>ERZ869925.582-NODE-582-length-24887-cov-6.659834_pt1 | contig 24887 bp, 38 predicted proteins | sample MGYA00579311_ERZ869925 | MGnify/ENA primary metagenome ERZ869925 (study PRJEB32216, sample SAMN09231817) | wastewater metagenome | place: USA: Maryland | collected 2016-07-30 | study: EMG produced TPA metagenomics assembly of the PRJNA472060 data set (Reclaimed...
CAACTACCACGACGAAGAACACAAAGCTGAGTGCCATCGCCGCAGCGTCTCCGAGACTTATTGCCATCCAAATCACTATTCCGCAGAAAGTTGGAGCTTTCCGCCCCGGTTGTCTGCGAAATCTGTTTCGTTTGGTTCATATAAAAACCTGAGTATACAACGATAACACTTCAGAATAACCTATGTTTTCCAATCTTTTTCATTGCTACGTTCAGATTGTCGTTGGATGTTACAGAAACCTGTGCGAACTCCCTGCTTGCGTCGGTGAACGAGCAAGTCCTTCTTTCGCGCGATATTATAGTTGCTTGGTATTGTCTTATTCTTTCTATCATCTCAGGGGATAACCGAACAATGACACCTCTGCGGTTTTCCATTTTATTCACTCCTTGACAGCCAAACGGCTGCGATTAATCCTACCAGGCATATTATCAATATCTCAGGTTGTAGAAGATTTCCCGAAACCAGGAGGAAAGCCACAATCGTCGTCATAAACGTGGAATAAACCAAAGCCCGTTCTTGGGAGTATTTTGAAGCCACTATAGTAAATGCAACCCAAACGAATCCTAAGAGTATCACAGGGAGTAGTGGGTAGCTTATCCCGGTTCCCTGCATGAACGCGGTGTTGGTGTAGTCCATGGCCCCTGTGAAGCTCGTTATGTTTGTCGGGTTGGTGTAGTTCGTCATATGTTCCACCTGCTGAACGCCGCAAGCATCGCAATCACGACGCTGAGGGTTATGAAGATTATCGTCAGTCCTATGAACCATCCCGGTATGAAACCGAACACCGGGCTTGTAAGGGTGTATGTGGCAATCCCTATGGCAAGCCCAAGCGCGTCGAACAGGAGGAGAAGCGTCTGTGAGACCGCCTGGGAGAACACCGAAAGGCTGTTTACATCGGAAGCAGTAGGATTGGATTGTGCTGCAGAGCTTGTTGATGATGTCAGGTTTCCCTGAAAGGCGGTAAGCCTATTGTTAAGCGAAGTGGTTTGCGCTTCCAATGGATTGTTAGGGGAGCTTGTGTATCCTCCGTTTGATATGGCTGAAGTGTAAAGCGTTGTGGTGAAGAAAATGAACATCAGCACCACCACCAATCCGAGCAGGAATTGTTTTGTTTCAGCCATGCCTACACCTTAGACCTGTATGATATTACCAATGCCACCAACAGCGCACCGACTATTATTATGCTTGATGGTGGGATTACCCCTAATATCATCGCTATTGCGAGTGCGAATATCCCAACGACTAGACCAACATAAAGATTGACAAACCCAACCATGGCTATCGCAACCACGAATACAGCAGTCGCAAGCCATCCATCACGCCCATACTTTCCTACAACCGAAGTGTTGTCAATCAATCCACTTGACAGCGGGTAGGTTGTCCCGTCGTTCAGGTTGGCATAGAACACGAACTGATAGACGCTTCCATTAGCCAATACGCAGTTTGCCGAACCTGACGAACCAGCTATGGTGTTGTTGCATACCACGTTGCTTGAATTGAAAGAAAGCGTCGAAATCATAGAATACGACGACACACGCCCCCCAGAATCGCTTGCCAAACAGGTGAGGGTGCCTGTTGGTTTCGACCACGAGCAGTTTCCAGTTATGGCTCCTGTGAGATAATACGGGATGTTGCCGCTTCCGTTGAGTATGAAGTTTCTCTGGCATACCCCTGAAGCGTCGCATGTCATTATCTCAGGCCCGAAGGTATAGGTTCCGCCGTATGTTACATTATAGACGTATTGATTGGTGTTTGTAACAAGATGGACGATGCACGTTCCGCCCGCCCCGGTTGTGCAACTGTCGGTGAGCCTATATGTGGAAGGAAGCGTGTATGTATAGACCTGAATCCCGGCTCCATTCACTATTATGTTTGGATTGGAGACGACCTTCATTATGGCGGTTGAGCCGTCAGATATGTTAAGGAGGTAATACACCAAACTCTGTGATATGTTCGAGACTTGGATATAGTCGGTTATTATTCTTGGGTAGAATCCATCCTTTGAAATTGTCAGTGTGTTTGTTGCTAGGACAGTTGAGTTTTGAAGTGTGCAAAATACGAAATTGCTCGTTGAGTTGTTCATATAGCTAACGGTCTTTGTGGTGTTCTCATAGGTAGTTGACCATGATATTGTTGCGTTCATCAAGGTGTTCTTTTTCTCGTCAAATATGCTTACGTTCAGGCTTGTGGTGTTGCTGATGTTTCCACATTCAATAAGCCCACCTGGATAAACCAAGACAGTTGCTGGTGTTGACGCGGTAGTATTCTCATAAATCACGCCGAAAGTTACATTAATCGTTGTTGGAATTGAAACGATGGGGGGGGTTATTTGGTATGTGAAGTTTGTCTGGCTAGTTGGGGCAAGCGTGTTGGTTGTCCCGTTGTAAATGATATAGGGGGTGAATGGACCTCCGATACCTTCAACCAGCGAAACACTCCAATTCATATAATATTTCAATATATCGAATTGAAGAGAATCGAAACTTGCGGTTACGTTGCCCAAGGTAACATTTGCAGTTTCAATAGTTCCAACAGTGCCATACCCATTCATGGCTATTGAACTGTTGTAAAGAGTTTCCATGTATGAGATATTTTTATATCCGTTTTCTCCTACCGATATTAAACATGTGTCAAGTGTCCCTATGAACGGATATTTGTTGTTTGCACCGCCTTGCCCCCCCATCTGAAGTGTTATGTTCCAAGGTTCTCCGGCCCCGTAACTCCCAGATGAATTATACGCAGTTATCGTCCTATTTTGAACTGCATACCAATTAGCCCCTGAAGCCGCAATATACATAAGCCCCGATGTGTTTTGCGATGCGTTCCCGTAATTTGATATGCTGCCTGTTCCAGAATATAGATGGAATTTTTCAATTGAGTTGAATCTTGGAAGTGCCGCCCATATATGGTCAGAAGCATCTACATTATAGGAAACTCCGAAAATTGATGGGTACGTTGTATTCTGTTGATTCTTGAATGTAAAACATGCCATTGTCAGGTTTGTTGGTTTTGCGTATTTGTTCGTATAAAGTATGGGTTGAAACGCACCTTTTGTTGATGTGTTCATGCACATTGAACCGAAATAGCACCCATCTCCTGTTTGGAATACAGGGGTTCCGTTTGTCAGGTTCATATTCCCTGTTTCAGATATGGTGTTGTTCTGAAGGAACCACGCATCATCCCAATGCCCAGTCCATACATTTGCAGGGAGATATGACGTTGATGTCCCTGATTTTATGTCTAATGGAACTTTTCCAGTATCATTCGCCACGATGTAATCCGTATTATCGTTGAAATATACGCTCAGGTTTCCCTGCCCGCAGTTAGTCCATGCCACCTGTCTTGTGTTATTGAGATAGAATCCACTTCCGTTTATTGGAATTGGCATACCATCTGGAACAAACGTGCAGTTTATTGGAAGCCGATAAGCATAACTCGCGTTCCACCATGCCCATTGGGTGAGTGGGACTCCCATAAAAATTGGAATCAGGTCTGCGCTTGCGTTCCATTCCTTTGTGAATATGAGTGTTGCTTCATAGGGAGATTCACCTTCCCAGGGTTCCATGTTTCCTGGTGCTGCAAACGCAGTCGGTTGTGGGGCGGTTACCCTATTGGTTGCGTCTGCAACTACCGCCATTATGTCCCCCGTTCTTGGGGTAAATGATTGATGGGGGGTTATCATAAGGTGCATATCACAAGTAAAAAGTTCGTCATTGCATATCTTCCCACCTATGATGGGATTCAGAAGCTGTATTGTCGCGTATGGCTCGCCTACATCTGTAAACATTTCAGCCGTCTGTTCGTTTCCGTATGAAATGGTATATGCCGTCGCTAGGCTGCCTAACATTAGCAAACATGCCAAAAGAACAGTTTTCTTAATCACGGGTCAACCCCACAAGGGCAGCCAACAGGCTCCCCAATATACTGAATACAGGCATCATGTTCACCAAGTCGGTCATATTTGACATGCTTGCAGCGGCCGCAGACATGGTTGATGATGCCGTTATCGTATTGAATGAGTTTACCAAAGGGATTATGACAACAACCTGGATGAAGATAAAGGCTATTGGGATGATGATATATGCTGGATTGGTCTTTATCATGTATGCCGACATGACCGCCCCCAACGTCATTCCAATCATTATGAATAGCGCGACATTGTTTAGCGCAGTAAAAAAATCCCTCCCGCCGCTGGCTATGTTCGTGGGAATAAGAGAAGTAGACGACGAGAGGGAATTAAATATCATTAACCCGACTATCCCGCAAAGGCAGAATATTATGAAGAATATTCCGGCTGTTATCATATCCATCATGGACGACATAGATTACCTTCGTTTCTTTTTCTTTCCAGTTACTATCGGTCTTATCCCGAATCCGCTCATGCTCATCATCTTGCTTGGCTTGGGCCCTCTTATGTTCAATATCTGTGCTGTGAGTGATGGAGTGTAACGTGCTTTCTGTTTGCTGATTCGCATTGAGGGTTTGTATGAGAATGAGGAAAACCCAAGAGGGGTCATTCCCCCACCTATTGGGATGATTGGTGAAGGAACCTCACGCCCAGGCTTCAATAGTGTGTTTATCTTCTGAGAAGGTTCGGCTGGTTTGTAAATCTCAATCGCTATGGCTTTTGAAGGCGCATACACGCGTTCAGTCGGCTTTGTAATTTCAAGCTCCTTGACTTTCCCAGGTGAGTATATCTTTTCAGTAGGCTTGGTTATTGCGATTTCCATAGACTTTCCTGGTGAGTAGATTCTTTCAGTTGGCTTGGTTATTGTGATTTCCATAGACTTTCCGGGTGAGTATGCCTTGGTTGTAGTCTTTGACAGTTCAAGTTCCATGAACTTCCCAGGCGCATAGGTCTTTTGCGTTTGGGTGAGTTCAAGCGGCTTGGCAATCTGAAATGAGATACCAGGCATTGTTCGCTGCGTCTGAATTGAAACTGGCTTGTCATAAAGCGCAACGTCATAGGCTACCTTGGACTTTAGAATCTCCATCCCTTCCTGCTTCTGTATCTGAACCTGTTGCGCCGAGCCTGGTTTGGCGATTGGTGTTTCCTGCGGCTTTGTCGAGATTGGCTCAGGCTTCTTGGCATAGTCGAATCCCGGCATCTTCTTTCCAACAGCCCTAAACGCCGGAATCTTCTCAGTCTTTAATGGAATCATCTGTGGTTCTCCTTTTGTGAACGATTCGACTATTGCAACTGGCTTCCCGCCTGACTTGACGGTCCCGAATGAAGAATAGCCTGGTTCTGATGTTGGGATGTTTGTTTTCAACGCCTGCGGTCTCGTTGTCTTTGTTCCAGTTATGTATTCAATCTCTCCACCAACCTTTCGCAAAGACATGAAATTCTCAGTTCCAGTAAGTCGTTCAATCGTTCCTCCGCCAAGGTCAATCGGCTTGCTTCTTGAAGTTGCAACACTTCCCTGCGATATGAACTCGAACACATTAGCCTGCCCTTTCTTTCCCAACAGGACGACATCCTGTTTTACTATCCCAGGGGCAATCTCAACACCCTTGGAGGCATAGATGTCTCCCTTCATTGAATACCCGGTTGTCTTGCCTATGGGTTGATTTGACGTTCCTGTTGGATAGGTTGTCGTTTGGACCTTCAGCCGAACATCCGAAACACCTTGGTTTATGTCGGTGATTGCCCCTTTCTCGGTTGCCACCGCACTTGGAAGGTTGGCAGGTTCTATTGGCTTTCCGCCGATTATACGGGTTGTTTTGATTGTTGGATTGAGATTTGACAGGCTTGTCGGGACGTTCTTTTCACCAAGAGCACCTCCGATTGTTTCAAGAAGCCCACCTGTCCTTATCTTATAAGCGCCCTTCTCAACATTCACAACGAAAAGATTATCAGCCGAAGCGGTTCTTGATATTCCTTCGGAATAATACACTTTTTGAGGGGCATTGCCAAATCCGTATGATGTCGCACTTTCACTCGGAACACCTACCATTGGCTCAGACTTTATTCCTAGAAACTTTGTTCCTGCGAATTTCAATCCAGCATCAAAAGCAGCAGTTGTAACTCCAAAAACAAACGCTTCTGTTCCTGCCCCCATCCTTTCAGCCTTTATTCTTTCCTTGATAGACTGCCTTCTTGCGTCATTCTCAGGTAAAAATAGGAGATTTGCCGATTCAACCGTCCCTACTCCCTGCATCCCAATAACACGATACGTTGCTGCGGCTGAACCGCCAATTACCCCGCCTATGGCTAGATTCGCCTTTTTTCGTGTGTCTGAAGGCAAAAACATTCCAAAAGGAATCACTTTTCCTGCAACATCACCAACAACAGCCGCATCAGTAAACGCCTTCCCTATTATATTAGACTGCCTTTTTTGCCCTTCGTAATATGATTCAGGAAGTTCTATTGTCTCTTTTTGTTTTTCTTCTTGTTGGACTGCACCAGCCGGCCCCCCTCCAACAAGCGACCTTCCGCCAATCAATCCAGGTGTTGCTGCAAACGCCTGCTCTGCCTGGGATGCGCGTTTTATGTCAAGCGCGTTGTTCCCTTGTGTAAATGTTACCGCCATCCCGCTTGTCCCTGCGATTTCAGAATATGGCTCATGGCTTGTTATACTCTCTGCGACACGCTTACCCTTCTCAGGCTTGTAATATGTTGACATCCCGCCAATCTGTTCTCTTGACATCATTTCACCGTTGGCAGGACTGACAAATGATACCCCCTCACCTGAAACAAGCGAAACTCCTCCAAATCGTGAAGGTCCTTCAGTTTGTCCTGTTTTCACGATGCTTTCCTGTTCTGTTGGCGCAAGATTGGAAAGAAGGCTCTCATAAGGCGTTCCTTCTACCTTCGTTCCTGCTCCGTATGCCAATCCTGCTGAAAAAAGATACGCCTGCTCGCGGCTCCCGGCTTCTACAACCTGCGAGGTCTTTTTCTTGAAAACAGGTTCGTCCTGCTTCTTTTCCTCGGCAATCTTCGCCTGTGATTTTATCTGCGATTGGATGTTGGCTATTCTTTCGGATTCCTTTCTTTTCTGTTCTGCATCATAAGCTGCCTGTTGATTCGAGATATTCTGCTGAATTTGAACTCCCTGCGCCCCCATTCCAGCTATCGCCTGTGAGGTTGAACCTACATTCTGCCCGCTTGGTGAAACCCACCCGCCCATAGAAGGAGTATAACCAGCAGCTAAAAGTTGGCTGTTTAGAACCGTGTTTTGGATATTCTGCTCTTGGGTAAGCCCTGTGGCGGTTACAGCGTTTCCTCCTCCACCACCGGAACTTCCACTAGAATAAGTTACGGAATAATCTACTACCTGACCTGGTTGAACCCCCCAATACGCAGCGACGCGGGGGGAGATGTAAACAACCATGATAACAAACCGCATTTCATATATTTAATACTATGTTTTGTGTGTTAACACCTATCCGAAGAATGGAAGGACGTTCTGTTTTGGAGCTTCCGCCTGCGTTGTGTTCTTTTCAGTATAATGGCCGCCACAAGCTGCGACAATCTGACGTGTTGAATCAGATACTGTCCCCGAATAAATCCCAGTCGCCTTATCCATGTTCTTGCCAACCGCGTCAAGCGAAACTATCACAAGCACCAGGCAGACGAGAAGCGCAACAATGGGAAGAACAACGGCTGTTAGAAGGGAGGTGTCCTTCGGCCTGCTCCATTCCTGGCGGATGTCGTTAATCATATTCTTGCCGCGCCCTGAGACGTAACCTTTCCATCTTTCATACGAAACCTCTGATGGAAGGTCTATTGGCAGGTAATTGCCCGTCTTTTTCACACCAGGGGCAAGCTCCCAAAGTTGAATGATGTCCTTTCCGCCTATTTCAACCATTGAAGCAAAAATGGCGGCATCCACCTCTATTGCGCTGACTATCCCTGTTTCAAGCATGGCCATTGGAATCTTGTTTTTTTGGGCTTCCCACATGCTGACCGCCCTGTCAAAAACAAAATTCTCTGTCTTTGGACGTTCATTCTCATCAATCTTCGCGCCTTGGCGCAGATGATAAATCCATGCGGTGTATTTCTTCCTTGGAAAAAGGACGGTCTTGTCCTTGAATATAATCAGCATCGCCAAAGGAAACGCCGTTACCATGGCGAGAAACACGATTCCCAAGACACCGCTTAACATTTCAATTCCGAACAGGTCCATTAATACCCCCTTCCTCCGCCAAGCGGCATGTCGAACAGCCCAGGCGGTTTCTGCTGCGGCTGCGCGTTGTTGCTTCTCATTGAGCCATAGATTGAATCCTTGTCGGTCTTTGCCTTGCAGAGTGCAAAATACATCACGGGCGCGACCATGTGGGTTATCTTTGAGATGTTATCCACGCTGCAACCATATTCCTCGAATGATTCGTTTATGTCTATTGTGAAGTTGGCTATGTCTATTCTGAATGAGTTGCCAACGTCCGGGTCCTTCAGGCTGCTCATGTAGGTGTTTGGGTTGCAGTATGTGGAAAGCCTGGCTTTTACAAACTCCCTGCCCTTGTCGTTCATCATGGGTTCTGAAATCTTGAAAAGCGCGTATTCTCCTGTCTGCTCGTCCTTTACAATCTTTTTTCCAGAAAGCACCATGTCTAGATTGTTGATTTCCTCAGTTATCTTTTGAATGAACTTGTTGAAGTCGTCCTCAGCTTTCTTTGATAAGAAATTGTAATCTATCTGTTGTGGATTGTATTGTTGTTCATTCATGGCGAAAACCCAGTAGCTGATAATATCTTATAGAACTCCTTGACTATCGCATCGAGCTTGTTGTCAAGCGGAATGAAATCGTTGTATTCAAGATAAGTGGTTTGTGGCTGCGCCTTCGACCTTGCATATTTTAAGATGTCCTTTCTGAAGGCGTCCACCATCTCGACAAACTCATCGTGCGAAGCCACTCCTTCAGCCTTCTCTATGTTGATTATATGACGCGCAGCCGGAAGGATGTAATACATCTGCATCATGGTGTTAATCGCTATAACGCCGTATTCTATCCGCCCTGTCTTGAATTGGAGTTGAGCATCCAGGAAAACATCGCGCCTCTTGTCAAAAGCGGCTATATCGGTTGGCGCGGTGTTTGCGGTCCTCTTTTCAGGAAGCATGAGAATACTTCCCCATCAAGATTTATATATAAATCTTGCATCCATATCAAAAGCATGGGAAACTGGCAGGGCGAATCCAGGGAGTTTGCCAAGATAAATTTCGACTTTCTTCTTATGACGCACATACAGGACATCAACAAGCAACTGTCAAAACTCCCGCATGAGAGCGTCCTGCCTAATTACAGCGAACCAGTAGGAACGACATACATAGACATCATCACTTCATACTGTAACATGGTCGAGCATCTTGAAGCTCTGCTAAAACCATATCACGACGACATTTATAGGGGAATTGAATTTGACGACAAGATTGAGCTCAACACAGCCAAAAACAAGTTTGGAAGGCTGATGGAACTTTGCGACAGAAAGGGTTTCCTTTTCGTGAAGATAAGGACTAAGGTAAGCGGTGAGGATTCTGAGTAGGTCCCCATTGATTAGGCATCTTGAATACAGGATGCACACGCAGAAAATGAGCAACTTCATCATCGAGACTGGAAAGAAGGGGGCTGGAAAATCTTGGCTTGGGCTGCGGCTTGGCGAAGTGATTAATGGCGAAGATTTCTCAATGAACAATGTTTGCTTCTCAGCCAAGACTTTCTTTGAAAGACTGCATAATAAGGATTATGGGAAAGGCGACGTGGTGATGTTGGAGGAGCTTGGCATATCAGCAAACGCTAGGGATGCCATGAGCAGGACAAACAAGCATCTTTCGTTCATGGCCCAGGCAATCAGGCCAGCAAGGATAACCCTGATTGCCAATACAATATCCTGGGGATTGATAGACTGCCAGATAAAGAACATGGCAGACTACCGCTTGAATGTTATTGGGTATGACGCCCTGTCAAGACTGACTGAATTTAAGTTTATGAAGATAAGCCCCAACGAAAACGGGACCGAACCGTTCAAGGAACATCTACAATTCAACGGGCATAAGTATGTGAGTTGGGTGATGGGCGCACCGAAAGAGGAACTTGCAAAGGAGTATGACAAGGCGCGTGATGAATACCTAACTCAGCTATACTCTGATGGACAGGCGACTTTGAACGGGGTTGATGATGTTAGGTTTGGGGTTGGAAAAAGAAGGGATAAGCGAAAGACGGTTGATTATGACGCACTAGAAAATAAGATTGTCTCAACACCAACTGACTACATGGTCGATGGCAAGCTGAATATATCCCTGATTCAATCAAGACTTCGTGTAAGCATATCCACAGCAAGGGCTGTTTTCTTTCTCGTAAAAGATAAAGTTAAAGCTAATGCGTGTGTGTGATAATAAAAACAATCAAATACAACTCTCAAAAGAAGGCTGAAAAATTTATCCAAGTCTTTTCCTTAGCCAACTACGATGAAGATGAAATGTCATGCTTAACCTACCGAATTTCCTTGGCATAGTGAATCCCTCCTGCGTTGTCCATACAGCCTAGTAAGTTTACTGAACTTTTTTGGCACGAACTACCTCCTTGTATTTGTCTAAGTCTATCTTTGATGTGTCAAGCCCCATCTGTTTCAGGCCTTCAAGTATTTGCGCCCGGACTATTGGCGCGTCCTCCCATTTGATGTGTTTGGCTTTCATGTAGGCTTTCAGGGCCTGGTCAATATCCATTTATCATCACCATCACAATCAAATTAAACGACCGTTTTTTGTAGCTGTGGCTCTAACGCCTTATCGGAAGTATAGGCTACCCTTTTCTTTGGTCTACCCCCACGCCATTGACCTATATTTCTTCTTCGTTGTATCCCCGCCTTAGTTCTATCACTAATCTTTCTACGTTCCTGTTCGGCTACCCACGCCATAACAGCAAGTATCAAATCTGAACTTGGGTTGTCCACAGTAGTATCGAGCCAACTTTCTGTGAGGGACTTAACTGCAACATTATACCCCCGCAACCGCTTTAAGTATGAGATAACATTCAACATACTTTCCCTGCTAAACCTATCCATCTTCCAAATCAAAAGAGTGTCGAACTTCCTAAGTCGTGCATCCTCCATCATTTGAAGGAATCCGGCGCGGTTTGGGTTTGCGCCGCTTTCCTTATCTGAGTAGATGATAACGCTTTCTGCTTTCTGATTGGCAGCCCATTCTTTCAAAGGTCCTATTTGATTATCTAATGACTGTTCACGCTCACCTTTCTCATCCATAGATACTCTTGCGTATAGGGCGACTTTCATTTAACCAACCGTTGATATTATTGCGTTTACTGGGCATCCCATTAAACCAAACAACCACCCTAATATGAACACTACCAAGTATGGCGTAAATTCGAGAAGCCATAGCGATAGATTAATCATATTCTCCAATGATTTATCGGCTTCCTGTATAACTTTGAGGTTTTCTTGTCTGCATCCATCTAAAAAACCACGTTCATAGGCATCTTGTTCTTTTGTCATTTCTTCTCACCTCTCGCTTTCTTATGCTCTCTTATAATGACTTTCCAGCGTGTTCTCTACTTCCTTCCATCCTTTGCCTTTTATTGTCTTGGCGATTATTGCTTTTGGTGTCTTGGCGCTCTTCTTCATCTCCGCTAAGAGCGCCTTTACATCGTGTCCGTCGGTTTCTGTTGTTTCCAGCCCGAATCCTCCTATTTTCGCGGCTAACGGATGCCTTCCGAGTATGTCCTTGTCTTTTCCGAATCCCTGCCATCCGTTTGTGTCTATTATGATTGTCAGGTTGTTCAGGTTGTGCTGCCCTATGAATTGCAATGCCTCCCAGTTGCTTCCCTCATTCATTTCCCCGTCTCCGACTATGCAGTATATGTGGGTTTCCCTGCCGGCATAAGCCATTCCCACCGCCATCGGAAGCCCATGCCCCAATGAGCCGGTTGTCGCCTCCGAGTTCTTCAATGTCGGATGCCCCCATAGGTCCGTGCCGCTTTCCTCGAACCCCGTCTTTCCGTTTATTGCGTACAGCGCGGCTGCCGCATGCCCCTTCGACAGGATTATTCTCTTTGGCTCTTCCATCATGCTGGCGGCTTCCAGTATTTCCAAGCACGACAGTGCGCTTCCTATGTGCGATGCTCCCGCCTTCCTGCTTTCTTCCATTATGGTCTGCCTTAGAATGTTGTTGGGAAGCATGATAATACCTCGCTTATTATGTCGTCCTTCGTCAGGTTGCTTGCCTTTAGCAGTTCTTCCCTGTTCCCGACCTTCTCGACAGGCTCCCTTTTCGTTGCCATCGCCTTTGTCGGGCTCAGTTTCGCCGCGAGCCCCAGGCTGTTGTGCTCCTCGACTGTTATCAGTGGATGGAACAGTCCTATTTTGTCTATCGGGCTTATTGTTGCGGCGGTCATGAACCTTCCTTTGATTCCCCTCTTTCTTAGTTCGCTTTCTGCTTCCGCCGCCGCCGTTGCGATTGTTCCCGTTGCCACCAGGCAGTAGTCGCATCCGTCGGTTATCGTCCTCATCTTCCCTATCTTCGGCGCCTCGCCTGTTTTTGGGAGTTCCGCATCCTGCCTGCACATCCGTATGTATGTCGGTTCCTGGCTTTGGTATGCCTGCCTTATGAGCTCGCTGAACTCGCATGTGTCGCATGGGTTCAGCACAACCATGTTTGGAAGCATTGCCATGAGCGCCAAATCCTCGTTGCAGTGGTGCGTGGCTCCCAGCTTCCCATATGCATACCCTCCGCCGCCGCCTATCAGGATTATTGGAAGGTTTTGATATGCCACATCTAGCTTTATCTGCTCCCATGCCCTCCCGGTGAGGAAGGCCGCTGCCGAATACACTATCGGGTGCTTTCCCATGAGCGCCATTCCAGCCGCCACCCCCACCATGTTCTGCTCGGCTATCCCGCAGTTTAGGAATTGGCCTGGGAACTCCTCTTGGAACGGCTCGAACATCCCGTATCCCATGTCGCCTGTCAGCAGCATCAGGTCTTTGTCTTTGGCGGCTGTTTCCTTTAGGAAATTCGCAAGTGCCTTCTTCATCTTTTCACCGCGCCGCATTTCACACAGCTTATCCAGTGCGTCTTTCCGTCGGGGGTATGTCCGTCGCCGTATTCGTGTTCGCATTTCTTTGGTTTCATTGTTAATCACCCATAAACGCTGCTCCGAATAGCCACGCGGATGCACCTATTAGTATTAGCGCCTGAAAAGGTGTGTCAATTTCTAGACACAATAGAAACAATCCGAAACACAGAGTTCCCGCCCCTATGCAAAATCCATCTATCTTTTGGTTTGGCTTCATTGTTTCACCATCCATTATCACTATCATACATTACTTCCTGGCTATCCTTTGCCTTGCGGATTGCTTCATCCAATAGGCTTGCTCCCATTACTACCTCAAATGCTGTTTTTGCGCCAACAAGCGTCATCCATATCCAGTTCGGAACTGATTGTGGTATAATAGCTGGGAGAAGAGCTCCGATTATCAGTCCAGAACCTAGTGTAAATCCGCCGAACATGATTAAGAACACTCCCATCATTTCTTTCATCATAATCTTGCCTCCTTTCTTCTCTCGCTTTGCTATATAGCCTCTCTGATTAAATTGCGGTCGTAGTCGTTATCTAATCCATTTCCAAACCGCTAACGGCGGCGATGCCGAGTTCCTTGCCTTTTATCACTCCATCCGCAAATCCTTCGTCATAGCTCATTATTTGCAGGTTCTTCTCGTTGTCGGTTCTTGGGTATTTCTCGGCGTATTCTCTTCGCCCTTCCTCTTTTCCTTCGGCGCGGGCTTTGGCTTTAACATCCTCAATCATAATCTCAAGGGCTTCCGTGGTTAATGTCGTCATTCCACCATTTTCAAAGCCATATTTTGTTGTTTCCTCCCGCACTTCGGCTTCGGTTTTCAGGTTGGGAAGGATTTGGGAGATGAGGGAACGGGCTTTCTCTCGCCATTCTGATTTATGTTCATCTGGTGTCCTATCCCACCATTGTTTATCTCCCGATTGGGTTCGTAATGCACAGGCAACCTTCTCCACCATCTCGTCCGTCAAAACCACGCAAGGTTTTGGCGGCAAAGTCGCCTCGGAAGGCGACGACGCCGTTATCACGGGCTTGGGTTGGTTGGCTTGCGCATCATACCAATTCTGGGCGCAATCCTCGCAGCATAGCGGTCTTATTGCCTTTCCGCAACCGTCGCAGGTCGGCTTGGGTTGGTTGGGGCGGAGTTCGTGGTACTTGGCTAATGTTTCTCTCACCAAAAGGGTTGGAAATGACATCTCATGCACTTTCTCATTGTAGCATCGTTCCAACCATTCTTCAAATGGGTCTGACACAGTAGTGCGGCGCTCCGCTCTACTTGTCAATAAGTCGTGCGATGCGTCGCACGACTGTATTGAGGGCGCGGTTGTTTTCGCACAGCGTTTTGTCGCCTCTGTGCAGGGTTCTTCCAGCGACACAACCCCAACAGCCGCGCTTTCCTCACCTAATATCTCTTCCACAAACGACCTTTCTTTCTTTGGTTTCATTGGCTCACCTTCTTTGCCTTACTGCTTCTGAACAGCCGCACCCATTTCCTAACCCTAAGCCTCATTTCATCCTGGCATTGGTCGAGCAAGGCTAGTTTTTGGCGCTCTTCCCGCTGCCTCTTGCACTTTCGCTTTGTTGCGTAGGTCTTGGAAAGCCCTCCACGGCACGAAAAAGGGCGGTTATGCTCGACTTTTGGGAAATAGAGAAGTTCCCCGTGCGGGCCGGTGATGTAATCAGATGCCATGCTTTTCACACTCCATTTCGATTATTCTTCTTGCGACTGTTTCCGCGCACGCCGGGACGACGGCGTTTCCGAGGCACTTAATTCTGTCCACCCGATTGGGAATCCCATTATCGCCTCCGCGAACGAGGGGTTGAGGTATATCGGGTCTTTTGAAGAAGTCCTCAATCCTTCGGCAGTCCTTGAACCTCTGAAATTCGGCGAACCCACGTATCTGTTCTTTACCGTGCCTTTCTCCTCGGTTGCCCCCATTGTCGGCAGCATTATCCTCAACGAGCGCGTCAATCCCGCGCTCCCGTCCGTCCCTTTCCGGTTTATCTTCCTCACCGAACCACCTCTTGTCGTATAGAACCTGTCGCCCCCCCCCCACCAATTCGCCCGTCGTGGCGTCGCTTGCTGTCGGCGTCGGCAATGCCAGCCTTGTCGTCAGGTTCGGCAGGCAGCCCCCTCCTTGGTTCCTTTCGTCCCTCTTGTTGAGATGCTCCATTGTCGTCGGTGTTGGGAGAAATACGGTTGCAAGCCCATTTCCCGATGTCCTTGATGCCCCTTTTCGGTTGTGGTTCCCATTCACGGTTGGAGTGGGCAATGATAAAGATTCGCTCCCGCTTGTGAGGAGCCCCGACTTCTGCCGCTGATACAATCTTCCATTCCGCATCATACCCCATTTGGGCAAGGTCGGCAAGGACAAGCCACAATCCCCGGTTAGCGAGTTCTGGAACGTTCTCCACGAGTGCGTATCTTGGTCGTAGTATGCGTATTGCCCTTGCGAACTCGCTCCATAAGCCGCTTCTTTTTCCCTCAACGATTCCCTTGCCCTTTCCCGCGATTGAGATGTCTTGGCATGGGAACCCTCCGCAGATAAGGTCTGGCTTTGGGACTTTGCTCCAATCGACTTTCGTGATGTCGCCCAGGTTAGGCACGTCTGGCCAATGCCTTTTGAGGACTGCGCTTGCGTAAGGGTCGATTTCACAGTTCCAGATTGTTTTGAATTTTCCTGTTCTTTCAAGGCCATACTCGATACCTCCGATTCCGCTGAATAATGAACCGACCTTCAGCATTTCTTCCCCTCCAATCCCTTAATCTTCGCCTCAAGAATGTTTAGGTTGGCCCGGCATTAGAATCAACACTTGGAATCTTCACCCTTGCGTAGCAGTCGGGGCATTGGGTTGTGATTGGCTTCTTTCCTTTGTAATCCCAAACACGCCCACATTTTTCACATTTCAGTTCCATAATGATACCTCCATCTTATTTCTGCGTTCAACGTGCAAGCGGCCATTTGACATAAAAAAGTCCAATGATGGATGCTTGTTCGCTTCGGTTTCGATTTCGTAGATGCTTGGTTCCATTTAGATAGCCTCCTCGTTTTCCTTTTGGTCGCAACCATTACAAGTTCCAACCTCATCCTCATTCAATTTAGCGTTGCATTTAGAACAAAAAGAAGAAGGGCTTACGCCCTTCTCACTTCTAAATAACCTTGCTGATATTTGCGCATCAAATCTTTCTTCATATCTAGCAAGAACATAATCTGGTTTTCCATTGTTCCAAACTACTACATCAAATCCACCAAGTTCCTTATTTTTTTGTATTGTTATTTTTTCCACCATTCAAATCAACCCTCCATACTGATGTTTATGTTAATGATGATAATGTTTATAATACTATCCGGCACAACCCATAGGACAAAAGGAACGCCACTTCTTTTACAGGAAGTTCCATTATTTCCCCTTTCTTATATGTTCCATAGGTTTTACCATCAACACCCACCCAAATAGGCAAATCCTTCAAAATAAGGACTTTAGTGTTATGATATCCATCTAATTTTATACTTTGCTCTAATGTATTACTCTGTTTAATAGCCGCAAGGGGGGGATTACTTGGATATCCTGACACTTTTGCCTCTTTTGTAGGTGTTTTATCATCCTTTAACACAACACCAGCAAAAGCCCTGATTTTGGCACTTCCAATCCTTTTTTCCATAATTGTGCCAATTGTTTGGGTCCTGAACTCGCGCCAAAACTTAGCCTCAGTGTTAGCACCAACCTTCTTATTAACACAATAATTACGGTAAGCCTTAAACATATCATCCTTAACAACATAATCATCTTCTTCCTGTGTGATGTCAAGGCAGTCATATCTGAACGCTGAAACACTATCCGCCAACCTTTCATAAAGAACGCGCATTTCATCAACAGGCATGTAGTTGGCAAATGTTGATTCTGGGTTGAATCCATCTTCCCTAAGCCACAATCGCAACTCAGCCAAAGCGAGATTCAATATCCCTGATAGTTCTTCAGGCTGTTTAAGTTTGGTTGGCAAATCCTTCTTATCATCCACCCCAAAGAACTGCCTGGTGAAGCGTATGAGGTTAAGCCGCCTATAAAATCCATCCGTTGCGTCGTTGGCTTTTGGAGGGGCGTTGGTTGCGATTATTATCTTGGCGTAGTTCATAAAGGTAAACGGTTGTTGGTGCTTCCTCTCAGCCGATATATAATCCGTTCCACTCACCAGGCTTTTTAGCAAGTCAACATTATCAACTTCGTCAACAGTCAGTTCGTTGCTGATGTTGGCGTGTTTCCTATGAAGATCAGCCCCGGCGAAGCGGTTGTCACTCAGGGCAAGTATGCTTCTATTTGCCACGTTGTCATTCCCAAGCATGGCCTGAAGGGTCCCAAGAAGAACACCCTTTCCATTAGCGCCTCCACCTATCAGAAAAAACACATTCTGTATAGGAAAGCCGCGCCAAAGCGTATAGGCAAAAAGCTGAATTATGGATTGCCTCATTTTCAAATCAGGCTTCATCTCATTATCGACGCAGACATCATCAAGGAACATCTCAAAGTTTGGGCATTTGGCTTCAGGGTTGAAGGCAACAGCCAACGTGTTGAGGAATCGGTGTTCAGCCGAATAAGGAAGAAGCTCGCCCGTTTCCAAATCATATATCCCATTCGCCAACGGGAGAAGCGTCAACGGCTCCTTATCAAATTCCTCCATAGACACATACGAGTTCCTTCTGATGTGGTTTTCGACTTCCATTATCGGAGAAGTGTGGGCGTATTGCACCGCATTGGAGTTTCGCAGGACCGCCTCGCAGAAGGAGTGCACCATCTCCTTCCCTTCCGTCGAATACTTGTTTGTGTCCTCTTTGAAATAGATAAGTTCCTCCGTTTCCTTTATGCAGAAGAACTCCGCGCTTTTTTCAGCCCCGTTGAGAAGAAGTGCGATAATCTCCCCGCCTGATGGTTTTCTTCTCGTGTTAAGGCAGTTTTCGATGTATGCCGTCAGAATGATTGCGGTTTCGGGAACGGTTGTGTTTACCATTCAGTCCACCTCCCACTCTATCCTAGCAATTTCCGTTCTTAGGAACGCTGAAGGCTTGCCCTCAATCTCAAAAAGGAAGTGCGTCGGGTTCTCACCCATAAACCTTCCATGCCGCCAGAACAGTCCGCCGTCGTGCTTTGTCTGAGCAAAGTTGCAGAGTTTGCCTATTAGGTTTTCATTCATCGGATACACCCCTAATAATACCATAGTTTTGTTTGCTTATCATTCCCAGTTTTTATGTCAAACCACGCGTCGTTTTCAAAATTAATAAGCCATTCACGAGGAACCGCTTTTCCACGTGAGGTGTATGGTGTTCCGCGTGTTGGTGTTTGTGTGGTAAAATTATCAAAAAGTGGATTATTTATAATTCTCGTTTTAAACTTCTCAGAGTCGCATTTGAAAAGAATTGGCTCATCTCTAAATCTTCCTGCGGCAACATGAACAAATGCAACAAAATCCTTGTTTGTGTATGCCCAACCAATCTTTCCAAGTTCGGAGTTGCTCATCGTTTCTATTGGAAAATTCTCACCTTCCCAATAAGAGATTTTCTCGTCAATTAACATTCTCCGGTTATTTGATTTTTGCAATAAAAGGTCGATTCCGACTTTATCCGTTTCTTTTTCAAGTTTGCGTAATATTTTATATTCTGGATATTTAAGAGACCAGAAAACATCCCATTGTGACATATATGTATCTGCGTCGTTTCTTCTTTCAGTATAATCGTGGCTGCTCATTCCCTCACCTCATCACCGAACACATCCCACCCATCCCGTTTCTTTCGTGCAAAATAATCCAACTTCTTCGGGTATGGGCATATTTTCTCAACTAAATTATAGAACTCCTGCGGCTTTTCTGAGTGTGCCAAACGTGGTGCATTTAGAATTGATGGTGTGCTTCCCCCATGAATTATTGGTTTCCCCTTTACACATAGAAAGCAATACTCGTGTTGGTTTCTAAGCCACCTACCCAACCCAAATTTATCCTTAACCCAGATGAGGGTGCTTTTGCGTTCAAACCCCCAAGCCTCAATAACCTCCAAAGTTTCTTTCAAATACAAATCAACGCCCCACAACCAAAGGATGCAGTCATCCTCTGCTGGAAGTTTTATTATCTCGATTTCATCCATCGTCATTGTTGGGTAATCTCCTGCTCCTCTCCGCCCATCAGCATCATATTCCCCTTCAAATTTCCAAGGCGGGTCCATCACAATCACATTATACTTTCCAGTCGGCTTCACCAGCTTGGCTATTTCTTCCTTCTGCTCCTCAATCTTGGCTTTCCTTGCGGCTTGTTTGTTTTCTTTAACCACCTTTCTGCCATCCACTCTCCCAGCAAGCACATCCTCTTTCTGCTGCTCGGTGAAGTTCTTTACTTCAGCGATGGCATACCTCGTCGTCTGCACCACCTCGGCGAGTTTGGAGTCGGTTCTGCCTTTAACCTCGTCAGAAATCTGACTACCTTTAACTCCCTGTCCTTTTGAAAGTTTCATCCGTTCCTTCGCCTCCCTCGCCAGGTATTCCCCTATCTTCTCGCCCACAATCGCCTTTTGGAACTTGTCGAGGTGACGACGGTTAAGATTCAGGGAAACAACAAAATCAACGAGGGGCTTGCTACCTTCATAATTCCTAAAATTAGGTTCAACTCCCGCTTCAAGGCAAGCCCGATAACGGTTTCTGCCATCTATTATCTTTCCTTCATAAAGCCAAATACTTTCCATCAGGCCGTTTTTCTTTATATCAACAACAAGTGCGTCAAACTCGTTCCCTTCTATTAGGGGGAATATGTTTGCGACTTCGTGGAACTCTTTTTTTTCTACCAACCAAAACACCTCGGTTAAACTTTTCAGCCCTCTTTCTACTCACTAAACCTTTATAATAGTATTTAGTGCCACTATAATTAACCATTCTCCACAATAAACAGATACTATTATATGCCTTCTTAGCAAGGCTATAACAGGGATTTTTATGGTATTGGTAGATATCGACGAAGGATTGAAAAAGGAGATTGAGGATTTCATAGCGGCTAACCCTATTGACTTTCCAACAATCAAACATTTCTGCAATCTGGCAATAAGAAGGCATCTTGTCCGGATGAAGAAGGAGATGGATGCCAAGGCGATGTTATAGTCACTCAGTGACGGAGAATGAAAACATGGAAAACGCAACTTTGGAAAACTGGATGGAAAACCCTGTCGGGACCATAGACGCGCCCCGCCTGACGGCAAAGGAGTGTCAGGTGGTTTCTGTGAACAAGCAGACCGTAACCAAGCGCGACAAGACCGGGACGCTCGACAAGATAGTCTTTAACCTCAAGCACCCGGACAAGACCGAAACCATAGAAATGAGCGATGTCTGCTTCATTGATGGGAAGGAGGTCAAGCAGAAGTGCATGTGGCTGTTCCTTGATTCGCAGGCGCAAATCCAAAAGGGCTCGGCCCTTGCCGTTGCCCTTTCATTCTATGGCGCAAAGACAGTTAAGGAGATGATAGGAAAGACCGTCAAGACCGCAATCGACGAGAAGGGGTATCTCGTAATGAAGGCGTATTGACTGCATGATGGAGTTGAGGCTTTCGTATGAAATTCTTGCCAACCTCACAGTTGGCGGATGCGTCGGCAAGGCGTTCCAACGCAATCAAGCGCATCCGCCAAAAAACAAGGTGATTTGATATGAAGAAGCGTTGTGTATGGTGTGGTGAATATTTCGACTGCGTTCCAACCGCGTCTCCCTTCTGCCCTGGGTGTGAGGACGAAAAGAACGCAAGAGGATATAGCGGGTATAAGTGAGGTGTCTTTATGGGGTATTTACAAGATGCGGCTAAGTTCGCGGTTGCGACTGCGGTTTCTTCACCCGCTTCGCAGGGAAAGAAAGTGGACGTTGAGAAGGCTGAAGCGATGATGTCCCTTCCGTCAAGGATTGGGAAGAACGTGGATGTCCTTCTTGTGGGTCTGTTCCTTGGAATTTTGATTGGAGGGATAGTTGGCCTGATACTTGGAGTAATTTTTGGGGGGATATTGTGAGTGATAACTTATTGTTTTCGATAGCGGTTGTTTTTCTTTCAGCCCTTTCCGGGTATCTTGTTGCGTTGGGGCTGTCGAAGAAGGATGACAAGGGGATGTTCTATTTCATTGGGTTCATTCTGATATTCTTTGGGATGATGTTTCTGGCTTTTGATAGGGCGCAGTTCGTCCAATCAGTCTATGAGAACTATGCCGCCGCATTTGAGGAAATCAAGGGAGACTGCCAACCAATGATAAAGCCCCCTGGTTATGGCGTGTTCGCCAACAACTCAACCACAATCAAGCTCAATCTCTCTTTTTCTTAAACAAGGCGAAGGCTTCTTGTAGTATCCAAAGGAAGCCCACAAACACGAACAATAGGAACACCACAATCAACCCCTGGTATATCTGCGGATAACCTTGCAGGTATTGCCCCTGGGCTATGGAAATGGCTGTTATAGCCATCATTATCCCCAACCCTAGGACAAGTAGCCAAAAGCCGCTAGTGCCTCTTTTTATGGCTTCTAAACCGCTATAAACGAATCCAGCCGATAAAGCTAACAACGAAAGAAAGAATAGGCTATCATCACTAACATTATTATCAACACTCATAGTCCCATAACCGAGATGCTCCCATCCTCCTGTTATATCCCCTGCCTGGACCAGTGAGGAAAGAAGAATTATTCCTAAAACCTTGGTTTGGTTGTTCATCCCATATCACTTCGTGTATATGTCATGCCCGCCTATCATGTCCTGTATATACCCTAGCTCGAACACCGTCGCCCTTGCCCCCTCGGTGCATGCGTCCTCCCCTAACCTTGTTAGGACTATCTGCACCAATTCCCCTGACATTGCATTTATGTCCGGTGCCTCGAAGTCGCAGATGCAGTGCTGTTCCGTTTCCGAGCCATAGGCGCATATCTCGGTGCATCTCAGGGTTTTCCAGGTCGACATGTCGGCGCAGATGCCCCCGTTTCGGTAGCTTATCTCCCAGTTTATCCCGTTCCCGTCGCAGTCGAAATAATGCAGTCTTGGGTATATCTTCTCCTTTTCCCTCATGTCGTAGGGCAATACGAAGCTCATTCGGATGTATCTTTCGGGGGTCTCGTCTGCGAATATCGCCGAGTCGGTTCGCCAATCATAGCCTGGTGCGTCCTCCCCGAAGTATGCCGCACCTATCGGGTATTTCATCGAGTTGAAGGTTGTCGCCCCGCCTGAGTTTATCAGGGTTCCGTCGCGCTCGAAGGATGCGATGCTGCTCGCCGCCAGGTCTCCGATTGAGGCTGCCACCGATGTGCCTGACGGATACGCCATTAGCGAGTTGTTCACCCTGAGGTATCCTTTTTGGATGTTCTCGCTGCCCTCAGGCAGCGTCAGGTTCCCGTCGTGGTTCAGCGTCATTAGCGTGGTGTTGTTCCCGATTCCGCCTATATAAAGGTCTTGGAACGTCATTACCGGAAACGTGTCGGTGGTGTTCTCGCCTAGAGTTTCCGTCAGTATCGCCATTGTATTTACCCTCGTTGCGGTGGTGTTCCATGCCGTAGCCTGCATTATGAGCGCTGGCGAATACTGCCTTATCTCCGTCGCCGATGATGAGCCCGCGTATGCCTGGAAGCCTCCTACGGTTGTGTTTCCTGGGCTCACGGTCGAGCGTATGTAGTTGCCCGCGAGTATCGCCGAAGCGGAGGTTATCGTGCTTGTCGCGTAGAATGTGCCGCTCATTACTCCGCCCTTTCCATACGCAAGCGCCGCCGAGGTTGTCGGAGTGGTATAGACCATAGGGTTCTCGCCCTGGTTCAGCACCGCCCCCCATGCCGATATGTTATTCATCCCGTTCACTATCGCCGCCTCCTTGACGGTGTGCGCCCCTGCGAAGTCGGTCGTTACCCAATACCGCCGCCAATGCTGCGTTATGTTCATCGTTGCGGTTGCGCTGTCCGAGGTTGAATTGAGCCTCAGCGACACCTCGCTTAGCCCTGATGCTTCGTTTGTCTTTAGGTATATCGAGAAGGTGAATTTTCCTGTTGTGCTGTTTGTTACCGTCTGCTTCAGGTGCGCGTCTGTCGTCGTTCCCGCGGCTATCCACTCCGCCGTGAGGTCTGCGTTTGGCGATATTGCGTTGTTTGCCCCGACTGCCGTCGAAATATTCACCCTTGCCCACGTTGTGCCTAGCGTTTCGCTTCTTAGGAGACGGTTCTGATACTCGCCGAAGGCGATATAAGGCGAATTTATCCCGCCCCCGAAGTTTGCCGTCGTTGCGTTCATGTCTGAGGTGGTTGCGCCTGACAGCCCATGTCCCTGTCGTGTGTTCATATATGTCTCGGAGGTCGTGTTCATATCTGATACAGACCAGCCTGCGGCTGAGGTGTAGTTGGTGAAGGTTATTCCTGCGGTTGTGTTTGCTATTGCGCCTACGGATTTCCAGTAGGTCTTGTTGCTTCCGTTCATCCAGTAATACTGGTTTCCGTTGATTGAGAAGGCATAGAAGCTATCATTGGTGATATTTGCGTCTGTTTGCAGTTGCCAACATCCACCACTTACCACGTTTGGAAATGTTGCCGATGAGGTTGGATTGGAGAAATTAAGCGTCAGGTTCCCATCATAATTGCCAACACATCCCTCGTAACTTATCTGTGCTGCGCTGAGGCATCCGAAAAGGAGAATGAACGCTGTGATTATCTTATTGTGCATATCCGCATCCTGTTCATTATCTCTATTTTGGTCTGTTCTGATGCTCCACCACAATAACCCCCTACCTCAACATAAATATTCTGGCAGTATTGTTTCCACATGTTTTCATTCGGAACATTGCACGATATTGTCTTTCCGGTCCATTCTTTGTAAATTGACGCTGCTTCTGTTGCGTTGAGCCCGTCAACGGTTTGTTTGTATGTGGCGATTCTTTCCAGTCCTTTAACCATCAAGGCTTTCCATTCGTCAGGGTTTCTAATGCTCCACACGGCACTTGTCGCACCAACCAGTAGCAGGATGGCAATAATCGAGAATATTACAGAGAATCGGTTTGTTTTCAATTTCAACCACCCTCAATCTTCGCTCTGGCTTCTATGTCGTCGCAGATGTTTATAATCTCATGCGCCCTTATCCTAAGATGTTTCAACTGTTCGTGAAGTTGCATCGGTAAAAGAGTCGAGTCTTTTCCATAATCACGCCTGTTCCAAACAATCGCAAGTATGGATTGCCCGGCTTTGAAAAGTTGCGAGTAATGGATTTCATCTATGGTTTCACTCATAATCTTTCACCCGAAGCCTTCATATTAGCAAACGCGGTGGCTATAAGCGTAAAGAACTCAATCACTATTCCAAACAGGAACACCGTGATTATCCCATACCCCATCCCTACAAACACCATGCTGTAATCGGGCATCTCCTGCTCCATCACCATGACAAATGAATACGCAGAGATAAGGCCGAGAAAAAACATTATTGACGAGAACATCTTAAACGATGTCTGGCTTAGGCTGTTGGAACAATAGAAAAAAAGAAAGGGGAGGAGTGATAGCCCAATGAGGCCGGCATCAGCCACCATAGGAATCACCCCAAGATATGTTTAGTTTTTCTGGCTGAAGTAGAACGCGCTCACCAGGACCCCAATTATTACTGCGGCTCCGATGATGGTTCCCAGAACACCCGATTGATCCGATAGGTTCTTGTTTCCGACAAGACCGTTTTTCGTAGCGTTCCATGCAATAGTTGTGCAGTTTACCTGCCCGGATGCGGCTAGTGCCGCAGTGCATGAAGGCTCTATCGCAGTCGTGTATTGCGTGTTCTGTATTCCAGTTAGAACGGTTGCACCAACTCCAACTACCACGACGAAGAACACAAAGCTGAGTGCCATCGCCGCAG
>ERZ869925.583-NODE-583-length-24858-cov-38.237915_pt1 | contig 24858 bp, 28 predicted proteins | sample MGYA00579311_ERZ869925 | MGnify/ENA primary metagenome ERZ869925 (study PRJEB32216, sample SAMN09231817) | wastewater metagenome | place: USA: Maryland | collected 2016-07-30 | study: EMG produced TPA metagenomics assembly of the PRJNA472060 data set (Reclaimed...
GGTGATCGCCGACTCTCGCAACGTAGGCGAGAAAGTCATGCCGGATCAGCGGTGGGTTTTTCCTCATTTCGCAGCCGCCTTCTTGGCAGCGTCCGCATCTTCCGCACGCTTCTTCAGGTCGCGGAATCCGCCGCCGACAAGGTTGCGATCTGCCGGGCTCATCTTGGCCCAGGCTGCCTGCAACTCAGCCCATCCCTTGCCTGCCGCTTCTTCGAGTTCAGGGAAGGACTTGATTTCCTGCGGCCTGTCGCCGCCGCCACCACCGTCGTCGTCCTCACCCGCAGCCGTGATGTTGCACAGTGCGCAGGCCATGTAGCGCTTGCCATACGAGACGCTTGAGCCCATCGACTGAACTGCGTTTTTGTTTCCGCTCGTGTCAGCAGGGAGCGGAATCTCGGAGTCGATCAAGTGCCCGCCGCGATGCGCAAGGACGCCGCGAATGTTGACGTTGGCGCCGATCATCTTGGTCTGGAAGGTGAGCGCGAATCCGTGCTTCTGAAGCACCGGGCGGATGGCTTCATTTATATCCTCCCACTTCGCATAGGTGGACTGCACCTTGCCCGACTTGTCGCGGATCGCCCCGGTCTTGTCGATACTCGGCAGTTCGCCCTGCATCGCAGCAAACGACTCGTAGAATGCGCGTTCCGCACTCTTGGTCTGCACGCGCTCGGCCATGTCCAGCAACTGCTGCATCTTGCCGATGTCAACAGTCGGATCTTGCGCAGCCTTTGCGATCACCAGCAGCAAAGGGTCTTTCTGAGTTTGAAGTTCTTGTGCCACTACATTCCCCTTAGATTAAGTTGGCTGGCGCAAGGACATCATGTAAAAATCCCATTTTTGGCGCCAGCCATTGAAAAACCTACTTCTTCGGAATCCCACTCGGCTTTGGTCGCTTCTTGCGCGAAACCCCGAGTCCCGAAACATGCCGCCCGCCATTCTTGGCTTGGCGGCGGCGACGGATTGCGGTTGACGTTGTGCTCATTTCATTTCCTTCGCTCGCTTCTTGAGATCACGGTACAGGCGGCGCGGAGATCCGACCGCATGTGCTACGGGGTTCATCTTGTGCGTTGCCTTGTCGTAGCTTCCGCCGACGACTGCCGGGCCATTCCAGGCATACAGTCGTGCTTCCTTGCGGAGACGCTTGGCGAGCTTGGCGCTCATGCAGTCATGTCCTCTGCGCCGACAGAGATGAGCGCCAAATACAACAGGAACTTCATTTCGCTTTCGGCGTCATTGCGCGGAACAAATGCCTTGTAGATTTTGGCGGAAGCTCCAGCCAGAAGCTGAACATTACCGTCGTCAATCGTCCTTGCGCCAATCCTGGCCCTGCTGATCTGATCGGAGCGCGCGTTGTTGCGCTGAATCTCGGACTCGCGCGCCTCCCGTTCCTTACGCAGACGATCTTCCTCTGCCGCAGTCTCACGGGCTGAGATCGCCTCCTGCTCAAGACGGCGCTTCTCAGCAGCATCTTCATCGGCCTTGCGCTTGCGCTCGGCTGCCGCATCGGCCTCACGCTTGGCCGTGGCCCGCTGCTGTTCTTCGCGCTCGGTGGCGACCGACAGTGCGCTCGTCAGCGACTCGATGGAATCGCCGATGGCTTCCAGTGCATCCGGCATCAGTTCGCCGAACTCAGCGTACTCAGGCATCAGGCTGCGCAAGCCCTCGATCTCGGACTTGATGACCTCGGACGACTTCCCGGTTGCCCGGCCAGTGCGCCGGATGCGCTGAATCGTCTCATTGGCCGCGCGCACCTTCTCGGCAGCCTCGCGCTCATTGCGGCGCTCGTCGTCGATGAGTTTGCGCTGCCGCTCCAGTTCTTCTTCGCGACGGGCCAGATCGGCAGCACGCTCAGCCTCTGCCGTCACTTCTTCGAGCGAAGCCTTGAGCGTAGCGAGCGTCGTGGCGTGGAGTTCCGTGGCGTGCTCAAGGTATTCCTGAAACACCGCTTCGCCCGGCACGCAGGACTCAAGAATCTCGATTGAAGTCGTCAGCGACTCCACCGTGCGCTTGGTCGTCGCCGGGAGCCCGCTGATGCCGGCGAGGGCTGCGCGGATCGCTTCCTGGCGCTGCTGCTCGGCCACGATCTTCTGCTGGCGCTCGTCTTCCTTGCGCTTTTCCTCAGCCTTGATCTGATCGTCGATTGGGACTTCCAGTGCCAGAAGTTCCGCCGTGATGTTCGCGGCTTCCGAGTCGATGGACTTGCCGAGCGCCGCGAGCTTGGACTTGCTTTCCTTGCGCGTTCGCTCCACAGCATAGCGCGGCTCGCGAATCTCGCGCCGGGCAGCCTTGGCCTTCTCCATGCCGTCCGTGACGCTCACATCGAACACGGCATTGGCGTACTTCGTCTTCAGGTCTTCGATGCCCTTGCGGACAGCGGAAATTTCAGCGATGCCATCCTGCACGGCAGCGCTTGCAGCAACAACCAAGTCAGTTCCTTCAGTCACCTTACACCCCTCTCAAGTCGAGCCAACAGATCAAGCGCAACCCCGGTAACGAGCATCGCGACAGAAGCGCGGGGCTCAAGAAAGTAGGCCGGGAGTGCCGCGATGTAGAAGACGATTGCGCCAGCGGTCAGGAAGTTAGCCATCGAACCGCTCCATCCATCCGTCGTATGATCGCGCGATTCTGATCGACAGGTAGTGGCTCAACGCTTTCGACGGAGTGCTGATCTTGAAGATGACGTGCTTGTAGACCATCACCGAATGAAACAGATCATCACGATCTTTGGTGTACTTGTAGCCGATGATGAATCCGACCATGGAGCCGATTGCGAACGCAATCATTATTGCCAATGCGATCTGGTTGTCAACAGTCATTACACATCCCCTTTGATGTGAGTTGAACATACGACTACAAGACTGCATTAGCAACTGCATTAGAAACTTTCCCGACGAACGGTACTATACACGCTTGACTATGTAAAAGCTAACGCAGAGACTGCGCTACGCAATGCGCCGGTAGTTCAGCCGGATAGAACAGCATCCTTCTAAGGTGTTGGTCGCAGGTTCGAGTCCTGCTCGGCGCACCATCCATCCACAAGAGGGGCACATCCATGTTGAGCAACATCAAGGTCCACCCGGCAGCCGCGCTTTTTCCGATGATTGAGGAAAAGGATCTGCGCGCCCTTGCCGACGACATCGCAATGAACGGCCAGATCCACCCGATCATCGTCAGCAACGGTGTCTTGATCGACGGTCGCAACCGCCTCGCCGCATGCGAGTTCGGCAAGATCGAGCCGAAGTGGGAGACGCGCGAGTTCGCCTCCGAAGGCGAGATCATCCGCTTCGTCATCGCCGCCAACGAACGCCGCCGCCACCTGAATGCTTCGCAGCGCGCGATCATTGCTGCCGGGCTCGCCAACATCGAGCGTGGCGACACTCTCAAGCAAAATCAACAGGTTGAGTCCAATGCGCAGGATTGCGCAACGGACGTGAAAGACCCGGCGATCAGCCAGGAGGACGCCGCCAAGGCCATGGGCGTCAGCCGCCGATCCGTGCAGGACGCGAAGAAGGTTCAGCGTCAGGCGCCGGCCCTCGTCGAGAAGATCCGCGATGGCGAGATCAGCGTGGCTGCCGCTGCCAAGCTGTCGGACTCGCCCGCCGAAGTGAAGAAGGTAATCGAAGGGGCGGATGCAAAGCAGACCGTGAAAGAGGCGAACGCCGCCGAGCGCAAGGAACATGCGGTCGCTGAAGCCAAGGATGACAAGAAAGCGTCGAAGGCCACGGAAGACCGGATCGCCAAGCTCGTCGCCGAGAACGCGGCCAAGGACAAGCGGATCGACGAGTTGAACGCGCGCATCGAGTCTATGGGTGCGTCGATGGACGAAATGCACGAGGACCTGAAGGCGATGAACTCCATCCTCAACGACGCGCCTGATCCGGTGAAGGAAGCGGTGAAGCTGGAGAAGTCGGCGCGCGATCAGTTGAAGGCTGCGAAGTCCCAGGCTTCCGGCATGATGCAGGCGAAAAACGAGGCGATCCGCCAAGTCACCGGGCTGAAGCGATCAGTGGATCGCTTGGAGAAGGAACTCGCGGCACTTAAGGCTGCGGCACCGAAGTCGAAGAAGGCCGCGTAGTTTCGCTGACTTCCACATCATTCCTTTTTTCAAAGTGCAGGTGAAGTCAGCAACCAATGCCCGAGCAATCGGGCATTGTCTTATCTGGCCTCGACGATTTCCAGTCCGCCAGAATACAGCCTCGTCTTCACATCGTTGTCGTCAACTTTCTCGATGAGATTCCAGGCTGCCGGAGCCGACAGGTATCCGTAGATGGCCTGCGTATACACCAGTTCATCACTTGATGTTGTCGGTATAACCAACAATGGCCTTGACACTCCGCAGTACGCTGCAAGCTGTTGAAGGCATTGTGCAGGAGCCCTGCTGTAAACCTCGCGCTCAAACAACCCGGCAAATGTAACCTTTGCCGTTCTCTGCCGCACTTCTGGCTCTGCCCATACCTGACCGCCGATTGATGTCACAACCTGCGATCTGTCGGCAATCCCCTGAGCAAACCCATCAATTGAAATTCCGTTTTCTGGCTTGAATGTCGGGCCAAACCAGATTCCTCCGACACTAAACTTCTCGACGGTCAATTCGTCCGTGTACGGATTCTGAGTGCCACATATTGCCAGCGGGTATCCAGATATAGCAACACGAATTTTGTAGACTCTTTTTGTCAGAAACTCGGCGCCAGTTGGAACCCAAATAAAGTGCGACTGAAAAGTCCCGTCTTGCTGCGTGCTGACCGTATTGAAGAATGCTGCCGGATCAGTCTCGCCTGCCAGTGTGGAGACACTGTTGTCTGTGAAGTACGCCTCAATACTGAAATTGGTCGGATCATCAAGTGATATGATGTTGTGGTTCAATACCGCAATTACGCCAATTTTAGCGGCAAGTGTTGGCGATCCACTATTTATGAATACCTCGACGCCCATTGCACCGGATGTTGCTGCAATGGCTTTTTGCCCAAGGCGCGGGGTAAGCATATTCGTCATTGGGGCAGAAACCTCCCACGCTGACGTGAGATTAACAATATACCCGCCACTAGCGAAATTCTTATATGCAAGAACACTTGTAGCCATTATGGCGTCTCCGCACCCCAGGTAACGATACGATAAACATTATTTCCGAACTGCCCGTCAACCTCGACGATCTTGGCTATCTTGCCATTTGAATCTTCAAACAACTCGTCGTCAAGAAGAACGATACCATTTGGGCGAATCGCGGCAATGTCATCGGCAGATTCAAGCGCGAACTCTACATCCCAGAACGGATGCTTGTCTTGAGCAATAGCGCATACCCGATCCGCCTCAGCCTGGATGTCTGCTTCCTCGGTCAGCACGGTTTCGATGGGCGCTGCCGACAGGGCATGCGTGTAGGCGCGATTGATCGTTGCCGCCGTCGCTCCGTCCTTGATGTGCCGATACTCAGCCATAAACGGAGGGCGATTCGGATACGTGATGCCGGCCAGTTCGTTTTCCGAATACGGGCTCCAGTTCTTCGCCCCAGCGAAGCGCGTAGATAGTCCAGGCGCAGGGTCCGTCATTCGCTTCGGGTAGCGCGTCATGTTCAGTTTGCTGATACTGACGATTGGCGTTCCCGATGGGCGCTCGTACCTGCCGACCCTGATCGTCCCAAGGTTGTCGGTATAGGTATAGGCGCACATCGAGTCCAGTATCTGCTGAATCACGTTTTCGCAAGTATCAGAATCAGTTACCGCAACACCCATAGAATATCCAGATATTGATGTGGATGAAAAATCAATATCACCACCAGATCCGCTAACTCTCATGCCTGTCCGTACAGCTATGTTCTTCAGGACAACATCATCACGCGCATAAATTACGCTAGCAGTACAGGTATAGACATGAATGAATCTAAGCGTTACATCAGAATCAGGAAGGCCGCGTACAGAAATATCTGCCGACGTTCCGGTCTTACCAACCGCAAAAAACCTCCCCTGCCTCTTTATCTCTACAGACGCTGATCCACCAAAGTCAATTGAGATTCCACCAGACTGAACGTCGCACAATTCTCCGCACACAAAATACCATGTGCCAGCAGATACCGATGTATCCATCTGCGGATACGCATCAGACAGTGTATTGATTAGCCTTATACCGACATCATCCACCCTGCTGTGCGACCCTGGACCGTCATTTATCGTCCATCCTGAGGGTATAGATCCTGTCCAGGCGGAATCAAGATACAGGTTTGAAGCTATTGCGATAAACGTAAGGAATGGAGTATGTGCGTCTACAGTTATGCGTGCCGATGGATTATTGAGCATGGTGAACCCTGTATCGCTCACCGCGTAATCATCAGGCGACTCTAGGGGGCCGCTTGCTATTGATCCTCCAGAGTACACAACGTCCGTATCAACGTCTGAGTCTGAATTTTGATACGCAAGCGTTACCACTCCAGTGTTTACTGGCTCCATCTGCAACACTTTTCCAGCAACTATCGGAAGTGGCTTTCCAACTATTGTTAAGTTGCCTGAGGCAGTTAACGCATCGTACAGGATAGACTGGATCGCGCGTTGCAACATCGTTTCGTTGCCACGCAACTTCACGACGACTTTCAATTCGTCGCGCTGTACGTCGTCAATGATGCAGACCTGAACGGTTATTGCCGTGTCATACGAAGCATTCTGATTTACAAGTTTCAGGACGCAACGGCAATCGCGGAAGTCATAATCCACCCATCCGCTGACTGCTCCATCAGTGTTGGCAATCTCAATGTCACCAAGAGACGTTGATGATTTGTTCTTCCAGATAATGCAGCCGATCTGAGACTTGAGCGTCGGGCGCCCGGTGATCTTTCCGCTGAATTCCTTTACTCCAATCGAGTCAGTGGACTTGGAGTAATAGAAATCCGTGGCTACTCGCTCAACGATGTAGCCGCCATTGAAATAGAATTCAGCGAGCAAGATCATCCGTTGCGTTTCCCGACATTCAAGTTCTTCACGGCACTCTCGACTCGCACAACACTCTCGGCGGTCTTGCTTCCAGAGCCAGTAACCGCAGCCTTGACAGAAGCAAGTTCTTCCTTGATCGCCCGCAGCGCTTCAAGCATATCGGATGGCTTGGCATTGCCGACCACATCGGACTCTGCGGATGCTTCGTCAACCGTGGCTGCGATGACGGACATTGCGGCTGCTGCGATGGCATCCGGCGCTGGCGGGAGTGGGCCTATGACGGGGCCTCCGAATCCTCCGCCTGGGCCGAGCGCGCCAAGGTGAGTGTCGATGCTGCCGAGCGCCGTAAGGATGTCTGCCAGCAAGTCTCTCGACGACGTGGTTGCAGCAAGTTGCTGCATCGCATAGTCCAGCAGATCGTCGGTCGGGCTCGAAACTCCTTCAAAGAACGGAGCCAGCAAGTCGCGAATGTCTGCCGGCAGGAGATTGATCGCAGCCTCTGCGGCAGCGATGGCCTCGTTCGCATCGGCCTCAGTCGTGGCGTCCTCGATTGCCGTCAGGTACTGGCTCAGGCGATCTCTGAACTCCACTGGGAGTCCATTGATCGTCTGCTCAAGCGCATCGTTCATCAGGCTCTGCTCGTCAGCCAGTGATCCGAGCGATACACCAACACCAGAGGCAAGTTCCGTCAGGTCTACGCCAAGCTGACGCGAAATGTCGGCAAGCTGTACCGTGGTGGCTACGGTCAGATCATCAAGGTTCACGCCGAGATCGCGAACGAGATCGCGCAGGTCAAGGCCAAGTTGAGACGAGACTTCGATCAGAGACTGCCCGGTGAGCGCAATCAGGTCGTGAAGAACCGTGGTCAGTTCGTTCGCGATTGCCGCGCGCTCTGCCAGCGACAGTTCGTTGAACCCAGTGCCGGGCTCGACGACGATTCCACCGCCACCGGGGCCAGTGACGACTGTCGGCGGCGCCTCTGCTGGCGAGTTCAGCGGGCCGCGATCCAACAGCGCCTGGATCTGCGCCTGTACGTCGTCGAAGATTCCACCGTAGGCACCGACACCGCCGTAGTAGGACTGAGCCTGTCCCAAGTACGTATTGGCGGCGCCCTGCAACTGCCCGAGCGCCTCCAGATCGCCACCCATCGCGCGGGCCAGTAAGTCCTGATACTGCTGCTGCGCTTCCTGCAACTGTTCCTGCGGGGTGAGCGGAGACAGGCTGGAAAGACCAAGGCTATCAAGATACTCGCCAAGGTTCTTCAGCAACTCCATTTCCTTGGCATAGCGATCCTCGACGGCAGCCGTAACGTCGCCGATGTCGCCAGGAGTTCCGCCCCATCCAGAACTTCCGCCGCCAGTGCCAGTGCCGCCTGAAGTCGCGCCGGTCGCGCCGTAAAGCTGCTGCACGAGGCTCAGGCCGCTCTGCATCAACTCACGCGCTATCTTCTTCAACTGCGCCGCGTACCATCCGGTCGCGACAGCAAGTTCTTCCTGAGACGCGCCTGCGCGGCCAGAGGCGATGGCAAGTTCGTTGATCCTGTCGATATGCTGCTGGTACTCGGCGCGCAATGACATCAGCGACTGAGTAAGCGGGCTGATTCCGCTCATCGTCGATTCGGCGGCAAGCGTGCTCAGCAACTCGCGCAGACCAGCGGACGCTGCCTCTTGAGCCGCCAGCAACTGCGTCTGTTCTTCGATCAGGGCATTCTGGCGCAGCAGTCCAAGCTCACGGATTCGCGTGAATTCCTTTTCGCCGCCACCGAGCGCCTCTGCCTCGATAATCAGACGCGCCGTTTCCTGCGTGATCGCCTGCATACGCTCAGCAAACGATGCAGGCGGGCTCAAGCTGACGATCTCGTCGTCCACATCAGACATCAGGGCAGAAAGCGCCTCACGCATCTGCTGCGCCGTCCCGTCCGTGACCTCGCCCAGCGCAGCGGTAGCGTCGATCAGGATGCCGAGAGCATTCGCAGCCTCAAGCCACTGCACGATTGCATCGGCAGAAAGGGTCGGCAACAGTTCCTCGAACATCGCCCGGAACGCTGCGGCGCCACCCTCATCCATGAAGGGCTTTACATCCAATCCGATGTCGCCGAACTCGCGAGTGGCATTCGTTCGCGCAACACCAGAGGCGCGGGCGGCGCGCTCGCTGTCGGAGTAGAAGCTGTCGAAGTACGCACTCCAAAGCGCCTGGGCACGCTCGATCCCACCGGCAGCATCGGCGATGTCCGTTGCGAACCGAACGAAAGCCTCGCGCGTCAGATCAAGCGTAGTGCCGGACAGATCGAGCGCTTCCTCAAGTAGCGCAGTGCTGAGCGCAACACGAGTATAGGTGTCCGAGAGAGACTCTCCAGCTACCTGCAAGTCCTCGATCAGATCCGTGATTTGCGTGAGGCTTCCTTCCCCAAGTAGCCCCACACCATCACGGATGTCCTCAGCCGCAAGCAACAGGAACGTAGCGCCGTCCATCAGCGTCTCGGCGTCATCACGCCAGCGCTCAGCAATTGCTGAAGCCTCGCCCTGGGTGTATTCGGCCTTCCTGATTAGATCGCTAAACGCATCCGTGCCAGCATCGCCAACTGCCCCAACGATTTCCTCAGAAGACCCCGTTATTGTCTCGACCGCTGCGGCAGTCACGGAGCCCATGATGCTGTCGATGGTGGCGATGATGTTCTCTGCCGACAGTCGAGTCATCGCCGCCTCGCTCGTCGCTTCCTCCCACGTCCTGCCGATGGCATCCACAAAATACTTGGTGGACTTCACTTTGCCGTCTTTGTCGAATTCCTGAACGATCCTCAGCGCGGAGTCGATCAGATCCGGTGCCTCTGCGCGCAGGCGCGCGGCTGCATCGCGGACCACTGCCGAGAGTTCATCGAAAATCTGCTGCGCCTGGGCCATCGAGTCATCGGACAGCGCAAAGTTGCGCGTGCGCCGACGATCCGAGCGGAACACGCCGCCGCGCTCAAGGGTGTTGTAGGACTCGCTGCCGCCCACACCGCCAGCGCCGAAAGTGTAGTTGGATGTGCTGCCGGTGAGTTCTGGAGCCCGACGACCGAACAGGCGCGTGAACACCGCGCTACCGCTCAGCAGTGAACTGATGCGGTCGCCGAATGGCAGAATGCCACCAAGATTCACGAGCGAGTCGAGCCCGCGTCCGATGGAAGATCCGCCGCCACTTACCGACTGCCCATTTGGCAGTACGAGAGAGCCACCCTGCGGGCGCCAGCCTTGGCTGAACAGGCTCATATTCATCGCCATGGCCGCAGCGATCCAACCGATGATCGGCACGCCGGCAAATGCGGTTCCGATGCCAGAACCTGACAGCAGTCCACCGCCAGCGGCGCTTGCGGCTCCGTAGGTTCCGGCGCTTCCGGTGATGGCGCCCATGCCTGGAATGCCGATGGCGCTAAGATTCGCGCCTGCGCTGATTGCACTGGCCCCACCGCCAAGCCCGGCCAGTGCGCCGCCGCCACCGAACAGACCGCCCAGCATCCCCATGATGCCGCCGCTGCCGCTGAACATCTGGCCGATTCCGCCAAGCATCCCGCCGCCGCCAGCAGTAGGCAGCAGGTTTCCGCCAAACCCGGAGAACATCTGATTCAGCATCGGGTTGATGATCTGGAGCTTGAAGAATTCGGAGATCATCTGCCCCACGGAATCGGCGATGATGTCAACCAGCGCATCGCCAAGATTCTCGAAGGACTGCGTGATGTCTTCGTTGCCCTTGATGATGTCGCTGAATAGCGTGCCGAAAGCGTCGGAGACGGAATGCCCGACACCGATCATGGTGTTCTCGTAGTCCTCCATGATCGACGCTGCGTTTGCGGCAGCGATGCCATGATCGTAGAGTGCCGCAGCGGCGCCAGAAATCGCCTCTTTCTCTCCATCCAGCAGGTATGGCGTATCGCGCAACTTACGGTTGAACAGATCCTGGGCTTCAGCGGTGCGCCTCGTGATTTCCTCGAAGACGAATGCGGCACGCCCGACAAGTCCAATACTTGCCGCCTCGCGGTCCATATCCTCAATTGCACGACCAACGATGTCACTCTCACGGGCGCGCACACGAATGGTGTCCTCGACGCGAGTGATCGTGTCGTCCATCGTTCGCTTCAAGCCGCCGAGCGCATCCTGGTAGTTGATGTAAAGCAGTTCGCCAGCAAACAACTGTCGATTCAGCTTCTCAACCGCAAGCGCGTATTCTTCAGTCGCAGCAGCAATCGGATCGGCCTCAGCCGCCATCTTACGGGCAGCGGCGCCGTTCCTGATGGTTGCCAGCCACCGCTCATCGAGAGCCTTGGCGGCATCCTTCTCTGCCTTGATAAATTCCTTTTCGGCCTTTACGCCTTCTTTCTTCCCTTTCGTCAGCGCCTCATTTTCATCCGTCAGTTTTACAACGGCTGCAATGTTGGCGAGCATTTCTTTCTTTGCGTCAGCACCCAACTTGTTGAAATCTACCTGGGCAAACTTATAGGCGATGAGCGCGCGAGCGCCGCCGCGAAGTTCTGCGTTGTTTTCACTCAAAGTTTCTTTCTGCTTATTGAGGTACTTAGTGAATTCCTCGGCAGAAGTTCCATACTGCATTCCGGCAGACGAAAGCAAATCCATCGCCCGCTTTGCGCCATGGAGGGGATCAATCAGTGAAGTTACCGTGCTACTGACAAGAGCCAAATATCCATTGACATCGACACCCTTGAATTCAAGGATGCTGGCCGTAGTCTTCTCAAACTCTGACTGAGACTTGGCGAGTTTGTCATTCAAATTAGCCACGGCTTGCGCCATATCATCGGAACTTGCAAGTCCATTTACGGTATTGAATCGCTCAAGTGCCGCGATATTTTCTTCTGTCGTAACCTTCAGTTTTTCAAGCTCGTCTGCCTGCGCAGAATACGCAGACTCCAGCGCCGGCATGGCGCGAGCCTTCTCAAGCGCATTGGTGGCAGAGATCAGATCCTGAAGTGCGGACTCGGTGTTACGCGCTGCTTCCTCATAATCAGACTCAGCGCTCGCCCACATGACCGTCGCGATGACGGCGGCAGCGATCACGCCGGGCCAGCCGCCAAGGATCGCGAACAGGCCAGAGGCAGCGCCCTTGGCTGCCGTCATGGCGCTTGACATCAGCGTTGTTGACTTCGCCAGGGATTCAGTTGCGCCACTTGCCTTCATCTGCGCAAGCATTTGAGCCGTCGTCGCGCCAGCCAACTCCATACGGACACGCGACTCCTGCTGGCCCAGCACGGCTAGGTTTTTCACGGCAGATGAATATGCGGTTGACTCAGCCCGCAATGCCATCCTGCTCGCAATTTCTTTATTGATTGCGGAATCTAATACAGCCCTATCTTTGATCTCCTGCTTAATGATCTGCGAATTGAGCGCATCGGCCATTGGCCGGGCCACAATTCCATTTGCCTGCTTTGCAAGATCGAGCCTTTGCTTGAACACCATGGCGTTCGCTGCCATGACTCGCTCTGCCGCAACAACCTCTGCATTTGCAGCAGCGACCGCAACTTCAGACGCGCGCATTGCGGCGCCAGCGGCACTCATCTTGGCTACTTCTTCTTTTCTGGCAACGTCAATCACAGCCAGCGTTTTTGCAATCTCAACCGTCTTCGCTTCAGCAACAACCAGCGACGCCTGAGCCATGGCGGCGGATGCGGCAAGCATTTCCTTTTGTGCAGAACTGGCCGCGAATGCTGAGACTACTTGCTTGCCTGCGTCGGCGGCTTTCTTGCCGACCATATCGAATGCGCCGGCCAGCAAATAAATAGATCCGCCGGTGATTGCGTAGCTTCCAATAGTGTCGAGATTTTCAGCAAGGAATGCGATAGAATTGGCAAGCGCACGCGAAGTGCCGGTGGCATTATCCATGCCGCCAACAAACGTCGTCATCGCCGAATTAAGGTTGGTGAAAGCGCGGCCAATTGTGAGCGGGAATGTCGCAAACTCCGCATCAAGCAACTTGGTGTTTTCAGTCACCTTCATTATCATGTCGCTGGTGAGCTTGCCCTGCTCACGCATCTTGTAGAGTTCTTTGAACGTAACGCCCAAGGAATCAGCAAGCAACAACATGAATCGAGAGTTGTTCTCCATCACGGAGCGGAACTCGTCGCCGTCCAGCTTGCCCTTCGCAATGGCTTGCGAGAACTGAAGCATCGCGGCTTCAGCCTGGATGGTTCCTGCGCCGGAAACCACGAGGGCCTTATTGAACGTCTCCGTCAGCTTGATGGCATTCGAGAACGAATTGCTCGCGCTCATGCCGGTGTTCTGGAGGCTCTGTGAAATCTTCTGGACAAGGCCAGCCGTCGCCGTGAGCGAGGCATAGGTGTCCATCGCGACTCGCTTCACCGCGCCAAGAGACGCGCCGAAGTTGGCGTTTGCGCCGGATGCGAGCTTGACGCGGGCGGAAAGGTTGGCGAAGTTGTCAGCCAGCATGCGCAAGTCATGCGCCAACTGGACTGCCACGCCGATATTGAAGACGCGCTTGAGAACCTTGCCGGTTTCGTCTGCGCGCTTCTCGATGCCCTGAAGATGGCCGGATACCTGAGTCCGCATTTTCGCGAACTCTCGCTCCATGATTCGGGCGGCTCGCCCAACGTCAGTTTCGAGTTTGGCGATCTTCGCCTCAAGTTCGATACTGACTTTGCCGATAGCCGCCATCTTCTATTACTCCGTCTTTGGCTTTTCTACAATCAACTTATCCCTGCCGAGAGCGTCGATAATAGTGTTGATGTCATCGTTCACATCATCGTCGCTAACGTACCTGTTCTTCTCAGTCTTCCATGCGTCCTTGAACAACATGAAATCAGATACTTTCTTGGCTGGCTTGTTCTTCCCCTTTTTGCTGTTGTAGATCAGCGAGCAAAGGTAAGCGATTACAATCTCGGTTCTCTCTTGCGGTGTTGGCTCTTTACTCAGCTTCTCAGCCCAAGCCATCATTTCCCATGCCGGCAATGCCATTTCGAGCATGAATACCGGCATGTGAAACAACTCAGAGAGCCGCATCAGGAACCGAAACTGCGGATCGCTTACTCTGGCTTTCCCGCTTCATCCACCTCGCGGTTGACATCTTCCGCGCACTTGTAGAGTTCCTTGATGAGCGCATCGGGGAGCTTCGAGACAGCCTCGGCGTTCTGGAAAAGGGTCTTGCCCTTCTCGTCCACGATGCACATGGCGACCAAGACGTGCTGCTTCTGGATGAGATCCTGAAGCGAAAACTCGGCACCGGAACTCACGCCGCCAGAGATCGCGATCTTGTTTCCAGGCGTCAGCTTGAGCCGGTCGCCAGCAGAAATGCGCTTGATGAAAATCGTCTTCTCGATCCCGGCCACGTTGATGACGCGGGAAATCGGAAGGACGGTGACAGCGAGAATATCGCTGAAAAACTCGTTTGCGTTCATGCCTACCTCATAGGTCGCCAGCGAGCACGGGACTTGCACGGCAGACACAAGTCTGGTTCCGCGCCCGCTGACACGATTGCCGTTGAGCCGTTATCACCGATGCGCAATATTGCGCATCGGTGTCGATTACGCCTTCGGAGTGAAGGTGATCGCGCCGGAGACGCGCAGGGAGCCCTGCACGCGAACGGCATCGTCGGTCTGCAACGTGATCGTGGCTTCCTGCACGCCGGCCTCGAAGGTGAACCACGAGCGAGTCGTGGGCTTCGAGAACACGTCGCCGGCAGCGATGGTCGGGGCGGCAGTGCCGTCCGACAGGCCGATGGCCCACTGGTAGCGGGAGCCGCCGCTGATCGCCAGGACGCGCTGGTGGACGGCGCTCTGCGGGGCGAAGTTCATGCCAAACGACGCCTGACCGTTGTCCTTCAAGCCGACGAGGAATTCGCGGGCCGTGGAGTCCATGTTGGTCACGTCGATGTCGCTCGCAGCGCCGCCGAGCCCGTCGATGTTGGTCAGGTTGGTGATACGGACAACGGCGGCGGGGGATACCCCGTTGTCAAGCAAAAAAAGCTGGGAACCCTGCGTCTTCAGTTCGCCGGACATCGTTCGATCCTCTCCAAGTTGGGATTCTCACGCTCGATTCCTCCAGAAGCTGAAGGTGAGCATGACAACATGGAGTTTAGTCTCGAACTCCCAATCGCTCACCGGAGCGCTTTGGGATTGTGACCACTGCTGGAGTTCGTCGCGCACGGCTTCGGCGAGGTTCTGGACGACAGACGGACTTCGCGCGAAACAGTTAATGTCTACGGAAATCTGATCTATGCCTGGATTCTCACCAAGATAGTTCTGAGGAATGCCGCCAGATATTCCCCACACTACATACGGCTCATTGGTTCCTTGCGGAGCGACATTCAAATACAACTTGTCTCCGGCAATAGCAACTACGGCTGCACTACTAGAAAGGTATTGATAAATCGGCGGGAACATAATTACCTTCCTAGTTTCTTCAGTTCAGCTTCGACTCTTTTCTGTAGCGTTTCTTCAAAGACTTTAACTGAGCGAACAGCGAGCATGTTGAATGCGTTGGTGAGATAGCGCTGCGGGCGCTGGCCTCTGCCCGGCCCGCTGGTGCCGAACTCGACGAAATGCCAGTAGTAGGCCAGTGCAGTGCGCGGCCCAAAGAGCCTACCGGCCCCGCGCTTGCGGCTGCCACGCACCATTATCTGATAGCGCTCGGACGCGCCGACCTTGGCTGGATTCCTGTCGCGCCAGATGTAGATGCTGCGCCGCAACAGTCCAGGCATCGGGGTGCCCTTGCCGATTGGAGCGTTCGCAATCGCCTGCTTCTTGATGACCGCTGCCGCAGCGAACAGTGCAGATCGAACCGGCCCGCCGCGCCGCCCAGCAATGGCTGCCGGCAAGGCGCGAAGATTCCTCAGCGCCTTGTCCAGCCCAACAAGTTTGACGTACTGCGTTGTCACCCGTCGTTGATCCCTGCGCGGATCTGGATGTCAATCGTGCGTGCAGCAAGCACGTTGTCGGCAATGGCCTTGATGTCGTAATACACCCCGTCCATCAGAACGCGGCAGTCTTCAGTGATCGAGTTGTTGACTACCGTCTCGGCGCGCACCTTCATGATGTAGTCGCGGATCGAGTGAAGTTCATCAGCGACAATTGGTTCCTTCAGTCGCTCCGACAGATTCTGTCGCTTCACGCCGACCCATGCCGTACACACCGTAATCCAGGCAATTTCCATGTTGCCAGAAGTCGAGCGCGAGTTGACCGGGCGCTGGAATGTCGCGCGCCTGTCGAAGAACCTCGCATCGGTGTAGTCGCGGTCACTCATCAGCAAATCCCAAATTGATGCGGTTGACTTTCACACAACTTCCGTGTACCGTGTAAGGCATGGACATAAAGCGCGCCTACAGATTCCGATTGTACCCTACTCCAGATCAGGAGATAACTCTTGCCAAGACGTTTGGGTGCGCTCGATTCGCATACAACTATATGTTGCGGCTGCGCACAGACGCTTGGTTCCAACGGAAAGAGCGCATTGGCTATCACGAAACATCCGCCGCACTAACGGCGCTGAAAAAACAGCCGGAATTTTTGTGGTTGAACGAAGTTAGTTCGGTGCCTGTGCAGCAGGCATTGCGGCATTTGCAATCAGCATTCTGTAATTTCTTCGCCAAGCGCACAAAGTATCCGTCCTTCAAATCTAAGCACGATAAGCAGTCCGCAGAGTACACAACCAGTGCCTTTAAGTGGGACGGTGTGTCACTAAAGCTTGCAAAAATGACAAATCCGCTTTCAATCATTTTCTCGCGCAACATTCCTAATGCGGCAACTGTAACTACAGTTACAGTAACAAAAGATGCGGCAGGTAGATATTTTGTTTCTATGCTATGTGACGACGCCGTGTATTCAAGAAAAGCGGCTGACGGAATGGTTGGGATAGACCTAGGTCTTACGCATTTCGCAGTCCTATCAAATGGAGAAAAGATCGCAGCGCCGAACACGTTTCGCAAGAATGAGGAGAAGATTGCAAAGCTACAGCGAAGAATGACAAAAAAAGTTCTTGGATCAAGCAATAGAGCTAAGGCTAGAGTCAAAGTAGCGAGATTACACGCAAAAATTACTGATAGCCGCAAGGATTTCCTGCATAAACTTTCTACACGGTTGATTAACGAAAACCAAGTTATTGCCATTGAAAGTCTATCAGTAAGCAACATGAAGAAAAATAGGTTTCTTGCCAAGTCCATCAGTGATGCCGGGTGGGGAGAGTTTGTACGGCAACTTGAGTACAAAGCACTTTGGTATGGGCGCGAATTAGTTGGAATAGATAGATGGTATCCGTCCACAAAGCGATGCTCTGACTGCGGACATACGGTCAAGAAGATGCGACTTTCAATTCGTGAGTGGGCTTGTCCTGAGTGCGGGGCGCTACACGACCGCGACGTTAATGCAGCACGCAACATACTGGCCGCAGGACTTGCGGTGTCAGCCCTTGGAGAGTCTGTAAGTCCTTGTTGCATTTATTTGTAATCAGGCTTGATTCGTTGAATTGGGAATCCCCGCCGCTTGCAGTGGGGAGCGGTCAAACTAGCGGAATCCGAAACCTCTCAATCAGCCTGTCGTATGCCTTCTGGAGAATGTCGTGGTCCACCGACTTCAGGTTGTCGTATGCGAGTTGGACATGCAGCAAGCAAGCCTGCTGGAGCCCGCGCGGGACGTTGGCGCGATAGTCGTCAACCGGGCTTCCGGTGCCCTCGTAGCCGGTCACGTAGCGCACCGTCACCGCATCCTGCCGATAGTAGATGTCGGGCCAGGATTGCCCGTCTTGAAGCCCAAGGATCGGGATCGTGCTCTGCCTGACTTGGTACACGCTTGCCGACAGCGACTGCTCGACGTTCGTGCCATCGTAGTAGCGCACCTGAGAAATGCTGATGAACGGCGGACGCAGTAATGCCACCGGGAACCGGCCACACTGGATTTCGATGGTCTGCTGAATCAGAGAGCGCCGTGTATCGTTCTCGACCGCCTCACGCGCAGCCTCGATCAGCATGTCGAAGGTCGCGTCATTGGCATGCGACGGCGGAGATCCGGTCGTGTCCAGCCGCAACCACTCGTAGACCTGGGTCTTGGTGATCGGCTCAACTGGCGGCTGAGTAATGACTGTCAGTTTCACTTTTCAGCCTCCCACAATTCGGCATGCTCACTTTCAACCATGCCAGGAATGCCCAGCGTGAAATGGGCGATCTTCGGGCACTCCGGCTTTGGCTGCACTCCAACAAGCCAATTCCACGAAGGATGTAACTCTCCAATCTCATTGTCGTTCAACCAGTAGAATGCGTGAAGATCGCGACCTGGGCGCGTATTGACATCGGATAATGTGAGGCGCTTATTCGCGGGATGGTCGCAGTTTATGAGCATGACGCTCGACCAGTTTTTCCGCCCATATGAAACCTGCGGCTGCCCGTCCATTTTGAGGCCAGACACATTTCCCATGTCATGCTTCACCACCATCACCGCATACTGAGGATCAGCAAGCGCGATCAACTCGGCAATATCAGTGAGGAAGATGATGTCGCAATCGACGAATAGCGCCCACCCTTCTTGCGCAAGATGCGGAGTGATGAAGCGAGAGTTGGAGAAGTCGGTTGAGCATGGCGCATTACTCACCAAGTCCCAAATGACTCCACCGCGCCTATCAACAGTGCGATTAAGCATGCCGAAGTCAGCAAGTCGATTGGCGTCAACGGTAGTAATGCAGACCGGCACCGATGCGCGCTTGAGAAGCGATTTGCACGCCACTCGATACGCCTCATCCTCGCGCTTGTCGTATCCGATATATACTTTCAGCACGGCTTTACGCACTCCAAGCGCATGTCTCGATGTTTGCGCTTACCGTGGAACTGAGGATCGCACTCTCGGATCTTGATGAATCCGACTTCCTTGAGCACTTGGGATAGCTCGTCAGGAGTCCATCCCCACTTGTGCATCATAAGCGGATTCGAGAACGAGTGATCGCCATATATGCCCTGCTTCCCCATCTGATGCGGGGCGCCATTGGCGACAGCGATGCAGCATTTCTTGAAGTCTGGAAGCTCCAGAATCAAGCGACCGCCAGGAGCCAGCAGGCGCATCCACTCGCGCAGAACTGCCGGCGCCTCCCATCGGTGGACGTGCTCAATGACGTGGATCGCCATTGCCTCATCAGCGCACCCGTCAGGAAGCGGGATCGCCGTGAAGTCGCACGTTACGTCTGCCGCGCCGTCTGCGTCGATTGAGATCCAACCGGGAGGGCGCTTGTTGCCTGCGCCGATGTTAAGACGGACAGGATGTGCTGCCAGCAGACCAGCGATTCTGTCGGTCTGTACTGCCACCATGCCAGCGACCGCAGGAACCTCAGCCGTTCCTCCATGCTTGGATTCTTCGGGTTGCATATGTCGGCACCGTACAGTTTTGAGGCGGCGCCATCTTCGCATACCACGGGGATTCCGGCCAGACAGGCGTCGATGGCAACATTGCTATGCCGCACCACAACCATTCGAGCGCCGCGAATCACCGACTCAATTGGCGAGTTTATGTCCATCCTGATGCCGACAGTTTCTGTCGCGCCTGACTTCGGTCGGTAGATCAGCGGCACGCCAGGATACGCGCGCTTCAGTTGCTCCAGCCGCTTCCGCTCCCACCAGTTCCCGTCGATGCCGTACTGGTGCCGACTCTTTCGCCCCATGCCACACAGGACGATATGCCCGTCAGGATTGAACTCGTTTCGCAATGGCTTTGCCGTCGCATCCCACCGGGAAGGATCGGCGTCATCAGCCATCAGGTGCTGCGGGTGGAACGCATTGATTGTCAGGCGCATCGGATAGGAGTTGTTGTCGCCCCTGCCGTAGTAGCCCAAGTCCCAACCAACGCAGGGACGGCCAGACAACAGATGATCCTTCCACTGAATCATCTTCACCGGGTGCCCGACACCGTACATCATCAGGACGTGTGCGGCGCCTCGATACTCGCGCGTCACCGTTGCCTTTACGCCGGCAGTATCGGCCGACTCAGCCATCGCGTTCAACATGCGATGGCCTTTGATATTCATCTTGTGGTCAATCAGAATCTCAACTGTGACAGCCATGACAGATAATTCTCCGCTACAGATTTCACAGTGATTGCGTTCCTGAGAAACTGATTATGAATCTCAAGGCGGGCCTCGTATCGTTCCAGCCAGTCGAGCGCGACAGTAAGTTGAGACTTGTTCTCAACCCAATACTCGAATCCCGTCATCGTCTCCAAGTACCCGCATTCTTTTCCGCCGATAAATGGCGTTCCTGATGCGTGTGCGTTGGCGAGCTTAACCCCGGACTTGTAGTGGCGCGCGGCATAACCAACATGATCGCGAAGACCAACAACAACATCGAACGATGCAAGCGCTTCTGGCCCTGACGCTTGGACGAACTGAATCCCACGATCAGCACATTCCTTTTGCAGTATTGCGCCCCACCGAGAGACGTAGTTTCCGCCGCCCTCGTAGCCAACGACCCTGAGATCACGGCGCACGGGGTTCTCGTGGATGCCTGGACGCCCATGGTGCGGGAGCCACTTCACCGGGCCGCGATAGAACTCCTGAATGTCCTGAGCCATCCGGTGCGTTGCCGCAACGATTGCTGCCGGCTTGATGGTGGCGATCATGCCCTGCAACCACGATAGGCATTCCGACCTGTCCCAATCGTTCCCGTGAGGCTGCGGCCACGCATCCACCACATCCCACACAATCGGGCGCGCGTACCTGCGGCAATGGGCAAGGATTTCCTCTGTCGGGCGCTTTACCAACACCACGAGATCAGCTTGTCGGATGTCTGCTTCCGTGGCATTTGCGATCACATTGGCGCCAATGGCAGCGCCAAGTTGAACGGCCCTTATAGAGAATGAGCCGGACTTTCCCTTGCCGGTGACGAGAATCATTGGATTAGTCGCCCACAAAACTTGGCAGCAATTCTTTCATCATATCCCAGCACGCCGCCATTATCTTCCCGTATCGCTCGATGTCATGGCGAGAGCACCCATGAAGCATCACCCGGTCCTGCTCGTCGAAATGCCAGTCTGAGCATCCGCCCCACTTAACCGATCCATGCAGGTAGATTTCCGAGTCATCCAGAGATTCCACCCAATCCATGCTATTGACACCGCCTTCGCGATGGTAGATGAACGGGCCATCTGGCGATCCGGTCCTTCCGCATATATCGTAGACCTTGAAGTCAACACGGCATTCATGCACTTCAGCGACGACGGTGAATTGAAGTTCCTCAAAGTCCCTGCGCATCACCGCTCTCCGAAGAAGAATGACTCGGTGCGCGCGATGTACTTCACTCCATCAATCTCGGCTGCCGGGATTTTCCCTTTGCTCTCGACTTCATTGCCGTAGTGATAAGCCGTGGCAATCACCTTGATTCCGCGAAACAGTTCCTTCAGACCTTCCACCGTGAATCGGAAGTAGTCCGATGGATAGGCGTGCCGGCGCCACGCAAACGGGGCTGAGACGACGACTGTGCCGCCTGGGGCCAGCATCATCTTGATGTTATGCGCGATCAGCCACGGGCGCTTCGAGTGCTCAAGGACGCTGATGCACTCGATGTGGTTGAAGACGCCAAGGGCACTCGGCGTATGCCGGTCCTCAAGGTCGATCTTCCAGTCCACGCCATCACCGGCAATCGCATCCACGCCAATCGCATTCGGGTAGCGCTTGCGCCGATCCTCTTTTTGCGTGTCGTAGAGATTCGATCCGCAAATCAGAGTCCTGCCGAAACTGCCAACAGGCGCGCGACCGTCAAGGTGCTGCTCGACAAAGGCGTCGATGTGATTCGTGGTTTCAATGTCCATCGCGAATCCTGTTCATGGCTTCCGCTGGCGACAAACAAGTATCGCGCCGCCCCATCACAAACACCATGGCGCCGGGCTGCACCGGGTACTGCCCGCCAGCGACTGCGCAGATGGCTGTTGGGGAATTGAACAGGCGAATGCCGCCTTTCAGTTGCGCGGTCATTTTCGCAAGAAAAGCGACATCAAACGGAACTGCGCCGGTCCCATCGCTCCACTCGCCCATCTTGTCGATGACGTTAATCACGTCTGGAAACTTGCCGTCGATCAAGTCAAGTGGCGAGTGATAGACGATCTCGCTGCGGTAGTTGACGACGCAGACGGAGTTGTCCTCCAGAACATAAACACGGTTGTTATTCTTCAGATACTGATTCGGAATCTGTGGGATGATTACCGACTTCGCCGCAATGCCGACAAACGGCGACACCATCAGGCAATGGCCGTCAGTCGCAGCAAGAAACTTCTCACTGCAATACACCCCATTAAGATAGTAGCGAGCATCACCCTTTGCTGCGAACTTCTGAACGACCGCAAACACGTCAGCCGGAACGTCGATGACAACCGGCAATTTGCATACTTTCATTTTACGCCCCTTATATATTGCTAGTAACAGTCGTTTCTGAGATTGCTTGCACCGTAGTAACCGTGGATGGCGGCGCTAGTGTATCCAAACCAGTGCGCGTTGTTAATGCCTGGGTGAGAGTAAAGCCAATATTCAAACCCTATGGCGATCACCTTAACGCCGATCAGCGCTGCATCGCTCGGATTTTTTCCAAGTATTAGGTTGTTTTCAACACACCTGTCATCGCTTGCAAGGCTTGAGCCAAGGTCCAGCATGTGCGCGGCGACGCTCAATCCGAAGGCGAGTTTCTCTTGCTTCGTCCACTCACTTCTCCGAAACGCGCTGTCAATTTCGCGCTCGATGTCTGCCTTGGTGACTGTAAGCACGGCGGCAAGTACGATGACAGATAACATTTCAGCGATCCTTTAGTTCGATGAGTGTTTTGAAGCATTCGCCTGATTCTATCTCGCTAACTCGCCACATGGCCCAAGCAAGCCTGCGGAACATCGTCAATCGAGCCGCGTCATCTTTGACAGGGCCAGACTGCAAATGCTTAACGTGCCGCGCTGCGGAAGCCCCAATCCATTTGTCGAACGAATGAAAAACGGGCACTCCGATTGCCAGCGCCTTGATTGCCGCTCCACTGCCCCACGTCACGCAATACTGCGCTGAGCCGATGTCATCCGCCAGCGGCTTGCACACCGTCTGGATGCCTGGGTGAGCCCTGACTCGGCACTTGACACCAAGGCTGCGCATGACCGACAGCATGGATGGTGCCCACGTCAAAGGCATCGCCACGCCGGCAGGCCCGATGCCTCGCTGCGGCAGAAGAACGGGCTCGCCAGTTCCGTTCCGCCATGGCTCAAGCTCGACGCCAAGGGAATCCCACCGCTCATTCCCGTGGTACGGCCATTTCCCTGCGCCGTTGTGCTGACTCAGTGCTGCCGCATACCACCGATCTCCGGCGAAGTCGTTTCCGAGATAGCCGTTCTCCATGACGATCACCGTGCCGCCACGCGCCTCGACTTCAGACGCAGCCTGATCGCGCCAGCCGTAGCGGTTCCAGATCACGATCAGGTCGGTCTGCGTCGTGTGATCGACAAGCGTGTAGCCAAGGCGACGGAGCCCCGCACGTATCGCATCAGCGCGATAGTGCGGGGTGTCCTTGACCATGGAGCACGCCAACTTCACAGGCGAACAACTTTGCCAGGAATACCGCACCGCTCCAGCGCGTCGGCGTCGAGTTGGCTGTACGCAATCAGCACACTCGGGGCGCCTGAATTGTTTGCCGCGCGCTCACCTGAGACATGATGGAAGTGAAGCCGGCCTTCAATAAACAGCAGCGCTGTAGCGCCGCTCCACACGTAGTCGAAGAACATGCGCGTCTCTGTGCGCGCGAAGATCAGGGCGATTCCATTCCTGTGCGCTTTCATCCTCGCAAGCCACCTTGCAGCCTCAAGGCCATATGGAGGATTCAACCAGACGCGCCCACTCCACTCAGCACTTAGGCCATCATCGACAATCGTCAGATGCCTTGCAGCAGTCTCCCAAGGGCGAGCAATCGGCGCGCATGGATCGAGATCAAACGCTCCAAGCGAGCGAATGATCTCCGGTGGAGTCAGCCATTCGTCCTTCTGCGCCACAGGACTATGGTGCGATCCAATCGCCATTACTCTTTCTCAGCCTTGATGAGATCCAAAGCCTCGGCGCGGGTGAAGCCGTTGGCAACCAGTTGCTTGAACTTCTCGCCGGTCTTCTTGGCGAGCAAGGCTTCCAGTTCCAGCATGGATGCCATGTTCTTCTTGAAGTCCGCGAGGGCTTCATCGACAGCATTGCCCTTGGGCACGAGTGCCACGACAGACGACGGGCGCTTGTCCTCGCTCATCGCAGCAGACCAAGGCCAAGCAGGATCGACTGCTCGACGGCACGCCACTCGGCGCCGTTCTTCGGGTACGTTCCGTCACTCACCGTCAGCGGATGCGGCATCCTGACCGTGCGACACGGGCGCTGCTCAAGTCGGCTGATCGCAAGTTCGCGCCCGGTGCGCCGGCAGAACTGATCCTGCGGAGAACAGTAGGCGATGCCGACAAAGGCCAGCTTGCCGTTCACGCTGATCCGATACGCGATGGTGAAGCGGCGCTCAAGGTCGTGGTGGATCGAGACGCCTTCGGGCACCGGGGCCTTGACGGCGCGACCGTAGATGGATGCGCTCGCCTTCTCATCGACCACGATATCGCCATTGGCCTTGCATGCCCCATGCGCCTCGGCAGCCGACTTCAGCGCATCGCTGGCGAGCTTGATGTCGGCGCGCTCGATCTGGTCCTTGAGAATCGCGCCTCGCGGGGAGTGCCCGCCATTGAGCGCGCAAATGATCTCCTGCTCGCGTGGCGTGAAGCCAGACGGATTGGAAGATGGCGCGGCATCGAAAACGCCAAGCACTTGCAGGCGAACGATTGGCGGACCAATTGCCCTGCTGGTGTACTCGGCTTGCTCAACAAAGAACTTGAAGCCATCCAGCGAGTCTCCGATCGCACTCACATCAACCGTTATTTCTTTATTGTTGCTCATTGTGTTCCCCTAATGAAAGACTACGAAAGCGCTTCTTCTATTGG
>ERZ869925.584-NODE-584-length-24852-cov-5.324797_pt1 | contig 24852 bp, 38 predicted proteins | sample MGYA00579311_ERZ869925 | MGnify/ENA primary metagenome ERZ869925 (study PRJEB32216, sample SAMN09231817) | wastewater metagenome | place: USA: Maryland | collected 2016-07-30 | study: EMG produced TPA metagenomics assembly of the PRJNA472060 data set (Reclaimed...
GTGCGTTGCTCACTGGTCTCTCCGTTGATGCCTCGGGTGAGGCGATGGGAGAAGTATGAGACAACTAATATTCCTTGTCAAGAGGAGTCTCATATCCCGATTCAGGGAAAATCAGGTATTTTCCAAAAACTTGACTTAGATCAAGTTTTTAGGCGGGGAAAGGGTTTGCTACTGAGGCGGGGAGTTGGCTGAGTAGGAAGCGCCCAAACCGGAGCCATTCTAGGCGCTGGGCCTCTGGGAGGCGTTTGAATATCTCCAGTAGTTCCGACTCGTCTACAGAGGGGGAAACGCCCCGCAAGGGGCTTCCTTGGCCCGTAGAGAGCCATTCTGGCGATACGTCTAGGGCAGCGGATAGGGCCAGGATCGTCGGGCCGGTGCCGGTCTTGGTGACGTTGCGCTCCAGCAGGGAAATAGCCGACTGATGCAGGCCAGCCGCTTTCGCTAGCTGCTGCTGATTTAATCCCCGCGCTTTTCGTAGATCGCGGATTCGTCTGCCGAGCGTGCCCATATATTCCAAGGTTGCACGGGTATCCGTACCCGCGCCAATGAGAGGCCTCTTGACAACCAAAAAGAGAGGGCTCATAATCGGCTCATGACTACCGATGAACTTGTTTCCCATTACGGCACACAGACCGCAGCGGCACGCGCTGCTGGCCTCCACCAAACGGCTGTTTCCCTCTGGGTTCGCGCAGGTCGCATCCCGTTCATTCGTCAATGCCAATACGAGGTGTTGACCGGCGGGGCCTTGAAGGCTGAACGGCAAGAAACGCAGGAAGTTGAAGCGTAACCATGGGTTCAATTTATTCCGCCGCCGACCGTCAACGCCAGTCAATGACTGGCAACGGTTCGCAAATGCCCTTGCGCATGTTGGCGGAACAACCTGCCCCCGGCGAGGTGGATGCGGCATTCGTCGCCTCTTGCGAATCCATGCTGGACGCAATCCATCTCTGCATTCACCTGTCGCGGCTTCCGCATGAAGCGATAGCAAGCCGCCTGAACATCGACAAGGGCCTCTGGTCGCGCATGTTGCAGAGCCAAGCCCACTTCCCGCCTAACAAGTTGAAGCCGCTGATGGAACTGTGCGGCAACTATGCCCCCGTGCAGTTCCTTGCCGCTTCGGCTGGGTTTGAGCTGTTCGAAGACGCAAAACAAAAACGGCGAGAGGAACTCCGGAGGGAGCTTGACGCACTTGAGGCAGCTTAGGGACCGTCAACTGATGGCAACGGTCGCATCACATTCGCAGCGCAAGCAATTCATCTACGTTTTGAAGATCGGGATTCTTTACAAGATCGGTCGCAGCACCAACCCCATGCAGCGGGTGCGCGGAATGCAACTCCCGCACATGCCGGATGCGCTGGACGTGTATGAGGTCGCCGATTCAAAGGCTGTGGAAAAGATGCTTCACGAACAATTCAAGGACCAGCGCGAGCATGGGGAATGGTTCCTGTTGAGTGAGCAGGACTATCGGCTGATTGCTGGCCTGGTCGAGAAGGCGAAAGCGAATGGTCCGGCCAAGGTCTACGCGATTCCGCTGCGGGGCAAGCCCTGATGCGCCTGCCCACCGATCCCACCTGCGCACCCGGCATCGGCCGCTGGCGCGCACATCACCACCACCAACCGAGGACCCAGTCCATGCCCGAAGCCCGAACCATCTTTGTCGTGCGCCCCACCAATCCGCCCTCGGAGGACGCCGGCCGCGAGCAGACCCGCCTGATCCGCGCCACGCGCCGCAGCCAGGTCGAGTCGTTCCTGATCTCCGAGTTCAGCATCGACAAGGCCACGCAGGAGCAGTGCGTCGACCTCGGCGCTGACGGCGTGAAGGTCGAGGACGCAGGGCTGAGCGAGTGACACAGACCGCCGCACCCGATCCGATGGTCCCGGAGGACGTGGACCTTCGGGGCCTGCCGTTCATGCCGCTGGACGTGGTCCGGCTCATGGACTCGGACATCTACGCCCTCAGCTCGGGCGACGAGTTCAAGGCCGCGCTGTCCCTCTGGTGCCGGTCGTGGCTCCAGGTGCCCGCCGCGAGCCTGCCGAACGATGACCGCATCCTCGCCCACCTGTCGGGCGCTGGCCCGCGCTGGAAGCGCATGAAGGGCATGGCGCTGCACGGCTGGACGCTCTGCTCGGACAACCGCTGGTATCACCCCGTGGTGTCCGAAAAGGCCCTCGACGCATGGAAACACCGCGTTGCACAACGGGAGCGGGCGCAGCGCAGATGGCAGGCATCCGGTAATGCCACGGCATCACCCACGGCACATGCCAGCGCACATGCCACGGCATCTGCCACGGCAATGCAAGGGACAGGGACAGTAAAGGGAAAAGAGAAAAGCAGCGCACCGGATTTAACCACCGTAGCCCCACCCAACCCCCCGCGCGCCGCGCCGCCCGCCGAGGTCCGAGAACTCCCCGAACCGAGCCGGGCAACCCTGATCGCCGTTCTGCTGCGAAAACAGGGCGTTGTCATTCAGGGCATGCACCCCCTTGCGGTGCAGTGGGCAGCGGAATCCGTGACGGATCAGCAGCTTACCGAAGCCATTGCCATCGCCAGGATGCGAAAGCCCGAGGGGAACATCCCCCCCGCGTACCTCGAGCCCATCGTCGCCGAAGTCCGAGAACCCCGCCGCGATGCCAGCGGGAAAACCCTGTCGCAACTGCTGGCCGAGCGCGATGCCGCCGAGGCCAAGGAGGCCGCCAATGCAAGCCGCTGACGCCGACGCTTTCAACGCCCTGCTGGCCGATGTCGCCGAGTGCATGGGCCACCGCCCGATCAGCGCCCGCGCGACGGTGCACTGGTTCGACGCGCTGCGCGAGCATCCCTTCCCCCGCGTGCGCTCGGTGCTGAAGGGCTGGATGGTCACGCGCCACAAGCTGCCGACCATCGCCGACATCTGCCGCGAGTGCGCGGAGCTGGCCGCCGCCGACCGCGAGCGGATCGCCAAGGCCGAGGCCGCCGCTTTCGACCGGACGCCGGACTACCGTGGACCGTCGGAGATCGGCCGGCGGGCCATGCGCGAGATCCGCAGCTTCCTGCGCGAGGGCCAGCGACAGCCCGGGAAGTGGTGGGCGCGGGAGATCGTCCAGGCGCACGAGGCAGGGCTGCCGCATCCGCGCACTGGCCGCGACCTGACCGACTGGCAGGTGCGCATGGCACAGGCAGCGCTGGGCCAGCTCGCGGTCCTGAGCGGTTCTGCGGCCGACGATGGCGCGTGGGAGGAAACGGCGTGAGCATCGCCATGGACGCCATGCAGCCGGCGCCGACGTGGCGCGACTTTACCTGGATCGACGGCCAGCGGTATCGCGTGACCGAGCGCCAGCGGGTGGACCAGTGGGTGCCCAAGCCCGGGGACACCAGCCGCAACCCCGAGATGATCCACGTCGCGTTCATGGCCTGCAGGGTGGAGCCCGCATGAGCATCCACGCCAACAGCGCCGCCGCGTACCACAGCGAGCGCCTGCGGCTGTCTGACCGTGCGCAGCGCGTCCTCGGCTACATCGCCGCTAAGGGGCCTGCGACGGATCGCCAGGTCATGCAGGGGCTGGGCTTCAGCGAGCCGAACAGCGTGCGGCCGCGCATCACCGAACTTATCGAAGCCGGCCTGCTGATCGAGGCCAGCAACACCAAATGCCCAGTGACGGGCAAGACCGTGCGCGTGGTCGATGTGCCGCGCCGCATTCCCCGCGAACAGTTGTCGCTGCTGGAGGCCGCATGAGCTACGACGACTTCAAATCCATCCTCACTGCCGTGGCCCTCGTCGGCTTCGTGGTCTGCGTGCTGTGGGAAATGCTCAAGGCCAAGGACGCCTACACCGAGGAGGAAGACCAGTGAACTACGCGCAACTGATCGACCCGGAGATGGTGCGCGAGGGGCGCCACCACCGCGTGCACATCCACGAGAAAACCGACGCGCCGCGCACCCCGCGCGCGACGCGGTAGCCGCCGCCAGCAGGTGCTCGACGCGCTGGCTTCCGGCCCGAAGACCATGCGCGAGGTCGCCGCGGCGCTCGGCGTCGGCTCCAAGCTCGTGAGCTTCTACCTGTCCACGATGAAGTCCGAGGGCACGATCATCGGCGAGGGCGAGCACAAGCACACCGTCTACCGGGTGGCGGCATGAACCTCGGCCAGCTCATCGACGGCGAGCGCGCGATCGCCATGTTCTCCCGGGCCGCACCCACCGAACTTCCCACCGGCACCGTGCGCGTCCACCGCAACGAGGACGAGCTGCCGCCACGCAAGCTGAGCCCGAACGAGTCGTTCCGTCCCGAGCAGGTGACCGAACTGCTGCAGAAGCATGGCGACCTCACCGCCAAGCAGATCGCCGGGTACCTGGGCGGCATCGGCGAGCACGCGACCACGCAGCTCATGTCGTCGCTGTTCATGCAGGGCAAGGTGCAGCGCGTGGGCAGGGTGGGGCGCTCGTTCATCTACCGCATCCAGACCGATCCCACCGCCCACCGTCCGATGCGCCTGCGTGCTGCGCCGATCCGCGACAAGATCATCGCGGCGATGGGGCGCGATGCCGTCACGCGCGCGGAGCTGATCAGCCGCGTGAAGTGGATCAACGCCGGCACCATCGACCAGTACCTGCAGAAGATGTCGCTGGATGGCAAGGTGGAGCGCATCTACGAGCCGGGCTCGCGCACGAAGTACCGGGTGGTGAAATGAGCGCGGCCCGCATCTCCTTCACCATCCTCGGCGAGCCCGCCAGCAAGGCGAACAGCCGCAAGTTGGTGGCGTTCGGCAATCGCCCCGCGATCATCAAGTCCGACAAGGCGCGGAACTACGAGCGCAACGCCGAGCTGCAGATCCCGCCCTCGGCGCGGGTGATGCTGACCGTGCCGGTGCGCGTGACCCTGCGCATCTTCTACGCGAGCCAGCGCCCCGACCTGGACGAGTCCGTGGTGCTGGACGTGCTGCAGGCCCGGTACAAGCGCAACGGCGAGCACCGCGACCTGATCCGGCGCGGGGTGTACGTCAACGACCGCCAGGTGCGCGAGAAGCACGTCTTCCACGGCATTGACCGCGTGAACCCGCGCACCGAGATCGTGGTCGAGCCGCTGGAGGCGGTGCAGCAGGAGCTGGCAGCATGAGGGCGCCGCGCCGCGTGTACCTGGCTGGCCCGATGACCGGCCTGCCGGACTTCAACTACCCGGCATTCAACGCCGAAGCTGCGCGCCTTCGCGCCCTTGGCTACCACGTCGAGAACCCTGCCGAGAACCAGAAGCCGGTGCCGGAGACGTGGGAGAACTACCTGCGCGCCGCGCTGCGCCAGATGCTGACGTGCGATGCGGTGCTTCTGCTGCCGGGGTTTCAATCCTCGCGCGGAGCGATGCTGGAGATGAACACCGCCCACGCCCTGAGCATGCCGATCCTCATGGCCGGCCAGGTTGATGAGCCGCCCGGGATGCTTGCGGAGGTCGCCGCCTGATGGCCTACGACTGGTCCCGCGACATGGCAACCCTCGCGCGCCAAGCCGCGAGCCTGCAGGAGCGGCTGTCGGCCCGGGACTGGCAGCGCGCCCAAGCCGAGGCCGCGACCATCCGCCAGCAGATGGAGCGCATCGAGCGGGCCTGCGCGTACAAGGCGGCGACGGAATGAGCAGCAACCCCACCGACGAAAAGGAGCCGAGCCATGCCCTACCCATGGGGTATTACCGCGACCCGCTGGAGCAGCTCATTGCCGCTGAATCCACGACCTGCAAGGGCTGCGCGTGGGAGCGTGTTTCGCCCGCCGGCATCCGCCTGTGCGGCCTCAAACGACGCCACGGGAAGCGGTGCGCGCGCTATGTCGAACGTACCCCCTGAGCTGCAGGCGATCCGCGCGCTGCTGCGCGATTACGTGCGCTACGAGCGGGCCTACCAGCCGGCGCTGGGGCTGCCGCGCGCGGTGCCCTACCTGCGGCTGATGCGCCCGAGCGTGGCCCCGGAGCGCGAGACCGAGCAGGACGAGCAGGTCGACGCCTGGGCGATGGGGATCGTGGAGGCGTGCCTGGACGACATCGCGCCCGACCACCGGAACGCCCTGCGGGTGGCGTACTGGAACGAGGCCGGACCGGCGGTGTGGCGCTCGGGGCGGCTGCGGCCGGGGCAACTGGAGGACCTGTGCATCGCCGCGGAGTGGGCGCTGGTGGCGCTGGTGCGCGCCAAGGGCCTGCTGATCTGAATGCAGAGCCGGGACTTGACGCGGGAAATCACCGGGTCTACTATCCGCAGCGTTGGGCGAAGCCATGCCCGAACGAATCGCAGCCCGGAGCGCCGAAAGGTCTCCGGGCTTTTGCATTTCTGGTCGATCCCCCAGCGCAGGCCCAGTGGGGCATAACGCCTGCAGCTCCCGGACGGACACGCCGGTCTCCTCCTTTACCGCGTTGCGGCGCGGGTTTCTTAGGCACGGGCCGGGAGCCACTTCATCATCCGCTACCGAAAGGCGTGGACACCGATGCCATTCCAACCAGGCGTCTCCGGGAACCCCGGGGGCCGACGAACCGAGAAGCTGTTCTACAACGCCCTGCAGCGCGCGGTGCGCCAGGACGAGACGGATCAGGAGCACAGCCCGACCAAGCAGGGCACGCGGCTGCGTCAGGCGGCCGAGGCGCTGCTGAACGCGGCAGCCAGCGGCGAGGCGTGGGCGATCAGCCTGCTGGCCCAGCGGCTGGACGGCAACCCCGCGCAACCGATCACCGACGCGGACGGCGAATCGCTGCCGATCCAGATGGTGGCGACGGCCGAGGCGCTGCGGCTGGCCCTGCGCAAGCCGGACGTGCCTGATGTGCCGGCGCAGATGTGAGGCTGTGGGACCTGCCGCTTCCCGAGCTGATCGAGGAGTGGGACCGGCTGGATGAGGGCGGCACCAACGTCGCGGCGATCCGCGCGCTGTGCCTGGAGGACCGGTACTACCTGCTGGTGAAGGCCTGCCGGCGCCACGACGCCCTGCATCCGTGGGTGCTGGCGCGGTGCAGGGAGGTCGAGCGCGAGCCCGACGGCTACCTGGACCTGTGGGCCCGGGAGCACTACAAGTCGACCATCATCACGTTCGCCGGGGCGATTCAGGAGATCCTGCGCAATCCCGAAATCTGCATCGGCATCCTGTCGCACACGAAGGCGAACGCGAGGAAGTTCCTGCGGCAGATCAAGCTGGAACTGGAGCAGAACGAGACGCTGAAGACGGCCTTCCCGGACGTGCTGTGGTCGGACCCGTACAAGGAGTCCCCGCGGTGGTCCGAGGACGGCGGGATCACGGTACGGCGCCGGGGCAACCCGAAAGAGGCGACGGTCGAGGGCTGGGGGCTGGTGGATGGCCAGCCGACGGGCGCGCACTTCCCGCTGCGGATTTACGACGACGTGGTGGTGCCGGAGTCGGTGACCACGCCCGACCAGGTGAGCAAGACCACGGCGGCGTGGGAGCTGAGCGACAACCTCGGCACCGCGGACGGCCGGACGTGGCATGTGGGCACGCGCTACTCGTTCGCGGACACATACCACGTGATCCTGCACGAGAAGCGGGCGCTGCGCTCGCGGCTGCACCCGGCGACGGACAACGGCCGCGAGGACGGCAAGCCGGTGCTGCTCACGCCCAAGCAGTGGGCCGAAAAGAAGATCAAGCAGGGGCCGGCGGTGATCGCCTGCCAGATGCTGCAGAACCCGATCGCGGGGCAGCAGGCGATGTTCCGGGTACGGGACCTGCAGCGCTGGGAGGTCCGCCCCGGGACGCTGAACGTGTACATCACCATCGACCCCGCGCGCAGCATGAAGCGCGGCAGCGCGAACACGGCGATGGCGGTGATCGGCGTGGACGCCGGGCGCAACAAGTACCTGCTGGACGGCTACAACCACCGGATGGACCTGAAGGGCCGGTGGGAGGCGTTGAAGCGGCTGCGGGCCCACTGGCTGAACCAGCCGGGGGTGCAGGCGGTGCACGTCGGTTACGAGGCCTACGGCGCGCAGGCGGACCTGGACTACTTCCGCGAGCGCATGGAGGTCGAGCGCGACAGCTTCCCCATCGTGGAGCTGGCGTGGCCGCGCGACTCCGAGGTCGCCAAGGATGACCGCGTGCAGCGGCTGGGGCCGGATTTTCGGTCGCACAAGTTCTACCTGCCGGCGCTGATGAGCGTGCGCGGGGAGCTGCGGTGGTGGGACTTCGGGGAGTCCGGGGACGAAATCCGCTACCGGGACTTCACGGCGCCGAGCGCGATCCAGCGCCGGGTGACGCAGGAGGGCAACCCCTACCGGGTGTGTAAGCCGATCCTGCGCGCCGACAGCGAGGGCAACAGCTACGACCTCGCGCGGATGTTCGTGGAGCAGGCGGCGCTGTACCCGTTCGCGCCGCTGAAGGACCTGATGGACGCGGCCAGCCGGATCTACGACATGGACCCGCGCCCGCCGGTGGTGATAGACGAAGCCGAAACCCTGCCCGAGGCCTTCGCCGACGGCACCTGACCAGGAGACAGCCCCATGGCATCAAACAGCCAGGACAGCGCGCCGAAGGTGGTGACGCGGGTGCGCGACTGGCGGCAGTTGGTGCGCGAGGCCTGGGCGGACAAGTGGAACCAGCGCGACACCGCCTACCGGTTCTCCAACGGCTACGAGAAGCAGGACACCGGCAGCGATGGCGGCCCGTACAGCCAGCCGTGACGCGCGGCTGCGGTCCCCGCATGACTTCGCGTCGCTGGCCGACTTCTGGACGTACCTCGCGGGGCTGGGCTACGACCTGCGGAGCATCCAATGCCGGGTAGCGCGAAACGGCCGGTGCACGATCTTGCCGATGCCTTCGGCTACCCGCAGTTGCCGGAGTCGATGAAGCTGCTCTACACGCCGGAGCAGTGGGCGTGGCTGGGAGCGGACCAGCGCGCGGTGGCCGTGGAGCGCGAATGCCTGCCCGATGTGGCAGAGGACTGAACAGGGAGCACCGGACATGCCGTGGAAAGCAGCAGACGCCAAGTCGCACACCAAGGCGGCCAACACGCCGCGCCGGCAGCGCATGTGGGCGCACGTCGCCAACGGCGTGGCCAAGGACACCGGCAACGAGGGCCAGGCGGTGCGCGAGGCCAACGCCGTGGTCAAGAAGGACGTGAAGAAGCACGACTCCATGCGGGAAGGCTACGACAAGCTGTGATCTACCAGGCAGAGACGCAGGAAGTGCGCGACATGGGGATGGCGCGCGACATCGCCGAGACCCTGCACGCCCACTACCCGGGCCACCTGTGGGCGGTGAATGTCAAGAGCGGTGTCGCCACCATCAAGGCCCTGAACATCTCCAGCCAGTGGGGCATGGTCCTGCACTACGAGAACATCAAGGGCGACGCCAAGGTGCGCGCCGAGCGGGTGATGCGCTCCGGCGGGGAGTTCCTCGAGCGAGCCCACCTGTCGCGCGGGAAATACCGAGCCGGCGAGCGCGCGAAGGTGCTCGAAGGCGCGCCCGACTACAGCCCGCTGGTGCAGCGCTGATGGCCGACGAGCAGACCCAGCAGGGCGGCAAGCCCGATGACTGGCTGCAGATCGCGCGCGACGCCTATACGTCGTCCACGTCCTACATGGACGCGAACTACCGGCGCAACTGGGAAGACGCGATCCGGATGTTCCAGAGCCGCCACCCGGCGGATTCGAAGTACAACTCCGAAACCTACAAGTTCCGCAGCAAGATTTTCCGGCCCAAGACACGCTCGGTGATCCGCAAGGTTGAGGCCGCCGGCGCCGCGGCATTCTTCAGCAACGTGGACGTGGTGAACGTCGAACCGGTGAACCAGAAGGCCCCCGAGGCCGCCAAGGGCGCGCAGCTCTACAAGGAGCTGATCCAGTACCGGCTGACCAAGACCATCCCGTGGTTCGTGGTGTTGCTGGGCGCGCTGCAGGAGGCGCAGGTGATCGGCGTGGTGGCGAGCTACCAGGGCTGGAAGTACCGCGAGCGCCGCGTGCCGGTGTGGTCGGACGCCATGGACGAGTACGGACAGCCGGTGCTGGGCGAGGACGGCCAGCCCATGCAAATGCAGACGGGCGAGCGCGTCGAGGTGCTGGAGGACCGTCCCTGCGTGGACCTTATCCCGCCGGAGAACCTGCGCATCGACCCCGCGGCGTCGTGGGCGGACCCGATCGGTACCAGCCCGTACATCATCCACCTGATCCCCATGTACGTGCAGGACGTGCGGGCGATGGCGCGCGACGGCGGCCAGGACAAGACCGGCTACCAGCGCTGGGCCGAGGTCAGCGAGGGCGAGCTGCGCGCGGCGACGAATCAGGCCTACGACAGCACGCGCCAGACGCGCGAGGGCCAGCGCGAGGACCCCAAGACGAACCAGACGCCGATCACCGACATGGACATCGTGTGGGTGCACCGGAACATCGTGCGCCGCGACGGCGAGGACTGGTGCTACTACACCCTCGGCATCGAGAAGCTGCTATCCGATCCGGTGCCGATGCGGGAGATGTACCTGCACGGCGAGCGCCCCTACGTGATGGGCATCTCCATCATCGAGGCGCACAAGACCATGCCCGACGGCTCGCCGATGCTGGGCCGCGAACTCCAGAAGGAAGTGAACGAGGTCGTCAACACCCGGCTGGACAACGTCAAGCTGGTGCTGAACAAGCGCTATATTGTCAAGCGCGGCGCGCAGGTGGACCTGAAATCCCTGGTGCGCAACGTCGCGGGCTCGATCACGCTCGCCAACGACCCGACCGGGGACGTGAAGCAGATCGAGTTCAACGACGTGACGGCCTCGGCCTTCGCCGAGCAGGACCGGCTGAACGTGGACTTTGACGAGTTGCTTGGCAACTTCTCCAGCTCGTCGGTGATGACCAACCGCAAGCTCGGGGAGACGGTCGGGGGCATGGGCATCATCGCCTCGGGCGCCAACCAGATGACCGAGTACACGCTGCGCACCTTCACCGAGACCTGGGTGGAACCGGTGCTGCGCCAGCTCGTGAAGCTGGAGCGCTACTACGAGACCGACGAGACGATCCTCGCGCTGATGGGCGAGAAGCTGGACACGCAGATCACCGACGAGATGTTCGACACCGACGTCTCGCTGAACGTCAGCGTCGGCATGGGCGCAACCGACCCCGTGATGAAGATGAACCGGCTGCTGGCGGGGGTGCAGGCCTTCGCCAACGTCGCGGCCGGCGGCGCGCCGGGGCTGAACCTCGGCGAGATCGGCAAGGAAATCTTCGGCTACATGGGTTATCGCGACGGCGGCCGGTTCCTGACCGACGGCGAAGACCCGAAGGCCGCGGCCATGCAGGCGCAGATGCAGAAGATGGGGCAGATGATCCAGCAGCTTCAGGACCAACTGCGCAACCGCCAGGCGGAGATCGCGCTGCGGGCGAGCAAGCAGTCCGCCGACGAGGCCGCGCAGAACCGCCAGGCGCTGCTGGACCTTGAGGAACTGATGGCGCGCGTGGACCTGCTGCAGGCGCAGACCGTCGAGGCGCTGACCAAGGCCGGCGTCCCGGCGTCGGCGGCGCTGCTGACGCTGGCCGGTACCCCTGAACCCATGCCGGCGGGCTACTGATGGGCCCGGACGAGCGGGCGCTGTACGCCGAGTCCGTGCTCGGCAAGGACGCCGAGGAGTTCCTGAACTCGGACATCGGCCGCTACCTGACGGGCCGCGCCGATCAGGAGGAGCAGGAAGCGCTGGAGGCGCTGTGCCGCGTCTCGCCTTGGCGGCGCCGGCGGATCGCCGAGCTGCAGGCCCGGGTGTGGCGCGCGCAGTCGTTCAAGGGGTGGCTCGCCGAGATGGTGATCTCCGGCCGCCAGGCGCTCCAGCAACTGGAGACCCGCGAGGAATAGCTGTACCGGTTCCACCAACGACCCGCCGTGGGGGCGACTCCCGGCGGGTTTTCTCATTCTGGAGGCATCAATGTCCGCTACCCAACAGGGCGTGGAAAGCAGGCAGGCGCAGCGCAGCAGCGAAATGCAGGCCATCGTCGCGGGGTCGATCCTCGCGCGCGCCGACGAGTTCGGCGGCTCCGGCCTGGACGTGCAGGAGATGGTGAAGTCCGTGGGCGGGGACGGCTCGCCCAAGGGCCCCGAGGAGGGCGCGGCTGCCGACCCGGCGGGTGCGGGTGACGGCGAACACGCCGCTGGCGCGGGGGACGCGGGCGCACAGGACGAGAACGCCGGGGCGGACGGCTCCGGACAGCAGGACGGGGCTGCGGACGGCCAGCAGGCCGATTCCGGCGACCAGGCAGGCGCGGCGGGTGAGGGTGCTGCCGGCCATGCCGAGGGCGAGCACGGCGCCGGCGAGCCGATGGTGCGGATCAAGGTCGACGGGCGCGAGATCGAGGTGCCGGAGTCGCAGATCCGGGACGCCGGGATCCGGACCTTCCAGAAGGACGCCGCGGCCGATCGCCGGCTCGCGGAGGCCACGCGGCTGCTGCAGTTTGCGCGCGCGGTGGGCCAGAACAACGAGCAGCCGGCCGGGGGTGCAGGGCCCGCGGCGGGCGGTGACCAGATTCCTGCGGACGTGCGGGTGCTTGCCCGCGCCATCCGCGACGGCAGTGAAGAAGACGCAGCAAACGCACTCGCGAAGGTGCTGCAGGCGCAGGGACGCGGCGACGCCATCCCGGCACAGGCGGTCCAGCAGATGGTGCGGCAGGAGATGGAAGCGAGCAGCGCTTTCCAGCAGTTCCGCAAGGACTATCCCGAAATCGCGAACAACCGGCATTTGCTGGGGATCGCCGTGCAACTGGAAGACGAGCGGCTGGCGCTGGGTGATTCCCGGCCACTGGCCGACGCCTGGGCCGAGCACGGCAAACGTATCAGGACCGAGGTCCTGGGCGTGAAGACCCCGCAGGCACCGGGCGCGGGGACGCCCAACTTGCAGGAACGGCGCGAGCGCAAGGCCGCGGCCACGCCTCCGATCAACGCAGCGGCGGCTCGCCGTCCTGCGCCTACCCAACAGAAAGAGCCGTCCCCCGCCGACATCGTGGAACGCATGCGGCGCGCGCGGCACCAAGCATAGGAGTAAGCCACCATGGCAGGACAAGTCTGGGCAGTGAACAGCCTCGGCGGGTACATGTACTCGCTGAACCTCTCCGAGGAGCTGCGCATGGCCGTGCAGCCGGCGGTGAAGTTCCGCCAGTTCGCGGACGTGAAGGACGCCACGCAGCAGGGCAAGAAGAAGGGGGACATCTTCACCTGGGACGTGTACCAGGACGCGGCGACCCGGGCGGCGCAGACGCTCGTGGAAACCAACACGATGCCGGAGACCAACTTCACCATCGTGCAGGGCACCCTGACGATGAACGAAGCCGGCAACAGCGTGCCGTACTCGGGCAAGCTCGACGACCTGTCGTTCCACCCGGTCAAGACCATCGTCCAGAAGGTGCTGAAGAACGATGCGACCAAGTGGTTCGACGCTGCGGCGCAGGCGCAGTTCAACGCGACCCCGCTGCGCGTGGTGCCGACCGCCGGCACCTCGACCACGGCCATCACGCTGACCACCAACGGCACGGCGACGCTGACCAACAACGTGGCGTTCCGCAAGGAGCACGCGAAGCTGGTGGTCGACACGATGAAGGAGCGCAACATCCCGCCCTACATTGCCGACGACTACTACGCCATCGCCTGGCCGACCACGCTGCGCTCGCTGAAGAACGATCTGGAGACCATCCACCAGTACACCGGGGAAGGCCTCGCCATGATCATGAACGGCGAGATCGGGCGCTACGAGAACATGCGCTACGTCGAGCAGACGAACATCCCCAAGGGCGGCGCGGCCAACTCCACGACCTGGAACGCCTTCACCAACACCTCGGACGTGTGGGACAACGCCCTGAGCGACTGGATCTTCTTCTTCGGCAGCGACACGGTGGCCGAAGCCATCGCGACGCCCGAGGAGATGCGCGGCAAGATCCCGACCGACTACGGTCGCAGCAAGGGCATCGCCTGGTACTACCTCGGCGGCTTCGGCCTGGTCCACCCCCTCGATTCGGCGAACAACAGCAAGAACGCCCGCATCGTGAAGTGGGACTCGGCCGCCTGACCGCAGGCGTACCGCAGCAGCAAGCACTCAGGGGCCTCCATCCGGAGGCCCTTTTTCATTTCCAGACCGGATCGGGCCTTCCCCCGCTGGTCAACTAGGCACGCACCGGGAGGCGGTGCGGGCAGGAGCAAGACATGCCCAAGAAAGACATGGCGTATGACCACCCGCAGTACACGACCCGCGAGACGCTGAATGCGTCGCTCACGGGCTCGGGCGGTGCCGCGCGCTTCGCCGCGTTCACCAACCGCCGCGCCAAAAGCGTCAGCATCAAGCCCTCCACGGCCGGCACCTCGAACGACACCACGGTGATCTCCTCGATCGACGGCACGACCACCACGGCGCTGGCGACCGTGACCTTCGGTTCCGGCGGCACCACCGGCACCAACGTCCAGCTTTCCACCGCGGCCACCCACGGCACGTTCGGCACCAACGGCCTGCTGACGGTGGTCAAGGGCACGGACGCGACGGCGGTGCTCAACGTGGCGGTCGAGGTCGAGACCGTCTCCGGCGCCTCGGTCGAGGTCTGACCGGCGCAATCCGTCACACGGAAACCCTCCCCGGGCCAACTCACCGGCCCGGGCGGGATTCCCCACCCTGAAGGAGCGCGGCATGGTGATGAAATTCAAGGAGAACGGTGGCGTATCTGCCGCCGATCTGGCGCGGGGAACGATCCAGTACCCCGGCGACGACATCCCGAACACGGGCGACAACGTGTTCCGACCCGAGTCCGTGGTCGAGCGCGAGCGCTACATGGCGATGGCCAAGCAGTACGGCTGGCCCGACTTCGAGGACGAGGCCGCCGAGAACGTGGGCGGGTTCCTCTGCCGCGAGGAGGCCCCCGACCGCGACCGCGACGACAACGACCGCGGCTGATGGAAAGCGCGATCGGCGAGCAGGCGCTGGACGATCTCTGCGAGATCGCGGCCAGCGCGCCCGCCGGCGCCCTGGTAGAGTTCGGCGTCTGGAAGGGCGGCAGCGCGGTGCGCCTGGCTGAGGTCGCGCGCGCCAAGGGCCAGCCGCTGTACCTGTACGACACCTTCTGCGGCATCCCCTACGCCGACCCCGGCATGGGGGATTCGCACCGTGTCGGCGACTTCGGCGACACCTCCGAGCAGGCGGTGCGCGAGCTGATCCCTGACGCCATCGTGTCGGCGGGGGTGTTCCCGGCGAGCTTGGTCAAGATGCCGCCGATCGGCTTCGTGCACGTCGACGCCGACCAGTACGAGAGCGTGCGCAGTGCCTGTGAGGTTTTCCCGCAACTGATGGTCAACGGAGGAGTCATGGTTTTCGATGATTTCGGGTGCCTGCTTGGTGCAGACCGGGCGGTGCTGGAGCATTTTTCGGACTTCGAGCGCACGCGGTTCGGCAAAGCGCTGGTGAGGGTGCATGGTCTGGCGCGCTGAAGACCCGCAGGGCAACGAGGCGGGGAAGATCCTGTGGGAACTGGTGCCGTACACGCGCGGCCGGGGCCTGGACCTCGGCTGCGGGCCGTCCAAGGCGTTCCCGCACTTCACCGGGGTGGACAACCTCACCGACACGCGGCTTTTCGGCACGCCGATGAAGCCGGACATCTCGGTGGAGACCTGCGAGCGGCTGGACATGTTCGCCAGCCAGCAGATGGACTTCGTCTTCTCCAGCCACCTGCTGGAGCACATCGAGGACCACGCCGCGGCGCTGCGGGAGTGGTGGCGCGTGATCAAGGTCGGCGGCTACCTGTGCCTGTACCTGCCCCACAAGGACTTCTACCCGAACGTGGGCACCGAGGGCGCCAATCCCGACCACAAGCACGACTTCCTGCCGGCGGACATCATCGGCGCCATGCAGGACGTGCCCGGCGGCTGGGACCTGGTCGAGAACCAGGAGCGCAACGGCGGCATGGAGTATTCGTTCTTCCAGGTCTACCGCAAGCTCGGGCACAAGGCGCGGCTGCACTCGTGGAAGGAGCCCCGGCCCGCCAAGACCTGCGCGGTGGTGCGCTACGGGGCGTTCGGCGACCTGCTGATGGCCTCCAGCATCCTGCCGGGCCTGAAGGCGCAGGGCTACCACATCACGCTCTACACGGTGCCGCGCGGCTACGAGGTGGTGTCCAACGACCCCCACATCGACCGGGTGGTGCTGCAGGACCCCGACCAGGTGCCGAACCCGGCGCTGGGGGCGTTCTTCGCGTACCTGCAGACCAAGTACGACAAGTTCATCAACCTCTGCGAGTCCGTCGAGGGCACGTTCCTCGCGCTGCCTGACCGGATTCCGGCGAAGTGGCCGCACGCGCTGCGCCACCAGATGATGAACGGCAACTACATCGACTTCCACCACGACCTCGCGGAGATCCCGCGCGGCGCGGCGCAGCGCTTCTACCCGACCGCCGACGAGCGGGAGTGGGCCAAGCGCGAGCGCAGCAAGATCGGCGGGGAGTTCACGGTGCTGTGGTCGCTGGCCGGCTCGTCCGTGCACAAGCACTACCCGCACATGGACGCGGTGCTCGCGCGGCTGCTGATCAGCGTGCCGCAGGTGCGCATCGTCATGGTCGGCGACGAGGCCTGCCAGTTGCTGGAAGCGGGCTGGGAGAACGAGTCGCGCGTGGTGCGCCGCAGCGGCCAGTGGACCATTCGCCAGTCGCTGGCCTTCCTCGACCAGTGCGACCTCGTGATCGGCCCGGAGACCGGCGTGCTGAACGCGGCGGCGCTGATGGACGTGCCGAAGGTGGTGATGCTCAGCCACTCCAGCCACGAGAACCTGACGCGCGACTGGGTGAACTGCACGGCGCTGGAGCCGCAGGACACGCCCTGCTACCCCTGCCACCGCATGCACTACGGCTTCGACACCTGCACGCCCGGCTACATGAACATCGAGGGCGAGGACATGCGCGTGGGGTCGCTGTGCCAGGTCAACATCCCGCCGGACGCGGTCTGGAACGCGATCCGGCCCATCCTCGTGCGCAAGGCGGCGTAAATGGCAACCTCCGGCTCGGTCGACTTCTCGGTCTCGCGCAACCAGATCATCGAGGGCGCGCTGCAGGTCGTGGGCGAGTACGAGCCCGGGGAGACCGTTGATCCGGAGGACATCACCACCTGCGCGTTCTGGCTGAACCTGATCGTCAAGCAGTGGCAGGGCACCGCCGACTTCGCCCCCGGCCTGAAGACCTGGAGCCGAAAGCGCGGCTACGTGTTCCTGCAGAAGGACACCGTCCAGTACAGCCTCGGGCCCAGCGGCGACCGTGCGGCGACCAGCTACGCCAGCACGACCACCTCGGCCAGCGCCAACTCCGGCGCGAGTTCGGTGGTGGTGACCTCGGCCAGCGGCATCAGCAACGGCGACTACATCGGCGTGGAGCTGTCCACCGGGGCGCTGCAGTGGACCACGGTCAACGGCGCGCCGGCAGGCTCCACGGTGACCCTTACGGCCACCCTGACCGCAGCGGTGGCCTCCGGCGCCCGGGTGTTCACCTACGCCAGCACCGCGCAGATTCGCCGGCCCATCGCCATTCTGGCGGCTGAGCTGCGCGACACCGACACGCGCGACACCCCGCTGCGGATGATGGACCTGCGCCAGTACGAGTCGCTGCCGGGCAAGATCGAGGACGGCACGCCCGGGGCGTGGTTCTACGAGGAGCAGCTCACCAACGGCGTGATGTACCTGGACGCAGCGCCCACGGACGTGACCGACGTGGTGCGGATCGTCTACCTGTCCAACATCGAGGACTTCGACGCCGCGAGCGACACGCCGGACTACCCGCAGGAAGCCTACATGGCGCTGGTGATGGAGCTGGCGAAGTACATCGCCCCGGTGTTTTTCCGGGAGTTCTCGCCGGGGATGATGCAGAACCGCAACGACGCGGTGGCGATCTTCAAGAACCTGAACCCCGACACCTCCAGCATCTACTTCGAGCCGGGGCGGGAGTAAGGCGCGATGGCGGGCATTCCCTTCCTCGGCGGGATCGGGCCGGGACGGTCGGTCGCGGCAGCCCCGCAGCGCCGGATCAACCTCTACCCGGAGATCATCCAGAGCGCCGACCTGCCGCCGAAGGTGATCCTGCACGGCACGCCGGGCCTCACGCTGTTCTGCAACAACGGCGCGAACCCGACGCGCGGCCAGCACACGCTCGGCGACTACACCTATCAGGTGACCGCCGGCACGTTCTACCAGATCAACAACGCCGGGACGGCGACGGCCAAGGGCACGCTGAACACCACCAGCGGCTACGTGTCGATGGCCGACAACGGCACGCAGATCATGCTGGTGGACGGCACCGACGGCTACGTGTACACGCCGGGGACGGATACCTGGAGCGGGGCGCTGGGCTCGCCGTTCAGCACCTACAACAGCGACACGGTGATCTTCGCCGACGGCTATTTCGCGGTGAACAACCCCGGCAGCGGGCGCTGGTACATCTCCGCGCTGTACGACGGCACCTCGTGGGACGTGCTGGACGTGGCGACGGCAGAGAGCCTGCCGGACAACCTCGCGACGCTGATCGCCGACAACGGCCAGGTCTGGCTGCTCGGGGACGGCAGCACCGAGGTCTGGTTCAACAGCGGCGACGCGGATTTCCCGTTCCGGCGGATCGCGGGCGCGAACATCGAGTGGGGCATTAAGGCCAAGCGCTCCATCGCCAAGGTCGACAACCGCATCGCGTGGCTGGCGAATCCGCCGGGCGGCGGCGGTGCGCAGGTGGTGATCAACGCGGGCTACAACGTCGATCGCATCAGCGACCACGCGCTGGAGAGTCGGATCGCGCAGTTCAGCACCGTCGGCGACGCGGTGGCCTACGGCTACGCGGAGGAGGGGCACTACTTCTACGTGCTGACCTTCCCGACCGGCAACGCGACGTTCGTGTGGGACGCGGCGACGAAGGAGTGGCACGAGCGTTCTAGCAGCCCGCTTGCGCAGGGCCGGCACCGTGGGCAGACCTACACCTACTTCAATGGCTACCACCTGGTGGGGGACTACGCCAGCGGCAAGATTTACCGGCTGGTGAACGGCGTCTATGACGAGAACGGCGAGACGCTGCGCGCCGAGGTGCGGGTGAAGGTGAACGGCATGCGCGGCCGGAAGGTGGCGCACAAGCGGCTGTCGGTGGACCTGGACACGGGCGTGGGGCTGGTGAGTGGGCAGGGCAGCGACCCGCAGGTAATGCTGTCGTGGTCGGACGATGGCGGCCGGACGTTCGGCAATGAGCACTGGAAGAAGCTCGGCGCGATCGGCGAGTTCGGGCGCCGGGTGCGCTGGAGCCGCCTCGGGTCGAGCCGGGACCGCGTCTACAAGATCGCGATCACTGACCCCGTGCAGCGCACCTTCAAGGGCGCGGAGCTGGATGCGGAGGAGCTGGCCGGGTGAACATCCGCGACGTGCCCGGCGATCACCCCATCAGCTTCGACGGTGACGAGCGCGCCTGCCGCACCGATCCGCTGTGGCTGATCTGGTTCACGCAGGTCTACAACGCGATCAAGGCGTTCCTGCAGTTCGCCTACTTCGTGCAGACCGCCAGCAAAACCGTGGCGAACAGCACCACGGAGACCACGCTGGTGTCCACCGGCGAGGGGCTGACGACGCTGCCGGCGGGGTTCCTGATGCCGGGCAAGTGCCTACGGGTGAGGGCCTGCGGGGTGATCAGCACCACCGGCACGCCGAACCTGACGCTGCGGCTCAAGATCGGCGGCGCGACCATCGCCAGCACGGGCGCGGTCGCCATGGCGGGCACGGTGTCCGGCAACGTCTGGAGTCTGGACGCGGAGATCACCTGCCGCACGCGCGGGGCGTCCGGGACGGTGATCGGGCAGGGCGAGTTCCAGTACGACGACAGCACGCACGCAGGCACGCGCTGGGGGATGGCGATGGCGGCGGCGGCGACGGTGGACACCACCACGCAGCAGGCGGTTGACCTGACCGCGCAGTGGGGAACGGGCTCGGCGTCCAACACCATCACCTGCACCAACCTGAACATCGAGGCATCGGGGTAAGCACATGGCGAACTTCTACAGGCTTCCGGACGGCCAGATCGTGCCGGCGTCGCAGGTGCAGCAGAGCCCGGAGACCGGGCAGTGGTACTACCTGGCGAACCCGACGAGCCCCGAGGGCGGCTGGGTGGCGATTCAGGACGGCGCGCCGACCGCGACCGACAGCGCCACCCCGGCGGAGCGACCGCTGGCGCAGCAACTAGGCATGAACTCGGTGCAGTACGAGCGCCTGCGCGCGCTGGGCCTGAGCGACCAGGAGATCGGCGCGCGGCTGCAGGCGTACATGCAGCGCACCGGGGCCACCCAGCAAGACCCGATGAACTGGGGCGACGACGCCACCAACCGCGTGATGGGGCTGGCGAGCGACCCCGCGCGGGAGCGCGCGCAGCAGAACCAGATCGCCGCCGACCAGCAGCGCATGCAGGCCGGGAACAGCTCGGGCATCAGCGCGTCGGACTGGGGTGACATCGCCAAAGGCGTCGGATTCGTGGCCGGCGCAGGCTCTCTCGGAAACTGGCTGCTTGGCAGCAACGCGCTGGCGCAGCAGGCGGCGATGAGTCTGGCCGACCAGAGCGGGAACGTGGCTGCGGCTTCGGGCGCGGGCGCTGGCGCCGGCGCGGGATCGGCCGGAAGCGGGATGACGCTCTCGGAAATTCTCGCCAACGGCCCGCGCAGCGCCGCGCAGATGCTTGCCGACGGAACGAAGCTCGCAGGCGGGACGGGCGGAACCGGACTGACAGGAGGCGTTGCAATGGATGAAATCGGAGGGATCGGCGCTGATCTGGCCGGCCTCACGCCGGCGGAAATGGCGAGCATCGGCACCACGGCGGGAGCCTACAACGGCGTCGGTGGCACGTCCCTGCTGTCTCAGATCACCAGCGCCGCCGGCGCGGCCAAGAACGTGCTCGGCGCGGCGTCCGCTGGCAACTCCCTGCTGACGAGCTTGCTTGGGCCGGCGGTGTCCGGCGTGGTCGGGCTGAACGCAGCGGGCCGCGCGGCAGACGCGCAACTGGCTGGCGTGGACCGCTCAAACGCCACCCTGCTGGCGATGTTCGACCAAAACCGGGCGGACATGGCGCCCTACCGCGAGGTCGGCACCAACGCGCTGCGGCTGATTGCTGACGGCATCCAGCCCGGGGCGGACTTCAACCGCGAGTTCGCAAGCAGCGACTTCACCACCGACCCCGGCTACGCCTTCCGGCTGGCCGAGGGCGAGAAGGCGCTGAACCGCGCCGCCGGCGCGCGCGGCATGTACGGCTCCGGCGCGACCATGAAGGCGCTGGGCGATTACAACCAGAACATCGCCAGCAACGAGTTCGACAAGGTCTACAACCGCTTCCAGAACAACAAGGCCACGCGCTTCAACCGGCTCGCGGCGGTGGCTGGCATCGGTCAGCAGGCCACCGGCAGCACCGCGGCGCTGGGCGCATCCACCGCCGGCCAGATTGCGGGCAACCAGTCCAGCGCGGGCGACGTCACCAGTTCCGGCATCGTCGCGGGCGCCAACGCGCTGAACAACGCCATCGGCGGGGCCTACCGCAACATCAACGACCAGAGCGTGCTGGAACTGCTCAAGGGGAGGACCTCCAGCTATGCCTAACGCCAACATCCTCGCGCAACTGGTCGCACCGACCTTCCAGAGCCCGGTGGAGACCTACAGCCGTGGCCTGCAACTGGACAACGCCGTCACGCAGAACCAGCTCGCGCGCTTCCAACTCGGCGCGGCGCAGCGCCAGGAGGCCGAGGGCGAGCAGCTCGCGGCAGCCTACAAGACCGCGCTGGACCCCACCTCCGGGCGGATCGACTACAACCGCGTCACGCAGGCGCTGGCGCAGTCCGGTGCCGGCCGGCAGATTCCGGGCGTGGTGAAGCAGGCCGGCGAGCAGCGCAGGGCAGACGCGGAACTGACCAAGATCGAAGCCGAAACGCGCGAGCGCAACCTGAAGTTGATCGGTGGGGCGCTCGGCGCGCTCGGGCCGAATCCGACGCGCCAGGGCGTGATGGGCGCAATGGGCATGCTGAAATCAGCCGGCGTAGACGTGAACCCGCTGATGGCGGAAATCCCGCAGGACGATGCCCAGCTTCCGGACGCGCTGCGCCGCATCGCGCTCACGACCGAGCACGGGCTGGCGATCATGAAGGCGGTCGCGCCGCAGCTCGACTGGCGCAACAACGGCCAGGTCGAGACGCCGTACCAGAGCAACCCGCTGGCGGCGGGCTTCGGCGCTCCTGTGCAGGGCGTGGCGCCGATCCAGCGCATGGCGACCCCCGGGGAGGTGATGACCGACGAGCGCACCCGCAGCGAGGGCGCGGCCAACCGCAACGTCACCCTGCGCGGCCAGAACCTGAGCGATGCCCGCGCGCGGGAGCAGCTCGCCGCCGGTGGTCGCCAGTTCGACAGCGAGCGCGGCGTGATCGTGAACACCCGCGAGGGCACGGCCAGTCCGGTGATGGTGGGCGGCGCTCCGCTGGGCGCAAAGATGAGCGAGTCGGCCAAGAAAGAAGTCCAAGGGATCGACGCTCAACTGAACACGGTCGCAGCGGCAATTGAAGCCGCAAAAGCCGCGCCCGACGCATTTGGAGTGACGCGCGGCCTGGCTACCATGGCCGGCACGCTGCCTGAAACTGCGGCAAACGCAATGAGCAGCGACAAGAACATCCAGGCTCGGTCGTTCGTGTTCAACATCGTTTCCAAGGTGATCAACGAGCGCGCAGGCGCCGCGCAGTCGGCTCAGGAATTGTCGCGCCTGCGTTCCTTCCTGCCTGCCGAGACCGACAACGCCAAGGTCATCGAGTCCAAGCTGAACGGCTTCCAGTCGTACCTTGCCGAGCAGCGGAAGGCCTACGCGCAGCCGGCGCGAATGGATCCGGGCGACGGCGGCGCGGCACCGAAGCCGAGGCAACCTGCGCCGGAGGTGATGGATGCGCTACCTGATCCTGCCAAGTACCTCGGCAGGGTGGCGAAGGGTGACGACGGAACGCTGTACAAGTCCGACGGCAAGAATTGGGTGAAGCAGTAATGGCGTTCACCCTGTTGCCGGAGGATGCGGGTACGGCGTCCACGCCACCCAAAGGCAAGTTCACGCTGTTGCCCGAGGACACGTTGAAGCCTGACCCGACCGGATCAACCATGGAAAACATGGCTGCTGGTGCAGGTAAGGCGCTGGTGGACACTGGTCGCGGACTTCGCCAGATTGGATCGTTTGTTCCCGGTCTGAACCGGCTCGACATGTTCAACCGGGACAAGGTCAATGCCGAGGTGGACGAGTCCAAGCGACTTGATACGCCGTTGATGGCAACCGGCGGCGGGATCGCGGGCAACCTTGCCGCCAACGTCGCCATGACCGTCGCCTTGCCTGTCGGCAACACCAAGCGCGCGGCGGGTGCGATCGGGGCCGGATTGGGATTTGTTCAGCCGGTGGCAGAGGGCGAATCCCGGATGGTCAACACTGGCGTTGGCGGTGCCGCTGGTGTCGCTGGCAAGGTGCTAGGCGACAAGGCAGCCGAGGTGTTCACCAGCCGTCTGCAATCAGCAGAGGCGGCGGCAGCAGCGAAGGCAGCGCAGAACCAGACCAAGGACGCCACGCTCGCCGCGTCACGCGAGGCAGGCTATGTGGTTCCCCCGACCTCGGCCAACCCCACCAAGGTCAACCAGTTGCTGGAAGGCGTCAGCGGCAAGATCAAGACCGCGCAGGTCGCCTCCGAGCGGAACCAGGGCGTGACTAACAACCTGGCGCGTCAGGCGCTCGGGATCGGGGAGGACGTGCCGCTGACCAGCGACACGCTGAACGCGCTCAGGCGGCAGGCAGGGCAGGCCTACGAGGTCGTGCGGGGCTCCGGCGAGGTCTGGCGCGACCCTAAGCTGACCGCGGCTCTGGACTCGCTCGCCGCCAAGTACACGGGGGCGGCCAAGGATTTTCCGGATGCGGTCTCGGCGGACGTGCCCAAGCTGCTGGACGCCCTGCGCGTATCCAAGTTTGACGCTGGCTCCGGCGTGGACATGATCGCGATCCTGCGCGACCAGGCGGACAAAGCTTACCGAGCCGGTGACAAGGCGCTTGGCAAAGCGGCCAAGGGTGCCGCGGACGCCATGGAAGGCCAACTGGAAAGGCATCTGGAACTGACGCAGGGTCAGACCGGCGCGCTGGACGCTTTCCGCGAGGCGCGCAAGCTGATTGCCAAGACCTATTCCGTGCAGGGCGCGCTGAACGAGGCGACGGGCAACGTGGACGCGCGCAAGCTCGCGGCGCAACTGAACAAGGGGCGCCCGCTGTCCGGTGAACTGCGTCAGGCGGGAGAGTTTGCGCAGGCCTTCCCGAAGGCGGCGCAGGAGATCCGCGACAGCGTTCCGGCCACGTCGCCGCTGGATTGGTGGGCGGGTGTCTCAGGGGCTGCTGCAAGCGGCAATCCTGCCGTGCTGGGGGTGGTCGCCGCGCGACCGATGGTGCGGAACATGCTGCTGTCGCAAGGCTACCAAGGCGCCATGACCACGCCGAGCTACGCGCCCGGAACCGCCAACCGCCTAGCCGCGCAAATAGCCGGAAATCCGACCTTCCGCGCGATGCTGCCCGGAGTCGCGGCTGCCGCGCCAGTCGTGTACGGATCGCAGTAGGAGCTGCTTCATGCGTCCCTCGGGAAACCACCAGATCACCGAGTACCGGACGCAGACGAGCGCGCTCAAGAACGCAAGCAGCGCTAGGGGACGCAGCAGCACAGCGATGGCCCAGGTCATAGCTGCAAACCATAGCACGAAAGGACGCTAAGCCATGCCCACCGTGTACCTGAGTCCCATCGGCAACCAGCAGTTTGTCGATACCAACGGCAACCCGCTGTCCGGCGGCAAGCTCTACAGCTACGCGGCCGGGAGCACCTCCGCGCGCACGACCTACACCGACAGCACCGGCGCGCCGCCGCAGGCCAACCCGAC
>ERZ869925.585-NODE-585-length-24790-cov-58.215201_pt1 | contig 24790 bp, 33 predicted proteins | sample MGYA00579311_ERZ869925 | MGnify/ENA primary metagenome ERZ869925 (study PRJEB32216, sample SAMN09231817) | wastewater metagenome | place: USA: Maryland | collected 2016-07-30 | study: EMG produced TPA metagenomics assembly of the PRJNA472060 data set (Reclaimed...
GCGGCCCTGGCAGCGTCCCCGGCAGCGGCCCAGGCAGCGGCCCAGGCAGCGGCCCAGGCAGCGGCCCCGGCAGCGGCCCTGGCAGCGTCCCCGGCAGCGGCCCAGGCAGCGTAGGCTGCCGCCCGCGCGCGGTCGAGCGCATCCTGAGCCTGCCGAGCGGACGCGCCGTCAACGATGGGAGCGGTTGCTTCGACCGCTGCTGCCTCGGCGGTTAGCCCGGCCAACCGCAACCATGCGGGGGCGCTTACTCGGCAGTGCCAGTCGAGCGCCATGTAGGACCGCCGCAACTCGATCGCATCAGTCGCAGCAGTCCCGATTAGGCGCGGGACCAGCGGCTTGAGCATTTGCCGGTCGTCGTGGTTCATGGCGTCGTTCCATGCGCGCAGAAACGCTCCGATCACACGGGACGCGCAGGCCGGGTGGTCGCTGTGCGGCTCTCCGGCGACGAACGCAACGGCCTCCATCACGCACGCCCCCTCTTCAAACGATGCGTGCGAACCCGATTTCAGGATCAGGTTGTCCAAATCGATCTCAACGGCCATCGCTCTGATCCTCCCCGTTGAGGCGGGCAACGACGGTGGCGAACGGCTCGCTCACCTGGATGTAGTCATGGTCATCGCCCTCGTCAAACCAGATCGCGACGTAATCGCCCTCCTCCTGCACGAGATAGACGCGATCAACCTGGACGGCAGACGGGACGCCCGAGGCTCGCGCGGTGAAACACACGAACTTGGCGGCCATCAGACGTCTCCTCGCTTGACTGCGGCGTCAAACTGATCCAACTCGGCGCGGATGCTGAGCGTCAGGGGGGCGGCCCCACCGGGCACCTCGGGCGAGACATAGCCGAACGCTGCCGCCGCGCCCGCGTAGAACGCCAGACGGACCATTGATCGGAGCAGCGGGGCCGTCTGTCGCGTGCCCGGTATCAGCCCCTCCGCGTAGCTCTCCCAGGCCGCCCCAATCAGCCCGAAATCAACGGGCATCAGAAGCCTCCCCATCGAGCGATCTGCTGATGCAGGCTGTCCTCGCGCGCTTCCAGCGCCTCCAGGTCGTCGCAGTGCTGCCAGAGGTCAGGGCAGAGGCGGCAGCCCGAGTCGTGCATGTGCCGCGACGCCTCGGCCGCCACGCTGACAACCTCGATCTCGGCCGCCACGAGGTTGCGGGCCACGTCCAGCCGACCCGCCATGACGTGCTGCTCGGCAGCCGCCCGGATGCGCCGCACGCTGATCGGCGAGAGCGCCTCGACGGCGGGGGCCATGATCGTGGCCACGAGCTGGTCCGTCAGCAGGGTGACGAGGTTGGTGGGTGCGGAGGTCAGGGTCACGACGTTCATCGGGATGCTCCTGTCAGCGCCAGTTCGATGGCTCCGGCAATCTGGCGCGTGTGGTGGTGGGCCATGTCGCGGCGGCTGCCCGCGCGCTCTACGGCCTCGTCGCAGGCGCGGTCGGCGGCGTAGACCTGCGAGGCCAGCACCCGCACGGACCGCGTGTCGCCCTGCGAGGCGGCGGCGATCAGCCGGTGCACCAGGCCGTCACGCTGCGAGTCCAGGCGGTCGTACTCGTCGTGGTGCTCCCGCACGTAGACCAGCTCGGCGCTGGCGGCGTAGGCCTCGCCCTCGATGGCCGTCAATGCCCGCTGCACGGGCTGCGTGATGGCCTGACCTGTGGGGCGTTCAACGTCGTTCACTTGCCGCCCTGCCCTTCTGCCATCCGCCGCGAGGCCGGGCGTAGTGGGCCTCCGACACAGCGCCAGGAGCGCCCAGAGACGATGCTCTGAATCGTGTTGGGGTGAACCCCGTGGGCAACGGCGAGTTCCTTCATGCTCGCCCCGGCCTCATGGGCATACCGCACCGCCAGGACAGTTGAAGCACGCAGCTTTGCCGCAGGACTGCTCTCCCCCGGCCTCGCCACACTGACGGTCCGCCCCTTGGCGTTGCGATCTGCCACGTTGTCGGCCGGCGTTCCGATGAACAGATGGGCTGGCTTGCAGCAGGGCGGGTTGTCGCACCGGTGGCACACAAACATGCCGGCCCCAATCACGCCATGAACGAGGGTGAAGGCGAGCCGATGGGCGTACAGCCGTTCGCCCGACCATCTGACGGTGCCGTACCCGTAGGGCGTCTTTGAGCCAGTCCAGACCCAACAGTCGCCAGATTGGTCAACGCGTCGCCAGAACGACTCTGGCGTGTTACGATAGATATTGGTCACGGTCACTCCGGTGATCCCCTGGGCCGTCTGAGCCGCTAACTCAGACGGCCTTCTTCTTTGCCTTCGTGGAGCGCCCACGCGCGGCGGCTGGCGAGGCCGCTGGTGTCGCCGTCTCTCCCCGCAGGTGCCCGTAGACCGGCACGTAGTCGCGCGGCAGGTCGAAGATGCCGACTGGCAGGGCCGCAGGACGGGCGACGGACGCGATAGCCGGGGCACTGGCCTGTCGCTGCCGTGGCGGATTGCCCGTCTCGCGCGCCTCCTGCCAGTCGGTGATGCTCTCTGGCCTGAACCGCCACTGGCTGCCGATGCGCACGGCCGGCAACTCGCCAGCAGCGGCCATCCGCGTGACCGTGCGCCTGGACACGCCGAGCATCTCGGCCACGTCCTCGGGCGTCAGCAGCCGACTCACGATGCGGCAGCCTCGACCGGCTCATTGATGAACAGGTCGCCAATCTCCACGCCGAGTGCTCGCGATAGACGCCCCATGACGGACCCGAGCGGCGTGTATGACAGGTCGTTCTCAATCGAGTAGATCGTCTGGCGAGAGACATCCGAACGCCGCGCCAGATCAGCAATCGTGACGTTCTGGGCAAGCCGCTCGGCGCGCAGTCTGTTTCGCATTACACCTCCGTCTGACTACCTGGACAGATGGTACCAGATCAGACAGATTGTGTCAATACACTTGGACAGACAATCGGGCAGCAATTGTGTCCACCCGGCTTTACACTAGTCAGCGAATAGGGGGCGAGTCGTTGGCGCGGATTCAAGATGCGAAGCCGGGGGTTGGGCAGGTGTTGGCCGGGTGGATGCATCGGCGCAACGTCTCTCCGACAGAGTTGGCGCGACGGGCGCAGGTCAGCCGCGCCACGGTCTATGTCGTCCTCGACAGCCGCTCCAACAACCCGACCACCATGAAGCAGCTCGCCATCGGGCTGGCGACGGAGTCGGACAGGGGTGGCAAAGGCCGCATCAACCCCGACGTCGAGAGGGAGGCCGCCAGAGAGTTGCTGACGGCCATCGGATTCGGCGCATTGATCGACGGTCAAACGGACGACGCTCCGCTTGTCGATCTCCCGGACGCAGACCAGGCGGAGCGAATTCTCTCGTCACTCTCCCGCGATCCGGAGATGGCCGGCTCGGTAGCGGGAAGCGCCGCGCGTGCCAATAGCTCGTCAATCACGTCCGGACGGATGCGATAGGTCTTTGACGAGATCTGCACGGCCGGCATGCGGCCCTCAGCCAGCATGCGTTGCATCGTGCGCGTTGAAACGCCAAGCCGCTCCGCCGCCTGGGACGGGGTGAGCAATGGGTAGCGGGCCGCGCGGGGAGTATCATTTTCGGGCATCGGGTGCTCCTACACTCGGTGTCGCGCCCCCGATCTGGTGACACAGATGCGGGGGCTTTGTCGCGTCAATTTTACCAGATTCGTGGTAATTGGCTCCCGTCGTACACAGCAAAAAGCCCCGCCCTGACCGTGGGTAGGACGGTCAGGGCGGGGCGGGCGTCGCGAGCGGAGTTGCACGCGCTACGGCGCCAGTCTATCACGACCGGCCGAGCACGATCCTCAGAGCGGCCCACATGCGCCGCTCCTGCGCGGGGTCGTCGCTGTCGAACTGGAACGTCAGCAGCCGCCTCGTGTGGTGGAGCAAGTCGAGGGCGTCCACCGACCACAGCCGCTCGTCGGGGTGGAACAGCAGCGCCATCACGTCGCCGTGCGCCTCTTCGACCAGGCGCACGATGTCGGCGCGGTGCTCACCGAGGCCGGCGAGCTGCTGGGGCGACGCGGCGCGGACCGCCGGGGGCGACGTCAGCCAATGATGGCGGAGAACCCGGCGATACGTCGAGAGCAGGAGCAGGCGGTCCGCGCGTTGCGTCACGCTCACTGATACCCGCGAACGGCCAGGGAGCGTGCACCAGAACGCAAAGAGCCCGTCCCCGGCTTCGCAGCGCGTGAATGGAACACGCCTCCTGCGGACGACGTTGTGCGTTACACAAGTGGTACGGGCCATGCACGGCATCCTATCATCAGGAACCCTGTCGCGCATGACGTGACGGAAGATGCGGGGACAAACGGGAGGAGAGCCAATGTCCATGCAATTCAGGAGTGAGAGTGATCGAGCTGTCGCGCTCGACGAGCGGGCAACACAGCTGCGAAAGATGATGTACCAGACGCCCGGTCTTCTTGAGCGGTTGGCGGACGGACGGGAAGAGGGGGACCGCGGCGACCTGGTCACCCTCCGCGAGATTGATCGGCGCCTATCCGCTCGGAGCTGACGGAGTGCCCCAGCGCGTCAGTGTCTTTCCGACCGAGTCGGTGGCCGCATGGATTGACGAACTGCCCATAGAGGATGCTCTTGAGGTCCGGCGTATCCTGGGGCTGATCGAGTTGGATCCATCCGTCGATGGAATCAACAAGATCACAGTCCCACGACCGCCGGCCATCTTCACCTGCTACGTCACCCCGAAGTTCTGGATCTTCTACTACCTGAAGGGGAACGACGTAGCCATCGTTCACGTGATCGAGCGCGCCACGGGGTATATTCCTGTCCCCTGGTAGGGCGCATCTACCCCACGCCAGAACGCAAAGGAAGAGGCCCCGTCCACATCGGACGGGGCCTCTTCCTCTAGCTTCAGGGCGGCGTCAGGCTGCGGGATGCCTCCAGCGCTTGCCGGTGGGCAGGTGCCACCTAAGGACGCTGCCGTCCATGCACACCAGCTCCTCGATTACGGCCGGCGAGCGGCCCAGCGGCAGGAACGTGCTCGGCGCCGCCGGCTCCGTCCCCAGTTCGGCCGCCCACGCCAGCAGCCCGTCCCCGACGTCGCCAGGACGCACCCACGACGGCACAGGCTCGACCGACGGCTTCCCCAGCGCGGCCAGGTCGTCGGCGGTCCCGAGAAAGCGGTTGAGATCGACGCTGCCGACGATGCCCGGCACGCTCCCCTTGTCGGAGTGCTGCCAGACGGCGATCGCCGTCCACGGCGCCGGCACGGGCGGCACGCTATCGCGATAGGACGCCAGCCAGAGCGGGTAGCCTGCGAGCGCCGGGTAGCCGAACAGGCTGTACTCCGTGATGACGTTCGGGGCCGTGTAGAGCAGCGGCGCCACGCCCGTCTGCCGCTCCACGTAGCGCAGCCATGAGAGCGCCCATCCGCCCACGTCGTTCGCGCGCTTCAGGCTCCCTTCCTTGTCCTCGATGTCGAGCGCCAGCAGGTCGCCTTCCGCCAGGCCGCCGACGCGGCGCACGTTCGCCAGGAAGTAGTCCGCTTCCGCCTCGGGCGTGTTCGCGCCCAGCTCGGCGAAGTGGTACGCGCCGCGCACAATGCCAGCCGCATGGATCTCCAGCCAGTTCCGTGCGAACGTCGGGTTGAGGTAGCCGACGCCCTCGGTGGCCTTCGTGATGGCGAACGAGATCCCCGACGCGGCCACCTGGCGCCAGTCTGGCTGGCCCTGCCAGGACGCCACGTCGATACCGCGGATATCCGCGGTAACATTCTTAGCCTCATTTGCCAGCCCAGGCACGCGGCGCGCCTCGAAGAGCTTCGACTGCCAGTAGTCGGTGCCGATGTCGGTCAGGCCCACGCCGTGCGCCTCATTGGCGTCCCACATGCGGCGGGTACCCGCTCCCAGCGAGATCCCGATGTGCGAGGCGATCCGCCCGTCAGGCCCGGCCGGCCCGCTGGCGTCGTACGTCCCCTCGAAGAAGAGGAGATCTCCCATCTGCACGTCGGCGAACGGCACCGGCAGCGTGGCCTGCCTGATCTGCTCGGCGGTCCTGACGCCGCTCGGGAGCGGCACCCCGGCCGACGCCAGGACCTGCAGAACGAACAGCGAGCAGTCGAGGGTGTGGATACCGTCTGGTGGCGGATCGAGGCGGTACGGGATGCCCTGCCGCGCCTGGGCCTTCTGGATGATCCGTGTGCGCGTGTCGTCGGCCACCGTCACACCTCCACCAGCCGCAGCGAGCCCTGAAGGTCAAACCCGACATCGAGCGCGTTGGTGTTGAACAGCGCCAGGCCCTCGCGCCACTCGGAGATCTGCACCGTGTACTCCTCGCGGTCCAGGTCCACGAGGTTGACGGGCACGCCGCCGTCCACCAGCGCCCAGACCTCGGCGCTCAGCTCCTCGCCCGTCCGCGTCTCGGTGGTCCCGTCCCGCAGGCCCATCTTGCGCGTGGCGGTCCCCTGGAGGCGGACGGTCATCGACCACTCGCGCTTCGCGCCCGGTGACGGGGAGTAGCGGGCACTGAGCGAGTAGACCTTGAGCGCCGACGACGAACCGCCGGTACCCGTGAGGATGATTTTGAAGGCGATCAAATCGGCCGTTATCGCGGCCGGGAAGTCGAAGTCGGCAGACGTCTCGCCGTCCGTGCTGCTCGTGCCGAGCGACACCCACGAACCGCTGTCTTCGAGCTTGTATTGCACCTCCACCGTCTGCGTGGCCGCCAGCGCGGAATGCCGCACCGTGACGCCGCGCCACAACTTGTCGCTGCCGGAGAGTCGGGCGTCGATCAGCCCGCTCTCGACGTAGCCCGTGCTGCCGAAGGTGCCGTCAGTCGCGCGCAGCTTGCTGGCGCCTGTGGCGCTCGTCAGGAAATAGAGATCCCCGTTGAACTCGCAGAGATCCTCTGGCGTCGTGCCCGTCAGCCCGGTGACGGGGCGGCTCCACGACTCGTTGCCGTCGAAGCGCAGCAGCCCGATGGTCCCGTCAGTGTCAACAATCGAGACCCACAGCCCGCCTTGGTAGGCGACCATGCCCCTGATCTCGGCGCTGTACGGCGTGCCCGGCACGCCGAGCTGGTGGAAGAGCCGCAGACGGTCGCCGTCCCACCGCCAGATCCGCCCGTAGTATTTGTCGCCCAGATAGGCATAGTTCCCGAGGACCGCGCCGCAGATGATCACGGCGCCTTCCTGGTAGAAGAGCTTCTCAAACCCGGTGTTCTTCGCGCCCGCGCTGTCGATGATATAGACGCCCGACGCCCGCGACACCGCGTCCACCCCGATGATCAGCAGGTCGGTGCCAAAGTTGAGCATCACGCTGGCGACCGGCTCGCCCAGCACGGCCGTGCTGTAGGCAGCGGCCGTCGCGCCGTCCCAGGTGTGGATGGTGCAGCGGTTGTTGCTGTTGTCGCCGCCCACGTAGATGTACTGCGTCCCGTCCTTCCAGTGGTTGCGCATCGCGCTCACGCTCGTGACGGTCCCGCTCAGCGTGAACTCGGAGACCCAGCCGCCGCCCACCGAGTGCTTGAACACCGTGCCGTCCGTCCCGGTCCCGGCATAGGTCTGGTCGGCGTACGCTCTCAGAAAGCTCTTGATCCCGCCGGCCTTGCCGGTGGTGTAGTCCAGCGTCGGCGTGCCGCTGCCGCTGTGGGTGTAGATCAGCCCCGCCGACGTGCCGATGAACAATTCGCCCGTCGAGGCGCAGAGCTTGGTGAGGCCGTTGAGCGCCGAGCCCCACTCCTGGCCCATGTATGGCCCCAATGCCACCGCGCCCTCTTCGGTGTACGGGTCGATGCCCGATCCTCGCCGGTACCTGTCGGGCGTGTCCGGCTCGAAGCGCAGGTAGCCCTCGCCGCCGTTCCAGTTGTCCAGCAGCAGCAGCTCGTCGCGGAGGCGGTCATTCTGCGTCGTGCCGGCCGTGGACAGCTTCGCCGCGTAGGCCTGGCCGACGCGGCGCTCGTACCCGTTCTTCTCCAGCAGCAGCCCGACGCCGCCGAGGATGACGTCGTAGCCGGGGTACAGGCTCTCCGCGATGCCGCCGCCCCACAGGCTGCCACCGCTGCCCCACTGGCCCATCTCAGCGCCCTCCCGGCGTGAACGACACCACGTCGCCAGATATGAGCCAGTCGATGTTGCGGCCGGCCGCGCCGGTCACCGTCACGACGAAGTCGGCCCCCGAGACGGCTGCCGTGATCGCCCAGGCGCTCGTGCCGCTGTCCTGCTGGTCTGACAGCACTGTGGGCGTGCCGACGAGCAGCGCGTTCCCCGTGAGCCGCTTGGCCGTCACGCGCGCCTCGATGGTTCGCACGGCCCCGTTGCCGGCGTCCACCGCGATCAGCGTCAGCGTGGCGCGGTAGCCGGTCCGCTGGGCCAGCGTCGCGCGCCACAGCTCGGCAGGCGTGGCGTTGGTGGTGCGCAGCCGTTCTCCGATGACTAATCGGTCGGAAAAGTTCGTGAGCGGAGGCGCAGGCACATGAGCGTCGAGCACCGCCCTAGCCGCTGTCGGCAGGTCGGTGATGATGCCTCCGATTCCGTAGGTGTGGACATTGACGCCGCTCTCGTCATCCAGGCCGTAGGCCCCCAGCCCTCGCGAGATGTCAACTCCGGCAGCGGCCAGCTCTCGGGCCAACTGCGGCAGGTTAGGTCTGGCCTGGGTAATCATCGCTTGACCTCCATCACGAGAAGCGAGCGATAGCGGTTATAGGCAGTGAGCGTGGCGCCGCCGTTGACGTACCACCGTCCCTTGACGGTATGCGAGGCCGCCGATACGCCAGTGAACAGGTGCATCAGTGTCACGACGGAGTAGGTGACGGCGTTGTCATTCTGAAACAGCGCCGGTGCCACCTCTGCCGCGCCGTCTAGCGACAGGGCGAAGCCGGCGGCCGTGCTCGATGCCGCGACGGTAAACGTCCCCGTCATGATCACCAGCAAATCGCCGCCGGCCGTCGTCATCGTCACGCTCATATCAGTGATGTCACCATAGCTTGCGCTCGTGGTCGTCGGGCCGACCGATGAGCCGACCGCGATGCTCCGCTGCGTGACCGCGCCTGCTGCGATGTCGCCCGTTGCCACCTGGCGCCAGGATGACGTGCCGGTCCCGTCCGCGCCGAGGACTTTGCTGGCGGTCGGCGTGCTGCTGCCGGTCCCCACCTTCGTCTCGACGGCCACCAGCCCGGCCGCCAGGTCGTTGTGGTTGGCCGCAACGACGACCTGCTCAACGACGGTGCCTGCGAGGTAGGCCGCCGCAGAGGTGCCGTCCGCCGCCCTCGTACAGCCGGTGAACGTCGTGGCGGTCTTGCCCGTATAGCTGATGATCTCGCGCTTGATCTTGATGTAGCCGCGGCTCTCGAATGCCGACGTGCTGGCGACGGTGATGGTGGTGACGCTGTTGGTGTGGCTGGTCGTCGTCAGGGTGGCCGCCAGGTTGTTGACCTGCGCGAAACCCAGCGGGTCGCCCCCGGTGTGGCTGTCGACCGCCCCGGGGAAGTTGGTGGTTCCTGCTGGCATGGGTTATCGACTCCCCAGGAGGCTGCCGTTGTAGCGGAGGCTGCTGAACAACCCGTTGCCGATCACTCGGTCTAGCTCGCTCTCGTGGATCAGGCTGCCCTGCACGGTGATGTTGTTCACCACCGGCTGTGGCCCGAAGATCGGCTGTGAGCGGTCGCTGACGGGCGAGACGGGGCGGAAGATCGCGTCTGGCAGCGGCTTCGTGCCGTCCCATCCCCGTTCGTCGGCGCGCGGCCCGAAGATCGGCGTTGGCAGGCTGATGCCCTTGCCGAAGACGTCCCCCAGCCCCTGCACGCTGTCGAGGAAGTCGCTCATGTTGGTGGCCTTGCTGGCGGCCATCGCCTGCTGCCGCGCCGCCTCCGCCATCGCGTTCGCCTGTTCGCTCAACGAGGACACGACATCGGCGGCCGCCGCGACGGCCGGGACCATCGCGGCCTTCGTCGCGGCCATCAGGGCCGGCTTCTGGACGTTGATGCCGCCGATCGCCCCGAGCATCATCATCTGCCCGACTTCCTTGTTGAAGACCTTCGAAGGCGACTCGATGCCGAGGGCGGCCTTCGCCGCTGACAGCGCGCTGTTGGCGGCGTTCGCGGCCATGCTCTGGATCGCCCCGATGCCCGCCGAGATGCCCCCGCTGATGCCGTCGATGATCGCCTGCCCGATGCTGCGCGCGGATGCCTGCACGGCCCCCACCGCGCCGCCGATCCAGCCGGTGATTGCCGACAGGATTTCCCCGAGTTTGCCCGGGATCTCGGCCACGGCCTGGGCGACCCAGGCCAGGAACGCCACGCCCCACGCAGCCAGAGCCACGCCGATGCCAGCAACCTGCCCCGCAATCCACGCGATCAACTGCCCCTGTAGGACCAGCAGTTGCACGATGAGTTGCGGAATCATCGGGATGACCCAGGCAGTGAAGGCGTCGCCCCACTGGAGCAACTGGCTCACGATGGCCGGCAGCGCCGTCCCCAGCAGCCAGCCGCCGAGGGCCACCAGTAGGCCGCCAAGCGCCGCCAGCAGCGGCCCGATACGCGGGGCCACCCACGCCACGAGCGCCAGCCCCCATTCCGCGAGCTTGCTGATGAGATCAGGCAGGCCGACCGTCAGCACCCATCCGAGCAGCTCTGCCAGCAGCGAGCCGAGGGCGGCAAGCAACGGCGGGATCTTCGGCCCGACCCAGTCCACGAACGCGCCTGCCCAGACAGCCAGCTTCTCGATGATCGCGGTGGCACTTGACTGGATCCAGCCCATCAGGCCGGTGATCAGCTCGCCGAGCTGGCCGGTCATCTCGGTGTCGGCGCCGTCAACCCACGAGGCGAACGACGACGCCCACGACTCGACGGATGACGCGATCAGATTTCCAAGATCCTCGATAACGAGGAGCGCCGCGCCGATTGCAGTGGGGATGTCGCCGCCGAAGACCGCGTTAAACAGCCCCCCCAGGTCCGACACGGTAGCCATGATGGCGTCCGAGACTGCGGGGGGGAAGAACTTGTCGAGGAGCGCCCCGACGCCTTCCCAGTCGTCGCCGCCGTTGAACAGCCCGGCCAGGGCCGTGCCGATCTCGATGGCCGTGCTGATGAACGCCGCTCCCTGCTCGGCCACGCTCTTGACGAACGCCGTGAACTGCTCGCCGCTGAGCGTCTCGTTCAGGCTGGTCAGCCCCGACTTCAGCACCTCGAAGATCGGCTGCATCAGGATGACCTTCGCCTGATTGAAGTTGTCGCTGAGGGTAGACATCTGGCCCTCGAAGGTCGACGACAGGGCCTTCATGCCGCCGCCCATCTTCTTCTCGGCCAGGTCCATCGCGACCTTCATCGCCTCGGGGATCGGGCTGGTCAGCTCGCCGCTCTTGCTGAACTGGATGCCCATCTCGGCCATCTGCTCGCGCGTGACGATGCCCAGCTCCTGCAGCCGCGAGATCGCCTCGCCGGTTGCACCGCTGCCGAACTTCGACCACAGCAGAGTCACTTCGTCCAGCGGCGCGCCGGTGGCCGCCGCCATGTCGCCGATCGCCGTGCGGTACTGGTCCAGCGAGCGCCCCGAGAGCTGCATCGTCTTCTCGGTGTTCAGGCCGAACCCCATCATGATCTTCTCGGCCTTGACCAGCTCCGTCAGCTCGAAGGGCGTCTCCGCGCCGATCTTGGCGAGTTGGGCGATGCGATCCTTCGCGGCGTCGCTCGACCCCATCAGCGTCGTCAACTGGGTCTGGTACGTCTCCATCGCGGCGTTGCCGCCGATCATCGACTGCGCCGCGCCGGCCACCGCCGACCCCATCGCGATGATCCCGCTGACGGCGCCGCCGGCCAGCGCCAGGCCGCTCATGGCCGACGTGATGCCGGAGGCCATCCCGCCCGCACTGCCCTTGACCTTCTCGAAGACCGCCGAGGCCTCATCCTTGGCCCGAATCAGCATGGCGAGTTCCGCACCTGAACTCACAATGATTCTCCTTCTGTGCCATAGTCAGGACATGAGCGTTGCGAGGCCTACACGAAGGACTGGTCAGGAGTTGACCTGCGAGCAGTGCGGAGAGGCCTTCTACCGCAAGGCCAGCGCGCTTGCTCGCAAGGTCAGCCGATGGTGTTCCCGCGAGTGCGCCGACGCTGGCAGGAAGCGTGGTGAGACGCGCCAGTGCGCGAGATGTGGCGCCGGCTTCTACGTCTACCCTTCAGCCCTCGGCAGGGCCGGCAGAGCCAACCTGTACTGCTCGCGCGACTGCGGCAACGCCGCGTCTGCGCTCACAAGAACTGGCGTGAAGCGCACCGAAGAGACACGCGCCCGAATCTCGCTGGCGCGGGCTGGCGTCCCGATCCCAGGCCTGCGGAAGCCAGCCATCGTCCACATCTGCGAGACGTGCAGCGGCCCATTCGAGGTGTCACGCAGCCGGCCCACCCCCGAACTCGCCAGGTTCTGTAGCACCGACTGCTGGTACAGGTTCGTCCGACTCAACCCGTCAGCCAGCGGCACATATCGGGGCGGCTTTGAGCCGTACTACGGCCCCGACTGGGCCTCGCAGGCGAAGAAGGCACGCGAGCGCGACAACCACACCTGCCTTGATTGCGGACTGCGCCAGTTCAACCCACGGCTAGACGTGCATCATCTGGTGCCTCGCCGTGCATTCAACGGCGACTATCGAGCCGCGAACGCTCTTGATAACCTAGTCACCCTCTGCAAAGCGTGTCACGCCAGCAGGGAGCGAGTGATGGACGGTCTGTTCACCCCTTCCTCCTAACCATCCTCGTCTCCCTTCGGCTGCTGCTCGCGGAGCGCGCCGAGCACGTCGTCAAGCGTCGTCGCCGGCCCGCCCTGCGAACGCCCCATCTCCAGCAGCAGGTCCAGCAGGTCGGGGCGCTTCTGGAGCTGCTCGAAGCCGCGCTCGCCGTCGTTGAAGAGGCGGATCGCCTCCTGGGCGCGGCGGTAGTCGAGGATCGCCTCGAGCGTCGGCCAGTCCGCCGCCTCGAGCGCCTCCACGGTGTAGGCCGGGAACTCCTGCAGCAGGACGCTCAGCCGGCCCTCGTACGGTTGCGGTCCCCACCGCTGCACGTCGGGCTCTTCGGTGAGCCGGTACCCGAGCAGGTGGTCGGCGAGGACCTCTAGCCGTTTTTTCGGCCGCCCCCGGCCTCGCCCTTGGCGGCCTGGAGGAGCCAGAACAACTCTTCCGATTCGAGGCGCGCCAGGAACCGCGCGGTGCCGTCCGGCTGGGGCATCGGGTTGCCGAGCAGGTCGGTCCAGGTCCAGCGGACGATGCGCGGCGCGAGCATGGCGCAGACGTCGTCGAAGATGGCGTCGATCTCGGCCATCAGCGCCAGCGCCGCGGCCGTGTCGCCGCTGTCCTTCAAGGCGTCCACCTGCACCTGCATCTGCGCGAGGCGACTGACGACGCGCATCTCGCTGACGCTCTGCCCCCGGAAGAGCCAGACCCTCTCGCCCTCGTGGACGGCGCACTTCTCGCCGTTGACGGTGACGAGGCAGTCATCCGATTGGACCTCGACGGGTACGGGCTTGGGCACAGAACCTCCGTGCACAGAAAAGGGGCGGCCGGTTGGCCGCCCCTGCGGTATCGCTGTGGACTCGCTGCGCGCTTACGAGGTGGCGCGCGTCAGGGCCGAGGCCCCCTCCAGTTCGGCGCTGTAGGTGATCGGCGCGCCCACCGCCGCCTTGATGCCGTACGACTTCAGGACCACGGTCCCGTCGTAGTTCGGGTCGTTCGCGCCGGCGGTCGTGCCGGTCGGATCGAAGCCCGCCGCCACGCCCGAGGAGCCGACCAGCCCGAACAGCGTGGCGTCGCCCTGACCGCTCGCGAAGTCGGCGTGCCCCGCCAGGCTCTCCGACCAGTCGTAGTTGCCGACCACCCGCTCGGGGCCGGCATTGCTGAACCCGTCGACCTTGAACGTCTCCTGCTCGACCTTCAGGTCGATGCTCGTCAGCTCGTCCTCGATCGCCACGCTGTTGAGGGTGTAGTTAGCCGCCCAACTCGCCCGCTTCGCCATGTGCCTGCCCTCCCGTTCGGCAGTGTGTGTGCTGCTGCGCTACGCGTTCGCCGCGAGTCCAGCCGTCACCAGGACGGTCACGGAGGTGAACCCGCTGAAGGTCGCCACGCTGATCCGCTTCCACGCTTCGGTTGCGCCCGTCGTGGTCTTCCTGGTCACGCCGACCGCCGAGAGCGTCCCGGAGGCCAGCGCCGCGATGCTGGCGTAGGCGTCCGGGCTGCCGTCGTTCTGCGACTCCTGGCACTGGAGCACGATGCTCCCGCTCCCGGAGACGGCCAGAATCCGATAGGTCACCACGAACAGTTGCCCGCTCGTGGTCGCCCCGAGGTTGCGCCCGGTGCCGTTGCCGGTCGCCGTGACGGCCGCCGAACGGAGGAGGCGCCCCCGCACCAGCGGCCCGCTGCCCTCATCCTCGATGTTCAGGAGGATGGCGGCGCCCGTGGCCGCCTTGCGCGGCTGGCCCTTCAGCCGCACCACGCGCTCGTAGATGACGGCGTCCTCGGCCGCCGAGCCGAACGCCTGGGCCAGATAGTGGTCGGTGTCGGCGGCGAACGCGGCCGCGATGACCGGGTCGAGGGCGTCGCTGGCCGCCGCGTCGAACAGCCCCATGTGGCTGCCCATGTGGTCGTAGTTGCCGACGATCCGGCGCGGCCCGGTGTCGGAGAAGCAGTCGGTCTTCGCCGTCTCCTGCTCGACCTTCAGCTCCGAGGCCGTCAGGTAGCCCGACAGCGCGTACTGGTCGAGCCAGATCCGCGAGGGGTGGGAGGGAACCTTAGCCATCGTCGCCCACCCCCGTCGCCGCGTTCCGTGCGGAACGCGCGCTGGCCTCCGGCTCGCCGGGGTGCGCCGGGCAGGGCAGCGGCGAGATCGCCCCGGCCGCCAGCGCTGCCCCGAGGTTGAAGCCCTGTACGTCGGACGGGATCTCGACCTGCGTGCCGGCCGCCCCGTCGAGAAACTGGCCGGTCTTGCGGTTGCGCGGGCGCTCGGACACGAGGTCCTCCACGCCCGGCGGGCGGTTGATGCGGAGCCTGTGCGCGTGCTGGCAGAACATCAGGCGATCACCTCCAGGTCCCAGGCGGCGCCCGCCAGGAACGCGCCGCCGATCTCGAACACGCCGTACTCGCGGCGGGTCAGGCTGTTGAGCGCGGCCCCGAGGCCGGCCATGAGCGCCGCCTGCACCGACTGCGCCCCGCTGCTCGCGCAGTAGGGGTCGAGCGCCTTCTGCGCCGACTCGTACGGCCCGCCGCCGCGCACCACCACGACGACCTCGAAGCGCTCGCGCATGGTGGACCAGTCCATGACCAGCGGCTCGCTGGTGGTCGGCTTGATGCAGGCGGCCGGCGGGTTCACCGTGTCCGGCCAGAGGCCGTCGACGTGGACCCGCAGGCCGCTGATGGTCGCCAGCGCCGTGCCGATCTGCTCGCGGATCGCCGCGACGTCAGCCACGACCGGTCTCCTGCTGTGGCGGCGTGGGCGGCGGCTGGGCCTGCCGCGCGACGGCGAGCACTTTCTCGAGCGGGCCGAGGTTGACGCCCGTCCGCTTGGCGTTCTCCAGGATCGAGATGACTTCGGTCAGGATGAAGGCGCCGGCGACGGCGTCCGCGCCCGGAAAGCCCTCGCCGAGGTAGGTGCTCAGGTTCAGCGAGAGCCAGGCCGTCAGCATCACGAGGATGAGCGCGGTGCCCTTCTTGGCGAACCCCCGGCCGCTGGCCGCCGAGCTGAGGCTGCCGTCGACCGTGGCGGCGATCAGCCCCGTCGCGACGTCGGCCACCATGGCGATAAGCAGCGCCTGCACGAACACGCCAATCCCCACCCAGAGCCCGACGACGACGCCCGCCGCCGCTCCGATCACCGCGACCGGGTCGAACTTGACCGGGTCGAACGTCAGCATGTCACCCCCTCCACTTCGCCTCGATCTCCCCGACCGCCCGCTGCAGCACGCCTCCGGCCGCCGCCTGGACGCGGGAGATCGCGTTCTTGAGCCAGTTCTTGTGGCCGTACTTGCCCTCGAATTCGAGGATCCACGGGTAGCGCCGGCCGCTCTTCCCCACGACATTCGTCGTGACCGCGACCCACAGCGGCATCGGCACGGCGTTCAGCTTGTGGGTCATGCCCGCGCTCAGGTCGCCGGTGGAGCCGCGCGGCGCCCCCGCCTTCGCGGCAGCGGCGGCCTGCTTCCCCAGGCTGTCGAGCGCCCGCTTGACGGGCTGCCAGTGCAGCTCCCTGCCGTTCAGCTTGCGCTGCAGCTCGGCGATGCCCCTGACCTCGATCTCGACCTTCGGCACGTCAGCGCGCCACGGGTATGCGGAACCGCTGCAGCTTCGCCTTCACGAACGGGTGCAGGCCGGTGCCACGGATCGTCTGCCCGTACTCGGGGGCGCCCTGGACGCCCAGCGGCGCGTGCATGCCCCGGAACAGCAGGCTGACCTGCTGGATCGCGGCCTCAGCGACGCCCGGGAAGGCGGCCACGCGGATCGCCGCGCCGCTGGTGTGCGAGGCGGCCGTGGTGCCGTTGATGCCGCGCTCCACGGTCAGGGTATCGGGGGTCGGGGCATCGTTGACAGTCGCCGCCGAGATCTCCATCCGCTCGCCGTCGATCTCGATGACCTGGCCGGCGGCGAAGACGGCCGCGCTGGTCACGTCGACGGCCGTCTCGGATGCGTCGAGGTCCTCTGCAAGCGTGGCCGCGCTGGTGTCGAGGACGTCGTAGTAGCCCCACCGCCCGACGATCTCGACGCCCCGGGCCACGCAGGGGAACGAGTAACGCCCGTTCGGCGCGGTCCTGATCTCGCCGTACGGGACCGGCGGCGAGCGCAGCGGCGCGTCGTACGGCTCAAGGTCGTAGTCGGTGGCCGCCCAGGTGGTCTCGTAGACGCGGTCGCCGTCGTCGTCGGTCTTGAGCGTCGTGACGGCCAGCAGGTCTGCGGCATCGAGCAGCAGCGCGCAAGGATGCCGCGCCGTGAAGAGGCGGGTCTGCGTGACGACCCAGAACTGCCGCCCCGTCCACAGCTCGATCTCGCGCGAGACGTCCCGCAGGATGCCGTCAAGCGTGGCGTCGTCGCCGGTGTCGTCCAGGCCGGCGCGGGCCTTCACGGCGTCGCGGGTGGCGTACAGGTTCAGGGCCACGGCTTATCGCCCCTTCGGCCGGGCGGACGGGCGCACGGCCCGCTCACCCGGCTCCAGCATCGCCGTCTCGGCGGCCGCCACTGCGGCTGGCGCGGCATCGACCGGCTCGGCGATCTTCCGCGCCACCCACACCTCGGCGGCCTCCGGTGGGGCGTCCACCTCGTCGTCGCGGTCCCAGTCGCGGAACCGCTTCAGGAATCGGACGCGCATCAGGCCGCCGTCACGTACGCGCCGTCGTCAATCGGCACGTACAGGATTGCCCACTTGACGCTGCCGGTGTTGGTGGCGGCCGTGCTCAGGTCGATGGTCCCGATGGGCACGACGACCGGACGGTCGGGCAGGACCGTCGCGCCGGCGTTCGCCCCGACCATCGCGTCGGAGAACGTGCCGGTGATGCCGAATAGCGTCCCGACTTCCTTCGCGCTGATGTTCAGCACCGCGCAGATGTCCACGTCGGTCCCGGTCGTCGGGTTGCTGACGATCTTGGTGTTGCACGCCTGGGTCTGGATCACGGTCGTGACCTCGCCGATGATCCCCAGGACTGCGATGCGCCCGCCCACGACGTTGAACAGGGCCGACTGCGTGGTGGCAGGCAGCGCGGCCGTCGCCCGCTCGACTGCCTGCCCGTACAAGAGGTTGCGAACCACCCCGGTGTTGGGCAGCTTGTTGGTGATTGCCATGTCTGCTCCAGCATGCGAAGGGCCGGGGCGTGTGCCCCGGCCCCAACGTCACCCGCGATCAGCGAGGGTTAGTCCACCGTAGCGTCAATCGGGAAGCCATCCACCGGCGAGCCGGCGTAGCGCGATCCGTACAGCAGGTAGTTCGCGCTGACGATGTTGGCCGAGTTGGACGCCCCGAGTTCCACCTGCACGCAGTCGTAGTCGCCCAGCTCGTCGGCGCGGATGTCCAGCAGGTACACGTCCTGCCCGGACCCGGTGCTGCTGCTGGTGAACGACGCCGCCGCCGCGACCGCCGCGTAGGCGATGGCCGCCCCGATGGCCCCGGTGTGCTTCCAGACGCGGTTGACGGTGATGCTGTCCGAGTTGCCGGTGCCGGCAACTGCCGTGGCCTTGTCCACGGTGATCGCCGTGGTCGCGGCGTGGCCCATCGCGATGTTCACGACGATCAGGACGCCGGCGTACCCCTTGAGGCTCACCCAGTCGCCCGAGCGGGCCGAGCCGCCCGCAATCGGCGCGATGGCCGGCACCACGCGGATCATCTCCGCGAGGCTTTGCTTGCTCATGTGTGTTCTCCCGTGAGGGGATCAGGCGACGCGGGGCACTGACGGCCCCGCGTCATCGGCGGCTTACGAGCGGGTCGCCAGGGCCACGAACGGCGACAGCGTGTTGCTGCCGTTCGCCGGCGTCAGCGCGGTGTTCCACATCGGCTGGCCGTCCACCCGCAGGGTGAACCGGAAGCACGACTCGTCGTAGAGGAACCGCACGTGGATTGACGCGGCGGTCTGCATGCCGCCCTTCTCGGCCGCTACGTACTGGCTCATGTCGGCGAGGATGATGTCCCCGACCGTGCCCAGCGTGCTGCACTGCTCGATCGGCACCACCGGCCGCCCGAACAGCGTGCCGTACGGGCTGGCCGAGAGGCCGCCGGGCGGCAGGTACACCGGGGCGCCGCCGGTTCCGACGATCAGGCCCATGGTGAAGAGCTGCGGCTCGATGTCCTGGTTGATGAACCACACCGCGTTCTGCCGGGACGGACCCCAGCAGCGCGCCCACATCTTCACGAGGTTCTCGTAGACGATGGTCGCGGCCGCCTGTCCGCTCTCCTTCGACACCGTCACGAGGCACGGGCTGCTCAGGATGCCGAGCGGCGTGCCGGCGCCTGGCCCGCGGACCGCCGCGTCGTCCAGCTTGAAGCCGAACTCGTCGGAGAACGCCATCATGCCGATCTCTTCGAGCGCCGCCGCGTCGGCCAGCAGTTCGTCCGTCGCGTAGAAGAACCCGAGCAGCTTGTTCAGGTTCAGCTCGATCTGTCGGAACTTCGGCCGGCTCGCCGTGGCCGTGTCGGCCTCTGCCGACCAGTACGACTGGACGCCGCCCCAGCGCGAGCCGTTCGCCCGGCTGGTCTCGTTGATCCCGTTGATCTTGAGGCTGTTGGAAGCGGTGCTGATCGGGATGCGCCGCGCCCGGCTGATCACCTGGCCGGTCGCGTAGGACCGCCGCAGCAACTCCGTCGCGAAGTCGGTCTGCACCAGGAACCCGCCGTCGCTCGGCACGCCCTCGCTGGCGCCGCTCGGGGCGCGCTCCTCGATCAGCCGGCGGTCCACCTGCCGGCCATCGGACACGGCGGCGACGGCCACCGCGCGGAGCTGCTCGCCGAAGCTGCCGAACCGCTGGGCTTCGCCGGACGGCGGGGCGGCGGGATCGGGGCGGGTCGGGTCGCGCTGCGGCTGCCCGGAGCGCCGCTCGTCCTCCTCGAACGCGACGGCGCGCGCCTCGTCGGCGTTCAGCGTCTCGATCTCGGCCATGCGCGCGTCGAACTGCGCGCGCTCCTCGTCGGTCAGGTCGCGGTTCGCCGCCCGTGCCGCCGCGATCAACGCCCGGTTGGCGTCGCGGGCGGCCAGGCGTCGCCGTCGGATCTCTTCCAGGTTCACGTGTCTTCTCCGCAGCAAAACGCCCGCCGTGTGGGCGGGCGGTGAGGGTCGATGCGGCCGAGCGTCAGGCGCTCAGCAGCTCCAGTTCCCGGCTCAGGATGTCGAGCGAGTGCCCGGCCTGGGGCGGGTCGCTCGGAGCCGGCGCGGGCAGTTGTCGGAGGATGCCGATCGACGCTTCCACGAGCGTCCGGTCGGCCGGGGTCAGCCCCACGCCGTCGCGAGCGCGGGCCATCACCGAGGCGAGGCCCCGGAAGTCGAAGCCCGCCGCCTCGGTCAGGTCGGCGAGGAGCGAGCGCACCGACGAGTCGGCCGCCGGGTAGGCCGGGAACGTCACCGGGCCAAGCTCGTACAGCTTGGCCTCCAGGACGGTGCGGATGTCGGCGCCGTCCGCTTCGGACTTGTCCCAGCGCATCTGCACGACCTCGAACATGAAGCTGCTGCCGCGAATGTCGCCGCGCTCCATGCTGACCACGAGGTCGCGCGCCCACTGGGTGTCCGGCGGCCGCACCTGATAGGCCAGCCCCTCCAGGTCCTCCGCGACCGTCAGCGTCTTCGCCGACGTCCGCCCGAGCACCTGGCTCGGGTTGTGGTTGAAGAAGCTGAGGACGTCGGGGTTGTTGCGGAGCGTCCGCTTGAAGGCGCCCGGTGCGATGACCTCCCGCCAGCCGCCAAGATCGACGCTCTCGCTGTTGAAGACCGCGCCGTGCCCGACGATCAGCGGGCCGCCGTCGTCGCGCACCTCGAAGCGCGTCTCGAAGATCCGACCGTGTCGCTTCACCGGCTCACCCCCTCTCGGGCCGCAGCCCGCACTTGCACGTCGCGTGGATCGGCGGGTGGCGCGTCGGTCGGTTGACCTTGAGCGGCCCGCTCTGCTCGTCGCCCTCGATCTCGTCGCCGTCGCTGGCGAACGCCTGCTCAATGCCCACCGTCCTGCCGTCCAGGCGCACGCAGAACGGGCAGGACGTGCCCCCCTGGCGCACCCAGACGATCCGCCGCACGCCGCCGCGCCGCCAGCGCTCCCGCGTCACGGCGTTCAGCGTCCGCTGCTGCTCGATGTCGGCCACCTTGTCCGGCCGCGTCTCGGCCCACTCGCCGAGGCGCGTCGTCACCGCGTCGAGGGCATCCTCGCCGCGATCTTCGGCCTCCCTGACCTGCTGGGCCAGTTGCCCGAGGCTCTGGCCCGCGTAGTGCTCGCCGAACGCCCGCGCGATGCCGGCGACGAAGTCGGCCAGCGCGTCGGCCATCGGGTCGTCGGATCCGATCTCCGCCGCCGCGTCGTCCAGCACGACGTCCGAGAACGCCAGCAGGACCGGCAGCAGCGTGCGCGTCGCCACCGCCCCGAAGCCCTGGTAATACTCGCGCAGCCACGCCAGGAAGCTGCTCGCGTCCCGGCGGTTCAGGTGCCGCTCTGCCGCCGCCCGCACCTCCGCCGCCTCCCGGCGCACCAGGCGGTCCGCCGCGTTGACGAACAGCCGCCGGTGGGAGCGGGCGATGCGCAGCCGGCTGGCCGCGCTGCCGCTCGCCCGCGTTTCGACGGCCCGCTGCTGCCGCTGCCCGGTTCCGACCGGGTCCTGCCCGAGTTGCCCGGCCGGCGTCATGTTGAGCTGCACCATGTAGGTGTCCCCGCCCTGATCGGCAGGGATCGGGTTCTGATTCTCCAGTTCGCGTATGTCGTTGGCGGAGTTCCAGCCGTTCTGCTTCGACACCGAGTAGGCCGCGAAGCGGGTCTGAATGTCCCCGCGCAGCAGGCCGTCCACCAGGTGCTCGACGTAGAAGGTGCGGCGCTCCGCATTCGTCAGCAGGCACCGCTCGACGGCCTCCTCCACCCGCACGGCCCACGGACGGAGCGAGAGCGTCACCAGCTCGAGGCCCTGGTGCTCGATGTTCGTGAACGTCGAGCGGCTGAGGTCCCCGATGGTGTGTGGCGGCAGCCGGAACATCCGCGCCACCTCCTCCACCCCGAACCGTCGCTGCTCGAGGAACTGGGCGTCGCGGCTCGACATCGCCACGGCCTGCCAGGTCGTGCCCTCTTCCAGGATCGCCACTCGGTGGGCGTTCTCGACGCCGCGATGGGCCTCCTCCCAACTGCTCTTGAGGCGCTTGAACGCCTCGTCGGTGAGCTGCCCCGGCGTCTGGAGCACCCCGCCGGGGCGGCTGTCGTTGCGGAAGAACCGCGCCGCGTACGCCTGCGAGTCGAGCGCCAGGCCGATGGCCTCCGCGTGCAATCGCACGACCGAGTAACCCTGGTAGCCGTCCCCGCCGAAGCCGGGGACGGTCAGGATCTCGCCGCGTCGGAAGGGCTGCTCGCGGCCGTCCGCCAGGCGGTAGAAGTAGACGATCTGGCCCTCGGCGGTGCGGTCCATCCGCATGCGATCGGGCCGGAGCGGCCAGAGCGCCTGCACGCGGTTGTCCTGGTCGCGCTGGATCTCGGCGTAGGCCGTCCCGCGCAGCACCGCGTGCCCGATGATCGCCTCCCAGAACGCCGTGTGCGTCATCTCGGGGTTCGGGTCGTCGTGCAGGAGCCAGTACAGCGGGTGCTCGGTCGCCCGCTCCCGCCCGCGCGGCTGGAGCCGGCGGTACAGGTGCAGCGGCAGCGTGGCGATGGTCTCCGCGATCACCCGCACCGCCGCGAAGACCGCCACCACCGACAGCGCGTCGACCTCGGTCACGGCACGGCCACCGGCGCCCCAGGCGTTCGGCATGTCGTCGCCCCGCAGGAACGCCTGCACGTACGGTGAGGCGTTCCGCTGCTGTACGCCCAGGAGCCGAGAAACAATGCCCACTACCGTGCCCTCACAAGCCCGACCATCGCCAACGCCAGCCCCGCCACCACCCCGCAGATCAGCCAGTCCACGAGCGCCGAGAAGAAGAACGCCACCAGTAGCCCACCCACGATCAGGGCGTCGTTCAGGTCGGGCCTCATCGAATCCTCACCCCGCGTAGCCAGCGCGTCGCCCCGCATCGACGGCAACGCGCCCGCTGCCCGATCCTGGTCATCTCATAGGCGAGGGAGTGCAGCCCCGCCCAGCACAGCAGCGCGCCGAACCAGAGAGTCATAGCGTCCTGATCCCCCGATCCTCGTAGACACTGCGCTTCGGTGCCGGAGCCGGCACGAGAGCACGGTGGGCCGCGATCGCCGCCGCGACGGCCGCGTCGATGTGCCGCTTCGAGCCCTTCGGCTTGCTGATCCGCACGCCTCGAGGGCGCATGTCAGGGGTCACGTTGCCGATGTGGCGGGACAGCGTCGGGTTGCCGTCGTGCTTCAGTCGTCCGGTCGAGATCAGCTGGAAGAAGTCGCCCGCCACCGGCACCATGCGGTGGTCGTTCTGGCCCATCTCGACCATCGCCAGCCCTTCGCCGCTCAAGTCGGCCGCCGCCTCGTCGAACTGCCACGGGTCGTAGTTGAACTCCGGCCCCCGCATGATCTGCCCGTCGATCTCGGTGGCCGGCACCGGGTAGCGGGCGAACAGATCCCGCAAGTGCGCCTTGATCTCCTCGCGCGGGACGACCCAGGCGTCATGCAGGCTGTGTCCCGGCGGATACGGGTTCTCCCAGCACTTCGAGAGCCGAAGCACGACGTTTTCGTCCTGCATCTGAGCCACGCAGACCGCCGTCGCGTCCTGATTCCGCGAGATATCGATGCCGACCTTCACCGGCCGCGCCGGGTCGATGACGTAGGCGTCGTCGGCGCAGCCATCCCAGACCCCGAACGGCAGCCAGGCCATCGCCGAGGCGACCCACTGATCGAGGAAGTAGCGGCGGAAGGTCGCTTCGTCCTTCTTGGTGAGCTGGTCGCGGAAGAACTCCGGATGCACCAGCACGCCGTAGCTCGGATTCGCCGCCTCCCAGACGGCGGGATCTCGGTGGTCAGACCCCTCTGGGGCCTCCCACCAGCGGAAGAAGTAGCGCGGGTCATCAACCTCGCCGGCCTGGACCCGCTTGCCGTACGTGTACTGGCGCCCGCAGACCGTGCCCTCGATGTCGTGGCCGGCTGTGGTGATCTGCAGCACCATGGGCTGCCGCCGCGCGCCGGTCCCGTTCGTCAGCACGTTCCAGACGCCCTCGCCGCGCGTGCCGGTCCACTCGTGCAGCTCGTCGGCGATGACCGCGTGGATGTTGAGCCCGTCGTTGGTGCCGGCCACCGCCGACACCCGCCGGAGCCGAGCGCCAGGCGCGTCCTTGACCAGGATCTCGCGGTCGAAGACCTGGCACAGCTGGCTCAGCGTCGGCGACATCGTCACCATCGTCTTCGCGGCGCCGAAGACGAGGTCCGCCTGTTCGTCAGAGGCCGCCGCGCAGACCACCAGCGGGGCCGGCTCTCCGTCCGCCAGTAGGAAGTAGAGCCCGATGGCGGCCGACAGCTCGGTCTTCCCGTTCTTCTTCGGGATCCCGAGGAGTGCCCACCGATGCCGCCGCAGGTCGTCCTCGCCGACCTCGAAGAGTTCGTAAATCAGCCGCCGCTGCCAGGGGAGCAACCGGAACGGCCGCCCGATCCACTGGCCGTTGGTGTGGACGCAGTGCTTCTCGATGAACTGACAGACGCGCCGGCCCTGGCTACGCCTCTTCCCACTCTCCGTCGATGGTGTCTCGGTCAGCGTCGCCGTCATCGTCCTCGCTCAACGACCTGTTCAGCATCTCGGCCGTCAGCCGCGCCTGGCCGGCCGTCAGTCCCAGCTTCAGCCTGGACATCGGCGTCAGCCCGAGTTGCTGCTCGCACTTCCCGATCTCGGTCTCAAGTTGCTTGATGAGCTTCGCCAGCGGACTCAGCACGAGCTGCCCGGTGCTGCCCTCGGTGGTCCGCGCCTTCCGGAAATCCCGATAGGCGCGATACCACTCGTCGACCGAGCGGATCCACCGCTCCAGCAGGCCCCGATCGGCGTTCATGTCCACCGCCGAGCTGACCGAAGATCGCCAGTAGGCCTCCCAGCGCTCGACGCTCGCCTTCAGCAGGTCGGGAGGCGGCGCGGGAATGACGAGGTCGGGCGGCGGAGCCTCGACCATGCCCAACTCGGGCCGCTTCGGAGCTCGATGTCGGTCTTCAATCCGTTTCGGGGTAGGGGCCACGCTCTCACCAAAAACAGCGCATCGATCCGCGCAGAAAAGACGAAGAGATCGGAAGAGCGGTTCAGCAGGAA
>ERZ869925.586-NODE-586-length-24736-cov-6.052510_pt1 | contig 24736 bp, 30 predicted proteins | sample MGYA00579311_ERZ869925 | MGnify/ENA primary metagenome ERZ869925 (study PRJEB32216, sample SAMN09231817) | wastewater metagenome | place: USA: Maryland | collected 2016-07-30 | study: EMG produced TPA metagenomics assembly of the PRJNA472060 data set (Reclaimed...
GTTTTCCAGTCTTTAATTGTTTGCGCGAGTGGTGGCGCAATTGCGTTTGCGCAATGTTTGGGCGCAAGGTTTGCGCGTTTGGGGCTGCGCTTTGCGTTTTGACACCATCCGCGCAATGTGCGGAAAGGATCTCATTGGCTCAGTGATCTCAAGGCTGCCTATGCGGCAGCTCGGGGTATACCTTTGCGCACGGCTCAGGACCGCGCTAAGAAAGAGCATCCCGACTGGAAAGCCTTCATCGCGACCATGGGAGTGAAGGCTTTGAAAAGTCCAGAGCCGTCTGCTCCTGAAAAGCAAGCTGCGCTTGCTCTTGTTACTCAAGGTGTGCCGTCTTCCGGCAAAATTGATCCGAACATTGCACCTGAATGTTTATCCAAGCCTCGCGAGCTCTGGACACCAGAAGAACACAATGAAGCTCAATTTTGGGCAGCCCTAGTTGAGGCCCATGCTTATCGAGCCCAGGCCTCCGCTGATGGTGACCCATTAAAGTTCATGAACTTTTTGAAGGCTGCAAATTCTGCCCAGGCCTCTTACCTCCGGGCGAGACAGGCCCGCGTTCAAGCCGATATGGAAGCTGGACGCCTTAAACCTATGTCAGCTTGGCAGCAAGCCATTGCCTCCATTCAAAAAATGGCAGCGGTGTGGTTCTCAATGAAAAGTGACCTTGCTCATACAGTGAATCCAAGTGATCCAGCTTTTGCGCTGAAAGCTATCAATGATTGGGAACAGCGGAAGTGGAACCCAACATTTGAGGGCACTATAAAAGAGCTGAGCTTAACATCATGACCGCCAAAGAAGCTGCCGTCATGAGAGAGGTGCTGTCTCTCTTCTTGTTTACCGCCCGCTCCGCCGTCGTGCCATGGCTGGAAAAACACATCATATTGCCTGCTAAGATGGCACCGAATTCCCAGGGCCCCTTTCGCACGGCAAGCCGCCCCTACCAGCGAGAAATCCTTGAATGCTGGAACCCTAGCAGCGGCGTGAACGACTGCGACGTCTCAGCCGGCACACAGATCGCGAAAACCACCATCCTCACCCTCGGCATCGCCTACCGGATCTGCAACGCACCCCTGCCCAGCTTGATCGTCGGCAGCTCCAAGGACTGGACCAAGACCGAGATCAGCGAAAAGCGTCTCATGCCGCTCATCGAGGAAAACCCCATCCTCGCCAGCCGCAAACCCTCCGATTCCGACCGCTTCCGCAACATGGCCATGGACATGGATGGCGGCATGATCAACCTCGTCGGCGGCAACTCCCCCGGCGCACTCTCCGGAGGATCGTATGGCATCGTCGCCATCGATGAAGCCGCCAAGCTCATCCATGCCGGCAGCGAGCAAGCCCCCGAGGCCCATCCCCTGCACCTCGCGGCAAAACGCACCGATGGCTTCGGCGCCCTTGCTTTCCGCTACCGATCGAGCACGCCCAACACCCCCAGCCACCCGTTCTGGCTCTCCATCCTTTCCGGCGATCAGACCCGCTTCCACGTCACCTGCCCGCACTGCGGCAAAGCTTTCTATCTCGACTTCATCGGCCGCCCCGAGGACATCGAAGAATACAATGCCGCCATGGGCCTCACCTTGCCCAGCGACTACAAAAGCCTCATCTGGGATGATGCCCGCGATGGCAAAGGCAACTGGGGCGAGGCGAAGGTGCGCGACACCGTGCGCTACATCTGCCCGCACGGCGGCTGCGAGATCCGTGAAATCCACAAAGCCGCCCTCATCGAAACTTGCGAGCCTGTGAAGCATAACCCGCTCGCCGCCGCCACCCATCGGAGCTTCATCATCCCCAGCTTCTACAGCCCCACCATCACCTTCGGCACCATGGCCTGGGCCTTCCTCCAGGCCACCCGCGACTTCTTCGGCCTCCAGGATTACTACAACTCCCGCCTCGCCCGTCCCTGGCAGGAGTTCGACGTCAGCGTCAAAGCCAAAGACGTCGAGCGCTGCAAAGGCGAATACCTCCGCGGCACCGTTCCTTTCGAGCCCGTCATGCTCCTGCTCACCGCCGACCCAGGCGAGCGCCTCACGCACTGGGAAGTCACCGCCATCGCGCCCGATGGCGGCCTCTTCATCATCGACTGGGGCACCGTCCTTTCCAGCAGCGAGATCATCGCCGAAGCCTTCCTCCGCACCAAGCTCTACCCAATCGCAGGCACCGACCGAAAAGTCTATCCCAAGCTGGGCTACATGGACTCCGGTTACCTCACCGAAACCCAGTATGACATCTGCCAGGCCTCCAAAGGATTCCTCTGGCCCACCAAAGGCTCCGAAGCCAAACACGGCGGCGTCAACCAGACGAAAGCCGCCTCGCGCCCCTGGCTCAGCCTCTACACCTACCCTGATAAACAGGCCAAGGACGAGCTCTACGACGCCCGCCTTGTGCACGGCAAAAACGGCGGTCTCCATTTCCCCGCCGATGCCGATGCCGAGCTTTTGATGGGACACTCCAACCAGCGCCGTGATGCGAATGGCATGTGGATCAAAGTCGCCAACGACCACTATGGCGACTGCACAAAGCTCGCCCTCATCGGTGCCTGGCTCCTCCGCTCCTCCGGCCTCCTTTGACACAAGCCTCGAAGCGATGGCCGACGACCTTTCCACCCTGAAAAAAAACTGGCTTTTCCGCGCCCGCATGGAGAAGGGCAGCGGAAACCATCAGGCCCAGGTCGAATGGCTCTTCGAGCAGTTCAAAGCCATCGAAGCCGGAGGCCTCGCCGAGGTCACCTCCCTTTCCTTCGCCGGTGAATCAAGCTCCAGCCAGTATCGCGGCCCATCCCCTCAGGATCAGCTCAACGCCATCCAGGCCGCCATCGAGGACCTCGAAGCCCTCATTGATGGCCAGGTCGCCTCCAGCTTCTCGAAGCCCTTCGGCTTCCGCTTCTCACCCTCGCCCGCCGTCGTGCTTGACAACGCAGCGGGCCTTTAACCCGCCGCCCCCATGCCTAAGCCCGCCCGCAAATCTGCCGCCGCCAAAAAGCCAGCCGCCATCGTCGCCCCGCAGGTGATGAATGCCGCCCTGCCCACCTCCACCGGCGGCGTCCGAGTCAGCCCCACCTGGCAGCCCTGGAGCTCGAAGCGCCTCGAAAGCATGAGCCGCAATCGCGACCTTGTGCAGGTCTCCCGATTCCTGCAGGAAAAGATTCCCCAGCTCTCCTACTGCATCCAGCAGCTCCCCCGCGAAGCCATCGGCAAAGGCATCGGCCTCAAAAGCATCTCCGCGAACAAAGACTTCCGTCGCGATGCCACCAAGCTCTTCCAGGCCTGGGCAGACTCCCGGGCTGTGGACATCCGCAAGGAAAACACCTTCTACCAGCTCCAGCCCCGATGGCTCTCCGCCATCCTCGGCGAGGGTGAATGCTTCACCCAGAAAATCTCCGCCGCCTTCGAAGGCGCGCTCGAATGGTCCCTCAACGACAAAAACCGCCGCCGTCTTCAGCTTCAGACCATCCTGCGCGACCAGCTCACCAACGGCACCGTCTCCGGCAAAGACACCCAGCTCAACCGCTGGATGGATGGCCTCAAGTTCAACGCCTTCGATCAGCTCGAGCTCATCCGCGTGAACCAAGACGACAGCCTCCTTGGCTCGACGAAGTTCACCGACATCTCCGCCGCCAACGTCTTCCACCTCGTTCATAAAGACCGGTTCAACCAATACCACGGCAACCCCTGGATCTTCCGCAGCAACGAAGACCTTCTCGATGTCCTCGACCTCAAGGCCATCCGCAAGCACAGCGCCAAGATTCGCGCCGCCCTCCTCGGTGCCACCGTCACCCGCGACGGCAATGCCCCGAATGCCATCCAGGCTGCCATGGCCTCCGAAAAAACCGGCACCCCCGCCACCGATACTGGCCGCCGCTTCATGGAGATCAGCGAAGGCGCCGTCATGATCCCCCTCGCCAATGGCGAAACGATGAACTTCTTCCAGGGTGGCGAAGCCATCCCCTTCAAAGACATCCTCGAGCAGCTCATCCATCCTTTCGTGTTCGGCCTCGGCTACCCCGTCGAATGGATCTTCGGCATGGGCAATCTCGGCGGCACCGCCTACCGCGGGCTCATTGAAAAGGTTCGCCGTGCCCATCAGAACCTCCGCCAGATCCTCCACCCCTTCCTGCAGTGGTCCTGGGAATGGATCATCAGCGATGCCATGCTCCCTGGTGGCCCGCTTGCCCAGTATGCCCAAGTCGATGACTGGAACGCCATCGACTTCATCGCCGATCCCGATCCCTCCGTCGATCTTGGCCGCGATCATAAGGCCGACATGGACCGCCTCGATGAGAACCTTCTCACTGTCGAAGACTACATCGAAAGCCGCACTGGCGGCAGCGGCGAGGCCGTGCGCTATGCCGCCATCGATGAAAAGCTCGACTCCCTCCGCTACGCCATCGCCCAGGCCACCGGCACCCCCAAGGAGAAAGTCGTAATCCCCGCCTCCCTCGCCGCCCTCCTCGCCATCCCCAGCCGCAAGCTCCAGGCCGCAGCCGGCATCGTCCCAAGCCTCATGCCCGAAACCATCGCCCAGGACCTCAAGGCCATGGATTGACACCCCATCCCGGGTGTTCATGAAACGCTGGTATCAAATTCAAAACCTGGGCTCCTCCGTGGGCGAAATCCGCCTCCGTGGCATCATCGGCTACTCCAAAGAAGACCAGGAAGGCTGGTTCGGAAAAGTCGAAGGCGAAGCCGGCACCGTCAAAGAGTTCGAGGAAGAGCTCCGCGAGCTCGGCGACATCGCCCAGCTCAACGTCTATATCTCCTCCGAAGGTGGAGGCGTCGCCGATGGCCTCGCCATCTACGCCATTCTGAAGCGGCACAACGCCAAGGTCGTCGTGCACATCGATGGTTACGCCTTCAGCATCGCCACCGTCATCGCCATGGCAGGCGATGAAATCATCATGCCCGCCAATGCCCTCATGATGATCCATAACGCTAGCTGCTACGCTGGCGGCGACTATCGCGACTTCGAGCGCACATCCGAAGCCCTCAAGGTGCACAACCAGGCCATCCGGAAAGCCTACGCCGCCAAGAGCGGACGCAGTGAACAGGAGTTCATCGCCCTCATGGATGCCACCACCTACATGGATGGTGCCACCGCCAAGAGCCTCGGGCTTGTGGATGTCGTCACCGAAGACGTCGCCATCTCCAACGCCGTCATTCATCCCCGCGTCCGCGCCTCCGCCGACTTCGCGAAGATCCCGGCCAAGTTCGCCGCAGTCTTTGACATTCCGCGCCAGCCGAAGCCCAGCGCTCAACCCGATCCCATCATGAACAAAGCCATCCTCGCCCTCGCCGCCTTGGCCGGAATCCCCACCAAGGAAAACATGACCGAAGACGAAATCGTCGCGGCCTGCCAGAACCACAAGCCCCAGGCCCCCAAGGCTGAGCTCAACCTCGCCGACGAGGAAACCAAGAAACTCTTCAACGCCGCCGTCGCCGAAGGCATCCAGTCCGCCCTGCCCGAGCACCTCACCAAGGCCACCGCCGAGCTCGAGAAAAAGGTCGCCGACCTCTCCGCCATCATCCGCAACGGTGCCGCAGGCTCTGCCGGTGCCGGTGCACCCGTCCACTCTCCGACCGCCCACGCTCCGGAGAAAACCCTCACCCGTTCTGAGTTCGAAGCCCTCAACCACGCTGAGCGCAACGACTTCATCCGCAAGGGCGGCAAGATCACCGGATAAACGGCCGGCAGGTTGACACTCCAAACTCCATACCCAGCAAACAGCACTCCCGATTATGGCAAACGCACTCACCCTCACCTCCCTCACGGAAATCATTTACGCTGCGAAAGATCGCATCGCCCGTGAGCCCACCGGCTTCCTCCAGGGAGTCATGGTCAACTCTGGCTCCGAAGGAGTCAGCATCAACGGCACCGTCACCAGCCACCGCACGGCGGAGCCCACGCTGAATACCAGCTTCACTCCGGCCATGACCATCCCCGCTGCGGATGATCAGACCGTCGCGGCTGAAACGCTCACCATCGGCCAGGTCGCCAACGTCCGCATCCCGATGCGCGGCGAAGACATGAAGAAGATCGACAACACCACCGGCCGTGTTTTGATCGAAGACATGATCGCCCAGGCGATCCGCAAGATCGTCAACACGGTCGAGGCCCATGTCGGCTCCGTCATCTACAAGGGAGCCAGCCGCGCCACCGGCTCCGCAGGCACCACGCCCTTCGGCAGCAACTTCAACTCCATCGCTGACCTCCGCCAGATCCTGGTGGACAACGGCACGCCGATGGATGGGGATGTCTCCCTGGTCATCAACACCTCCGCAGGCACCAAGCTCCGCCAGCTTGCCAACCTCTACAAGGCCAATGAAGCCGGTGGTGACAACCTCCTCCGCCGTGGCGAGCTGCTGAACCTCCAGGGCTTCAGCATCCGCGAAAGCGCAGGCGTCGCCTCCCACACCAAGGGCACCGGCTCCGGTTATCTGGTGGACCTCACCGCTGGCTATTCCGTTGGCGACCGCACCATCCATGTGGACACCGGCACCGGCACCATCCTCGCCGGTGATGTCCTCGCCTTCGAATCCGACACCAACGCCTACGTTGTGGGCAGCGGCTTCGCAGGCGATGGCGATGGCGACATCAGCCTCAACTACCCCGGCCTCCGCGCCGCCCTGGCGAACAACAAGACCGTCACCATCGGCAACAACTACACCGCCAACGTGGGCTTCCATCGTGCCGCGGTGGAGCTGGCCATCCGCCCTCCAGCGATGCCTGAAGGCGGTGATGCCGCCTCCGACCGCATGACCGTTGTGGACGACGTCACCGGCCTTGCCTTCGAAGTCGCCATCTACAAGGGCTATGGCATGAACATGCTTGAAATCACCAGCCTCTACGGGGCCAAGGTCTGGAAGCCTGAGTTCGTCGCCACGCTGCTTGGCTAAACAATCACCCTCCAAGGGTTGTGTGAGTGTGTCCGGCACTCGCTGCATCGGGGCCGCTGCTTATGGTTGGGCAGCGGCCCTTTCGCGTCTTGACATGCCACCGCTGGCATGCCCCACACCACCGAAGAAACCACCAGCCCCGCCACCGCCGATGCTGGCATGCGCACCTTCGAGATTCGCGGAGCCTTCCACACCCTCCAGCTCAGCGTTCTCCACCTCGAAGACCGCGCCCCCTCCGATGAACCCGTCGGCCTCCAGATGACCGGCAACGTCGTCGAAAACCGCACCCTCGCCGTGGGCCTCATCGCCCTCGCCAACCGCCTCCTCAACACCCCAGGTCAATCCCTCCCCACCCCCTGAACCATGGCCACCTTCGCCGCCATCCTCGATGCCAAGCGCCGCCAGCAAGCAGCGATGGAAGAACGCCACCCCGGCACCCTCCTCATCAACGGCACCGCCTACCCCGGCGCCATCGTCACCGGCCAGGAACCGCAGATGACCCTCGAAGGCACCGTCACCCAGCAGCGCACCCTCGTCTTCTCCGTCCTCATCGCCAAGCTCCCCCTCAGCGTCGTGCGCGATGCCTCCAGCCTCACCATGAAGCGCCTCCGCTGCACCCATGTCGAGACCGGCATCACCTACGTCCTCCGCGAAGAATGGACCGACCCCAACGGCGTCACCCGCCGCCTCACCCTCGCCCAGGCAGAAGGTTGACACCTCCTCCTCATCGTCTCCATGAAATCCCTCCTCCTTCTCCTCGCCCTCGTCTTCACCGCCTTCGCCGTCCAGGCCGCCGATGTCTCCATCACCGCCGCCTCCGTCGTCCCAGGCAGCAATGCCAAGATCGTCACCAAGACCGCCGGTGCCACCATCACCGCAGGCCAGATCGTCTATGAAGACACCTCCGACAGCAACAAAGTGAAGCTCGCCGACTGCGACAGCGCCACCGCCCTCGCCCGCGTCGTGTTCGGCATCGCCGCTGCCGGAGCCTCCGCAGGCCAGCCCATCCCCATCATCCGCGAAGATGACGACCTCACCCTCGGCGGCACCGTCGCCATCGGGGATGTCCTCATCCTCTCCGGCACCGCCGGAGCCGTCGCCCCCGTCGCCGATGCCGCCACCGGCGATTATGTCACCTTCCTCGGCGTCGCCAAAAGCACCACCAAGATCAACTTCCGGCCCGTCGCCTCCGGCGCAGCCAAATAACCCTGTCAGTGGTCATAGGGGGAGCCCGGCTGCAGCGATTTGCAGCCGGGCTTTTTGTTTGACTCCACCCCCACCATGCCCGCCCATGAAGCTCAACGCCACCACCGACCTCCGCGCCGCCCTCCGCAAGCTTGAGGCAGCCGGTGGCAGCGCCTCCAAAGTCCTCCGCCGTGAGGTCGCCGTGTTCGCGGGCAGCTTCACTCGCGACATCGTCCAGCAGTGGACCCCGCCTGCAGGCCCCAGCCTTCGCGGAACCCAGGCACGCAAGGCCGGAGAAAAAGCCGTGCACCGCGATGTGCACCGCATCTTCGCCACCGCAGGCTATGCCTATCAGACCATCGCCGCCCGCGATCCCGCCCAGGCCGATTACTTCTGGCTCCTCCTCATGGCAGGCGATTACGACGAAGCCCAGCGCATCCTCCGCCTGCACACCAGCAACGCCCGCCTGCGCAGCGCCCAAGTGTCCTACAGGCCCACCACCGGCCTTCACCAGACCGCCCGCAAAAACGGCCGCGTCCCCACCAGCCAGCGCGTCCTCCAGGTCGTGCGCGATCAGCGCGCCCTCGCCAACTACATCAAAGCTCGCCAGGCCAAAGTCGGCCTCCTCATGGCCGGCTGGAAGAAAGCCGCCGCCTTCTTCAACATCCGCCTCCACGCCTGGGTCGAGCGCCATCCCACCGGCGGCCAAATCCGCCCCCAGCTCACCCCCACCCGCACCGCCTACCGCATCACCAACGATGCCCCGCATGGCGGCGTGAACGATCTCCCGCGCAAGGCCCGCGCCCTCGCCGACATCAAAATGAACCAGCTCCGGCGCAGGCTCCCCTTCGTCATCAAATCCGAGATCCGCAAGCTCCGCACCTCCTGACCCACCATGCCCAAAAACTGGCCCCTCTTCTTCAACGAATTCTGGCGCGACTACCTCAGCACCGCCGAATCCCAGGCCGCAGGCGTCCCCGCCACTGCCGATGTCCGGCTCCTCATCGAGCAGGACCGCGCCACGCCCCTCCGCCCCTACCTCATCATCTCGCACGAGCGCCGACCCGAAACCCTCCGGAACGTCTATGACGCCAAGATGATCATCACCCTCCACACCTTGGAGGACCCCACCAGCGGCACCACCCCCGAAGCCGCCGAAGACATCCTCACCGCCATCCGCAACCGCGTCTCCGACATCCCCGCCGTCCAGGCCTACATCGCCACCCTCCCCCGCGCCCTCGCCACCGATGCCGGCCGCCAATGGCAGCCCGCCGTCCTTCACACCATCGCCCAGCCCTGGGAAGCCAAGCTCGAAGAAAAGGAGGGTCACATGGCCCGCAGCTTCGACTTCACCTTCACCTGCATCGTCGAAGAACCCTGACCGCCCCTTTGACATCCCCGCCCGCTTGATCCGCACCCGCTCACCATCATGGACGCCCTCATCGCTCACAACTGGTCTAACCTTGGCCAAACCGCCAACACCCCGAACCACGTCACCGACTCCTTCGAGCTCACCGCCGCACGCGAGTTCACCGAATACAAGGATGCCGCCACCAAGGCCGTCCAGCACGTCCTCGCGAGTAACCCCACGCTCACCATGGCCTTCAGCGGCAAAATCTTTGCCCTCGCAGGCCTAGCCATCGCCGTCGTCGGCAGCGCCGTCACCGATGTGCCCAACTTCACCGACCTCGCCACCGGCTCCACCTGGCGCGGCCACGATCCTGACGATGGCACCCTCATCCTCAAGGATGCCAAAGACACCCGCCCCGGCGGTCCCGAAATGATCGGCACCTCCTGGACCGTCCAGCACTACCCTTTCCTCGAATAGGCCGCCCCTAGCTCCCGAGCGTCCAGCCGGTGCGTGCAGGCACCTGTTTGACGGAAAAAAAGCCCTTCGCCTGCACGCGGAGGGCTTTTTTATTGGTTAGACCATGAACCCGCACCCCTACCGCCTCCGCCCCTATCACAACCCCGAGAACGTGCCCTGGTCCAAAATCCCCCCAGGTTGGCGGCTGCTTTATGCGGACGAGCTTGGGCGCGTGCAAACGCCCAAAATCAGATGTTGGGGTCGCTTCGGACGCATCTCAAATCAGTTCAGTGATTTCGGTGGGTATATCGGAAATGTCCCTCAGTTCACCTACATTGTCCCCGTCGCAGCATGAACGGCACCACCCAACGCTTCACCGCCCGCGATGACTGGCGCACCTCCGCCCTCACCCGGCGCATGGCCGCCCTCGCCACCCTCGGCATCCGCATCGTCGTCGAGCATGCGCACGACGACCTCACCGGCACCACCTGCACCGTCTTCCACCACAGCCCGCGCTCCCTCCTGCCCGAGCGCGCCGCCCTGCCCGGAGCCAAGCATCTCATGCGCCTCTTCCTCTCCGGCGAGCTCGAGCGCACCGATCCCGAGCACCCCTTCCTCGATGCACTCGCCGCCATCGCCAACTTCGAGGCCCTCGAACAATGGCGGCTCCGCCTCATCCCCTGCTGCCTCGCCGCCGATGCCATCCCCACCGGCGGCACACCCGCCCAGGCCCGCCGCAGCCGCCTCATGCCCGGCACACCGCCCTCCTCAGGCACCGACCTCCTCCCCCTCCAAAACGCCGCCACCGCCGCCGCCCTTGCCCGCATCGGCGTCCCCATTCACAGCATCGATCAGCGCGATGCCACCCCCATCTACCTCACCGCCCGCAGCCCCGTCCCCCTCCACGAACAGACACCATTCACCGTCCCCGCCCTCCTCGGCCTCTTCCAAAACGGCGAGCTCCCCAGCGATCACCCCTTCGTCATCGGCCGGCAGGCCGTCCTCAACTTCATCCAGCTCCTCCGCACCTGCCAGGACGCCGTCCAGCACACCACCATCACTTGGCGCAACCGCCGCGACCGCCGCTCCGCCACCCTCCTCGCCTCCGCGTCCTCCCAGGCCCAGGACATCGCCTTCCATCACATGAAGTGACCCCGCCCATGCTCGCCGCCGCCCCACCCCTCTCCGGCATCCCTGCCGCCCCACCGCCCGGCCTCCCGGTCGATGCCGATAGCCCCCTCGACCTCAACCTCGAATCCATTTACGAGGACCGCCGCACCGCCGCCCAGCATCAGCCCCTCATCTGGCAGGGCCGCACCCTTCAGCCCTGGTCCCTCTGGCGCCGCGCCCTCCACAAGCGGCTCATGATGTCCCTCGCCCCCGTGCCAAAGCACCTCTGGGGCGAGAACGCCGAAGCCCACGCGCCCGATGCCATGCTCTTCCTCTGGCTCGCCCATCATCCCATCGAGCCCATCGTCACCCTCAGCAGCCAGCCCGCCGCCCTCTGGGTCGAAGTCCTCACCTGGGCAGAAAAAACCATCCCCCACGCCCAGTGGCCCCAGGCTCTGCAGCTCATGCTCGACACCTTCGACCTCGCCCGCATCACCGAAGTCAACGTCCGACAGGAGGCCGCGAAATCCCGCCTGGGGGAGCCGCCGCCGTGCCCTGCACCGAAGCGGCCATCATCAGCCTCCTCGCGTCGCAAGGGCACGGCAGCCCGGAAGCCCTCGGCTGGCACACCCCCATCCCCGTGATCCACACCTGGCTCCACGCCACCCTCATCCGCCTCGGCCACGTCTGCGATTGGGCAGACCCTCGCGCCTCCGCCTCCGGCCGCACCGCCCTCCGCGCCCGCACCCGCTTCCAGGCCCTCCAGCAGCGCTTCCGCGCCACCGCCTGAGCCTCCCATCTCCAATCTCAAATCTCCAATCTGGAATTTCAAATCCCCCTCCTCCATCCTTTGACACGCCCCTCCCGGCGTGGCTGACAGCACCGTAACCATCGGCGGAGACATCTCCGACCTCCAGCAGAAGCTCAAGCAGGCCGGAGCCGGAATTCAGAGCTTCGGAGACAAAGCGCGCAAGGATGTCGGCGGCATCGACTTCGGCAAAGCCTTCGCCTTCGCAGGTGGCATCGCAGGCCTCACCAGCCTCGTGAAGATCGGCTTCGACTTCAACCAGACCATGAAAGATGGCGAAGTCGCCATCGGCAACGTCCTCAAGACCTTCAAAGGCCTCAGCGATGAAGCCGCCAAGCAGGAAGCCGCCCGCGCCGTCCAGCTCATCGCCGACATCGAGCCCCAGGCCGCCGGAGGCCTGCAGGAGCTCACCCAGGGCTTCATCGCCTCCGCCGCCGCCGCTGCCTCCGCAGGCCTCAGCGTCGAGCAAAACGTCGATCTTGTCGCCCGCTTCGCCAATGCCCTGAGCAACAGCCAGCAGCCCATGGATCAGCTCAATCAGGAGATTCGCTCCGTGCTGACCGCCAACGTCACCTCCGACTCCTTCGTCGGCAAGCTCCTCGAAGGCAAAGGCCTCAACAACGAACGCATCAAGCAGCTCGCCCAGGAAGGCACCCTCTATCAGGAGCTCGTCTCCAATCTCGGCGCCCTCGGCGAAGCCGGAGACACCGCAGGCGTCGCCTTCTCCACCCTCGAAAGTGCTGCCCGCAAAACCCTCGGAGCCTTCACCGAAGGCCTCTTCGAAAAAGGCGTCGAAGGTGCCAAGGACCTTGCCAACTGGCTCGAAGCCAACAAAACCCTATTCCAGGACATCGGCACCGTCATCGGCAGGACCGCTGAGCAGATCGGCTCCTTTGCCTCCTTCGTGAAGGATGCCACCCAGGCCTTCGGAGAAATGGCCGGGGATAACATCGGCCGCATGATGGGCTTCGGCGATGGCGGCGAAGCCCAGGGTATCACCGATGCACTCGACCGCTTTGTCGAGCTGCGGAAGGAAAAGGAAAAGCTCACCCAGGACACCCCAGCCCCAGCCGCCTCCGGCCAGGGCATCCCGCCCAGCGTCAGCCCAGCCGCCGCCAAATCCGCCTCCACCCTCCTCGGTCTTCAGCGCGAAATCGAGCAGGTCGAAAAAATGCGCGAGCAGATCGGCAACCGCCAGTTTGCTACCCTGCTCAAGAACCTCACTCCCGCCCTCCAGATTGAGGCCATCGAGAAACGCATCAGCCAGGAAAAGGCCCGGCAGGTCGCCCTCGAAGCCGGAGCCGCCATGGCCCGCACCAGCCTCACCGAAGCTCAGCAGCTCGAAACCGCCGACCGCCTCCTCCGCCTTCAGGAAGACCTTGCCCAGGCCAAACAGCGCCAGGCCCAGGCTGCCGCCGAAGCTGCCGACAAAGAGCGCAAGGCAGCCGAAGAAAACGCCCGCCTCACCCAGGCCTCCATGGATCTCGAAAAAGAGATGCAGGCCCTCCGCGCCGAGGCCTCCGGCGATACCGACCGCGCCGATGCCCTCCGCCGTGAAATGGCCATCGAGGCTGAGAAGCGCCAGATCATGCAAGACACCGGCATGGCAGAGGCCGATGCCCTCCGCCTCGCCAAAGAGCGCCAGCAGCTCAACGAAAAGCTCGCCAATGCCGGCAAGGACGATGGCGGCAAAATCAGCGCCCGCATCAGCGGCGGCGTCGCCGAAGCCCGCCAGCGCGCCCAGGATCGCATCCAGGGCGCACGCCAGCGCAGCGAGGATGCCGTCACCAGCAGCTTCGGCACCTTCGAAAGCGAGCAGGCCCGCCTCAAAGACAGCTTCGCCGCCGCCTTCGGCGGAGGCACCACCGCCGCCACCCCGCAGAACCCCGCCCAGGTCCAGGCCGCCAAAAACGAAGCTGCCACCCGCCCCCAGACCCCAGGCGGCGAAACCCAGCAGGGCCTCGAGCTCATCCGCAACATCCTCGAAACCCTCAAAGGTTGATCCCCCGCCATGCCCGCCCTCCCCGCCATCATCAGCCACGGCACCCGGCTCCCCTTCATGGTCCAGGCCGAAGACCTGCAAAAGAAACCCCGCGGCCTCGACAGCACCACCCAGGTCTGGCTCACCGACCGCGAAGACAGCTTCGATGGCGGCGGCTACGCCCCCGGCCGCCCCCTCATGCGCATCAAAGAGGTGCAGACCCTCCAGCAGGCCCCCAGCCTCTACCAGCACCGTCTGGTGGCCGATGGCCTCGCCAGCGCCCGGGACAAGATCGAGCCCGCCGAATTCAGCCAGCCCGAGGAAGGATGGGACGAACACAGCCCCACCATCTACACCCTCACCCCCGAAAACTACACCGTCGGCACCGCCCACCCCGACCATCCGAATCTCTACATCACCGCCCTCACCAAGACCCAGCTCGAAGGCGGCAAAGTCTGGCGCATCGTCCCCAGCTACAAAGGCATCATCCTTGATGGCGATGGCAACCCCAAGCCCGAGAAATGGAAAGGCACCGTCAACGGCCAGAACATCACCACCAGCAGCACCGTCACTCTTGGCTCCACCGGCGTCCCGGCCACCGAAATCTTCACCGATGAAGACGGCGTCTTCAATGGCTGGAACGACCCGCGCAAGGCCAAGTTCGACACCTCGCAGCTCAACCTCATCGTCACCAAGCTCAGCCTCACCCCGCCACCCACCGAGCGCCTCGGCCTCCAGCTCACCCCCGGGCAGATCCCCGTTACGGTGTATTCCCTCTTCGATGAAAGCTCCTGGTATTCCAGCCTCGGCTTCACCTACAACTACCCCGCAGGCTGGAAGCTCGCAGGCGTGCAGTTCGATCAGGTGCTCGATAAATCCTGCTTCCTCTACACCCTCACCTTCGCCTACCAGCCCGCCGTTGAGCCCATCCTCTGACCATGGTCCGCAAGCGTGAAGAACCCTTCCAGTGGCGGCAGAGCCGGGGCCTTCTGCATCAGTGGATGCTGCGCGAATACATGCGCTGGTTGTTTCCTCAGTTAGGCCGCGCCTACGAGCCACCCCAGGGCGTTCGCGACTACACCGCCCCCGAAGTCTCCCGCCTTGCAGGCGAGCAGCCCGAACCCTTCCGCCCCCGCGCCGCCAGCGGCCCCGTCCTCCGCAGCGACCTCGAAGCCTTCGCCGCCTACTGCTTCGAAGCCCTCGAGCCCTACTCCGAGCGGAACCCCTACAAAGTCCGCCCCCGCTGCCGCCTCACCTTCATCACCGACCTCCGCCGCCTCCATGCCCACCTCATGGACCTCCTCACCATGAAACGCCGCGCCGAGCAGACCGCCGCATGATTTGACGCCCAGGCATGGATGCCATGGCATCCAAACGCACCCACCGCCTCTCCGTCCGCGTCGGCACCTACACCACCGCCGACTCCCAGCAGCCCAAGATCCGCAGCCGCGAAATCGGCCACCTCTTCACCGATGAAAACGGCCGCATGTTCCTGCGCATCCACGCCGAGCAGCTCAACCCCATCCTCGCCTCCATGGCCAAGCAGAAAGGCGATGACGACGTCCTCATCGGCGTCTGGCCCATCGAGCCCCGTGAACTCACCGGCCATCAAGAAGCCGAAACCGGAGACGATCCCTTCGAGCCCTGAGCCATCTCCAATCTGAAATCTCCCATCTCAAATCCCTGAGCTATGAAGCAAGAAAGCCTGGAACAATACCTCCTCTTCCTCGGCTTCGAGCGCCAGGGCCGCCACAAAAAGCGCCCCGAGGTCATCGTGTGGGCAAACACCGCCTCCACCCCGCACCTCGTCATCGAGCTGCAGGAGGAGGAAGTCCGCAGCATGCGCGATGTCCTCGTCGCCATCTGGCAGGCCGGGCGCACCGCCCAGGCAGAGAGCACCTTCCATGAATGGCAGAAGCTCGAGCGCACCTTCCGCGCCGGGCGCGAGGTCTCCGATCCCGGCCCCTTCGGGCCCGAGCCTTTGACTTCGCCCCCAGCATAGTCCATGCAGCTCATCTTCGACCGCTCCCTCTCGCTTGCCCTCCAGACCGAGGGAAACGCCCTGCCGCTGACCCAGCTCGAAGCCCAGCGCGGCGATGGCGAGATCATCCAGCTCCGCTTCCTCGATGGCGGCAAGCCCGTCACCCTCACCGGCCTCGAAGAATTCCGCTTCGTCGCCAAGCCCATTGCCGAGCAGGGCTGGTCCGCCGATGCCCACGCCCTCTGCAACACCTGGACCAACAACAGCAGCGCAGGCCGCATCGAAGGCCAGGTCAATTACAACGTCAGCCTCCTGAATGCCATGCTCCTCCATGGCGAGGACGACGAAAAGGCCAGCATCAAGATGCAGGCCCAGTTTGCCTGGAGAGTGAACAACACCGCCAAATGGCGGCGCAGCCAGTGGTTCGAATTCATCCTGCACAACAACGTCTGGCGCGGTGATGAGACCGACCCTGCCACCGACACCCCCGAAGAATCAGCCGGCACTCCGACCGGCATCCCCGTCGCCACCGTGATCGAGGATGACGTGGTGAACAACAACGCCACCGCCAACACCATCGCCAACATCACCGGCCTCAGCGCCGCCGTGCAGTCCGGAGCCTTGTATCATTTCCGGTTCGTCATCCCCTACACCTCCGCCGCCACCACCACGGGCGCCCGCTTCAGCATCAACGGGCCTGCCTCGCCCACCTTCCTCGCCTACCGCAGCACCTACACCCTCACCGGCACCACCCAGACCCTCAACGAAGGCCTCACCGCCTACGACCTGCCCGCCGCTGCCAATGCCTCCAGCCTCACCGCAGGCAACCTCGCCATCCTTGAAGGTATCCTGCAGCCCAGCGCCGATGGCACCCTCATCGCCCGCTTCGCCTCCGAAGTCAGCGGCAGCGCCATCACCGTCAAAGCCGGTGCCTGCCTTTTCCTGACCCGCCTGCCCACCGCCCCCTGATGAAAGCCCAGAACATCACCATTGATGCCCTCACCGGCGCAGTCGAGCTCCCCAGCCCTCTGCTGGCCCTGCACGACACCACCTTCACCCTGCGCGTCGCCTTTCGCGAAGCGGGCATCTTCGGCCCGATCACCGACTACACCGCCTCCAGCATCCGCCTCGGCATCAAAGACCCCGCCGAGCTGAATGCCACCACCAGCCTCATCGGCTCCGGCACCTGGACCGTCGAAGGCAGCGGAGCCACCACCCGCTACGTCCTCGAAGTGGAGATGGACAGCACCACCCTCCGCACCTTCCTCGGCACCGAAGACAGCAAGCTCGTCCAGGCCCAGATCGCCTGGCAGATCACCGGCGACGACAACGAGCGCAAATCTCAGCCCTTCGAGATCCTCATCATCAACAGCGTCACCCTGAGCGAAGATGGCGCACCTGACACCGCTGCCGATGCCTCCTGGACCTGGCTCAAAGCCCGCCTGCCCGCAGGCACCCGCATCCGCCAAATCATCAATGAAAGCGCGAAGACGATCGAGATCAGCGGCCTGATTCCCGACATCCAGGCCGTCGCCTCCGACACCGCCCTCAACAACAGCGCCGACACCACCCTCCTCACCTTCGCAGTCGAGGCCAACAAACAATACCGGCTCGACCTCAGCCTCGCCGCCTACGTGCAGAGTGGCAGCCGCATCCGCCTCTGGGGCATCCCGCCCTCCGGCTCCACCGTGCGTGGCCGCTGGCGCAACCTCGAAGCCGCAGGCATCGCGGAAAACGTCCGCCCGCATGTCTTCGGCGAGCTGACCAACAACCACGTCATCGATGCCCAGAACGCCTCCGTGAGTGGCAACCTCGCCGCCCCGAATCAGACCTTCATCATCAATGTCGGCAGCACCGCAGGCAACGTCGTCATCTATGGCCGCAGCACCAGCGCCAGTGGCGACAGCATCCTCTCCGGCTCCTTCGGGCATCTCACCCAGCTCAGCGCGTAGGGTTTGACATAGGCCTTCCGGCGTGGAGTCCACCGTTTTCCTCAACACCACCCTGCGCGCCCTGCGCGGTGCCCTCACGGCCAATGCCGCGCCCCTCATCGTGGCCCGGCTCCAGGCTTCCCTGAGCATCACCGTGAAGCCCTTCGCCACCGGCGACGCCGCCGCCGCCCTGCTCGAAGGCAGCCCCACCTTCCGCGTCGCCATCAAGGAAGACCCCACGGACACCGCCTTCGTCCTCACCAGCAGCTTCACCACCGGGGAGGATGGATACACCTTCACCTTCGCCAGTGTGGACAGCGCCGCCCTGCGCACCGCCCTCGGCGACCTCGACAGCATCGAGGCCACCTTTGAAATCGAATGGACCCTCGGCGGCACCGTCGAGCGCGCAAGCTGCCCCGTCCGCATCGACAATGCCTGGATCCGCACCACGGATGGCCCGCCCGATCCTACCGCTGAGGCAAGCGAGATCTGGCTGCGCGAGCGCGCCGTCCGCTTCGATGAGGTTCAGACCCTCACCGCCGCCCAGGCCGCTCAGGCCCTGGCGAACCAGAAGATCACCTTCACCGCCTCCGGCTACCTCCGCCTGGTCAATGCTGCAGGCGATGTTTTCCACCTTGCTCTGAACTCCGGAGAACCGCCCGCATGATCGAATCCACCATGACCCGTCAACGTCTCGTCCTTCTCTTCATCCTCGCCGCCATCCTGGCCTTCATGCTCCTGCCCGTGGTCGCCTTTGGGCAGACCTCCGGGCAATGGGTGCTCCAGCAAAAAAACAGCGGTGCAGGCTTCACGCTCCGCGCTGTGACTGGCGTCAACAACCGAGCCTTTGGTCTCGATAGCAGCGGCAACCTTGCCATGCTCAGCATCAGTGGAGGTGCAGGCCTGGAGAACATCGAAAGCGCCATCAGCGGCGGCACGCTCACCCTCAGCGGCACGCTCACCACCGGCCGCATCCTCACCATCCGAGACCTGGCCGGCACCGTCGCCCTCACCAGCGATCTGAGCGCCTACCTCACCACCGCCTCCGCTGCCAGCACCTACGCCTCAATCACCGGCAGCTACGCCGACCCATCATGGATCACCTCGCTCGCCTGGTCAAAGATCACGACAACCCCCACTACCCTTGCAGGCTACGGCATTAGCGATGCGCTCACCTCCGAAGAAGTCGCCACCAGCTATGCGCCGAAGTCGAACGCCGCCTTCACCGGCACCTTCAGCACTGAGCAGTTCACCATCAACCCTGTCGGCGGCGGCTCCGTCCAGCTCGCGCTCACTGGCATCACGTTCAATGGTGCCACTGGAGTTGTGGAAATCGTGCCCACTTACCCGCTCGATGCCAGCACCTACAGAATCACATTTCCTTCCGGAACTGGCACCCTCCTCAGCACCGCCAGCGAGCTGAACGGCAGCAACATCACCAGCGGCACCGTCGCCGCCGCCCGCCTCGGCTCTGGCACCAGCATCAGCACCAAGTTTCTCCGAGGCGACAACACCTGGCAGACCATCAGCGGCGGTGGTGATGCCCTGACCACCAGCCCTCTCTCGCAGTTCGCGGCCACCACCTCGGCGCAGCTTCGCGGCGTGCTCACCGATGAATCCGGCACTGGAGAATTCCTCACCACCAACGGCAGCGCCGCTAGCCTCACCAGTTTCCCCACCTTCAACCAGGACACCACCGGCAACGCCGCCACCGCGACCGCCCTGCAGACCGCCCGCAACATCAACGGCGTGAGCTTCAACGGCACCGCCGACATCACCATCACCTCCGCCGCAGGCACTCTCACCGGCACCACGCTGGCCTCGAATGTCGTCAGCAGTTCGCTCACCAGCGTCGGCACCATCAGCAGCGGCACCTGGCAAGGCTCCATCATCGCCCCGGCCTATCTCGGCACCGGCACCAGCATCAGCACGAAGTTCCTCCGTGGAGACGGCACCTGGCAGACCATCAGCGGCGGCGGCGATGCCCTAACTACCAGCCCTCTCTCCCAGTTCGCCGCCACCACCTCGGCACAGTTCGCAGGCGTCATCAGCGATGAAACCGGCACCGGAGCCGTCGTGCTCGCCAGCTCGCCCACGCTCACCACGCCCACCATCGCCAAGCTGGCCAACCTCACCAGCAACGGCCTCGTCACCACCAGCGGCGGTGATGGCACCCTCAGCGTGGACACCACCACCAAGGCCCGCGCTGACCGTGTCGAGATCGGAGTCGCCTGCTCCGATGAGACCACCGCTATCACCACCGGCACTGGCAAGGTCACCTTCCGCGCCCCTTGCGCCATCACCCTCACCGAAGTCCGCGCCTCCGCCACTACGGCCGGTAGTGGTTCTGCCATTGTCATGGACATCAATGAAACCGGCACCTCCGTGCTAAGCACCAAGCTGAGCATTGATGCTGGGGAAAAGACCTCCACGACCGCCGCTTCTGCCGCCGTCATCAGCGACAGCGCCATCGCCGATGATGCCGAAATCACCATCGACTTCGACCAGATCGCCACCGGTGCCACCGGCATCAAGATCTGGCTCATCGGAACCCGCAACTGACCATGAGACTTCTGGCCTACATCCTCGCCGCCCTCTGGCTCTCCGCAGGCTGGAGCTTTGGCGGATTCATCATCAACTCCTACCGCTTCGCCAGCGCTTCAGGCGATCCTAGTTTTTCCAGTGTGGTTCTGCTCTTGCATTGCGATGGCAGCAATGGCAGCACGACATTCACCGACAGCAGCAGTTCGGGCAAGACAGTCACTGTCTTCAATCAGGCCCAGATCAGCACTACAGACCCCAAGTATGGAACCGGTGCAGCCCTCTTCGATGGTTCCTCCGATTACCTGTCATTCCCCGCCAGTTCTGACTGGGCCTTTGGCACCGGCGATTTCACCGTGGAGTATTGGGTGAAGGCCAACAGCACAGGAAATCAAAACTTCATGGGTGTGCGTTCAGCGGGCGGCTGGAACATCCTTATTTTCGGCGGAGCCATCTACTGGCAAAGCAGCTACGCCAACACCAATCTCTACAACGTCAGCTCTTCCGTAATTACCAACGGCTCCTGGCACCATGTGGCGCACTGCCGTAGCGGCACCTCGCATCGCATTTTCATTGATGGAACGCAGTCCGGTTCAACCATCACCGACAGCACCAACTACAGCGTGAGCGGCACTGCTTTCAGCATCGGCTTCTCGACCTCTTACGGCTCCTACAACGGACGCTTTGACGACATCCGCATCACGAAAGGAGTCGCCAGATACACCGCCAATTTCACCGCACCCGCCGCAGCCTTCCCTGACTCATGAAGATCCTCCTGCACAAGCCTACTGGAACCTTTCAACCCATTCCTGCCCGGCAGGATGATGAGCCTATTTTCGGTGTGGAACCCGGTTACGAAGTCTATGACTTAATTGAGCAAGCGCAGCCTACCTTTGACCCTGCCACCCAATATCTGCAGGCCACTGAAGTCATTGATCACGACCAGCGGACGGTCACACGAGGCTGGACCATCCATGCCTTGGCTAAACCACCTGCAGGCTGGCCCAACGTCCAGGCCTTCATGGAGGTCTTCACCATGCAGGAAAAGGCCTCCGTCTCCCTATCCGCAGACGGCACCATCGCCGCTCTGCGCCTGACCTTGAGCACTTGGCTAGGCCGGGTCGAAATCCAGGACCAGCGTGTTCAGCTAGGTCTGGGGCGCATGGTCGATCTCAGCATTATCAGCGCCGAGCGTAAAGCCGAGATCGAAGCCGCCGCCGCTTAATTTTGACACCTACCCAGCCTCAATGGGCCATGAACCAGACGACCTCGACCGACGCCTCTCACGCTGTGAGCGGGCCTTGTTCGGCGATGACGACAGCTCCGAAGGAATCTCTGCCCGCATGAAAGTCGCCGAAACCACCCTCGCGAATCTCGACAGCACCCTCAAGCGCATCAACTGGCTGCTGATTGCCGGCATCCTCACCGGCCTCCTGAACCTCGTCATCCGGCCCATCGGCAGCGGCCCCACGAGCAACCAGAACAGCGTCAACCTCGGCAGCACCCGCGCCGATGGCACCGAGCTCGTCGCCACCACCGCCCGCAGCTACCTCACCACCACCGACCTCGCGGAAAAGGAGCACGTCAGCGAGCGCACTGTGACCGACTGGATCAATCAAGGCCGCATCGAGCCCAGCCCAACGAAAAGCGGCAAAAGCTGGATCATCGCCCGCAACTTCCGCATTCTGCCGAATCCTGCCGATGAATGCGGCAAAACTCCGCAGTGATTGACAACCCCGCGCAGGCATGAAGCACACCCTTTGCCTCGCCCTCCTGGCCCTCTGCCTCACCTCCTGCGAAACCATGACCAAGCTCAGCCTCCGCGGTGCTGAGTTCAGCATGAAATTCGAGGAAAAGACCGGCGTCACCCCTGCCCAGGGCTGGCACATGCTCACCGACTGGTATGCCGCCTATCAGGCCCAGCGCGCCGCCAATCGCATGACGGATCCAGCCGGCAGCCCCATCCCACTCCACCCCAGCAAGTAAGAAGCCATGCAATTCCTCCTCAACCTCCTCAACCGCCAGCTTCGCGGCATCCTCGGCAACTACAAAACGACCCTCGGCGGCGTCGCCATGATCCTCCATGCCGCCTGGTCCTTTGCCGACCTCACCTACGGCCTCAGCGATGGCCGCCACGCCCTCACGCCCGAGGTCATCGATGCGATGACGCAGACCATTCAAGGCGAGCTCATCGGCGGCTTCGTCCTCCTGTTCGCCAAAGATGCCACCAAGACCGGCACCTGACATTCCCGCGCCCTCCCCTTTCTCCAGCCCCAGGCCCCGTCGCCCTCACCGGCACGGGGCTTTTTCGTGATTGACAGCCTCCGGGCTGGCATGAGCGCAGCCTCGACTCCAGACACCATCCGCCAACGCATCGCCGCCCAGATCGTGCATTGGGAAGCCCGCCGCGATGCCCAGGGCCGCATCGCCATCTACAACCTCCCCAGCGCCGATGGTGGCGGCACCTTCGAGGTCGCAGGCATCAACGACCGCTACCATCCCGGCGTCGCCAAGCGCCTCGCCACCCTTATCCGCAGCGGCCAGCACGCCGCCGCCGAGACCGAAGCCGCCGCCTACATCCGCAGTTATACCGACGTCGTGAAAGGCTGGCATCCTTCACTCGCCGTCGAAGCCTACTTGCGCGACACCTGTTTCAACCGCGGCCCAGGTGGAGCCGCCAAGATCCTCCAGCAAGCCTGCGGCGCCGCGCCCGATGGCAAGGTTGGTCCCGTCACCCGGGCCCGGGCCGCCGTCATCCCCGCTGCCGAGCTCCTCACCGCCCTCCGCACCGCCCGCGAACACTACGAGCGCCGCATCGCCCCACCCATCAAAGCCCGCGCCAAATTCTGGAAAGGCCTCGAAAACCGCTGGGACAACGCCCTCCGCTTCGCTCAGACCCTGCTGTGAGCCTGCCACCAACTTCTGCTGTTATGCGTCCTAAGTGAGGAGCTTCACAGCCCCACCTGAAACCAGGCCTCGCCATCTTCCTTGCGCAGCGGTCGGCGATACCTGGCACGGATGACCGCTTCGGAGTTTCCAGCCCATTCGGCCACCTGCCCGCGCCCGTGGCCCTGGGCGAGCCGATAGGAGATGTAGCTGTGCCGCATCACGTCCTGCGGCCACTCATCGAGCACGCCGTGCTTTTTTAGCAGGGCCACGAGGTGCGCTTGATCATGCGTGCGCACGCAGCCCTTGGCGCGGCGTTTGAAGCTGACCCCCCAGCGCGGATCGTGATGGCGACCATACAGCAGCTTCCGCGCATTCTCCGGGATGGGAATGAACCGCTGCTGCATCGTCTTCTTCGCCACCTCCGGGCCGATGTCCACATAACCCCGCTCCCAGTCGAAGGCGCTCCATTTCAGCCGCTGCATCTCAAAGGGGCGCATGCCCAGCCAGCAGCCGAGCACGAGGTAGCTCAGGCACTGCGGCTCATGCTCCAGCACCACCTGCAAAGCCTGGCGCACCTGCGGCACCGTCCAGATTTCCGGCACGCGATCAGCCTCCTTTGCCCTCCGTAGCGTCTCCCCAGGGTGCGGATGATCCTTCGCCACCATGCCCCAGGTCCGGCAGCGGTTCAGGAAGGTCTTCCACGTCGCGAGCCGGTTGTTGTAAAAGCGCGGCCCCGGGTCGCTGCCATCCTGATTCTTCCGCCCGATCCAGGCCTTGAGCATCGCCTCATCCAGATCCGACACCAGCACCGCGCCAAAGCTCTCCGCCGCCGCCTCCAGTTCCTTCCGCATGCCTGCCAGGTAGAGCCTCGCAGACCCTTCATGCGCCTTCAGAAACTCCCGCACCGCCTCCGCCAGCGGCGTCCGTTTCACGCGACCATGCCCCGCCTTCACATACCCATCGACCGCCCGGCCCAGATGCTCCCAGCCTCCCAGCCGGTGCACCGCATCGCGGAGTTGCTCCACCACGGCCGGCAGCGACCGATTGCCCACCAGGTCCTTCAGTCCTTCAATCGCTTCCGCCTCGATCACCGACACCATCCGCGAGCCCGTCTTTCCGGCCAGCTCCCGCACCTTCGCCTTCGCCAGCTTCAGCGCACCCTCCCGGGTCGTCGAAGTCGTTGACCTGCCCCGCTTCGCCTCCCGCCATCGGACCATGAAAAGCCCATCGCCCCGCTGCGAAACACGCGCGGACACCCCCCCGAAACTCACGATCTGCACATCGGATTTCATTACACACCATTACACCCTCGAAAAAGCTAGAAAAGGCCAAAATCAGCCCGTTTTGTCATTCCATCGCCAGCCCCCTAAAAAGCGCTGCATCCCTGATTCTACAAGGCTTCCACTGTCATTCCGCAATGGTGGAGGCGAGGGGAGTTGAAGGCTTTGCCGGATGTGGGTTTTCCTGGGGAAGTGGGGCGGTGGTTTGGGGTTACACCCTTTTTACACCTTCGGCGGGGCCGGTTTGGGGGTCGTTTGGAGGGCGATTCAGAAGCCTTGGCTGCGGATGAGGGCGTAGAGGGCGGCGATGACGACCCAGGCGAGAAACATGAG
>ERZ869925.587-NODE-587-length-24730-cov-4.288632_pt1 | contig 24730 bp, 29 predicted proteins | sample MGYA00579311_ERZ869925 | MGnify/ENA primary metagenome ERZ869925 (study PRJEB32216, sample SAMN09231817) | wastewater metagenome | place: USA: Maryland | collected 2016-07-30 | study: EMG produced TPA metagenomics assembly of the PRJNA472060 data set (Reclaimed...
GAGGTTCAGCTTTTACGCGGAGCAATGAAGGCGGACGACGAACGCCTACGCACGCACGGCAAAAGGGTTGGATTCCATTTCGACTGCGACACCGCAGAACACATGGCCGATGAGATTATTGCGTTACGTGAGCAACTATCCCAAGCGCGGAAGGAAGCGGAGGAATACGAGGAGCTTTATCGAGGAGCCACTCGAACACCCGTAAAAACAGGCGTTTCCTGGAAAACCCCCGCCGCGAAGGAGGGGAAATGCTGCCAAACATGATGGAAGGCTTGATCGGAATTGTCGTTTTTCTCGTCGTGTGCGCGGTGGCTTTTGGGGTTCTTATCGGATGGCTATTTCTATGAGACTGGGAACCGCGCTCAAGTGGTATCGAATCCACGAAGAAAGATCCTTACGCGACATAGCGAAGGACATTGGGGTGTCCGCATCCACACTTTCGCGACTTGAAAATGGGGAGATCGTGGACATGAAAACATTCCTACTCGTACTCAACTGGCTCGCGAAGGAGGGGGAGTGATGAATACGTTTTGTCGCGAAGTTTTCATCGGTTCGATCGCTATCGGATTAACCTTCTGGATCTTCGTTGCCCCCTACCTTCTCTATCGAATCATGCGGGCGGTCGAGAAAATCGTAAACAAGGAGACGCCGAAGTGAGCGAGGACGAGAAACTAACGACATACGATCCGAAAGTCTTAACCAGAGATTTGGGCCTGGTTCGGTTAGCCGATCTGACAGAACAACAACGAATGGAACTTCTAGATCAAATGACGGACGGTAAGCACTCTCTGAAAATTGCCCTCGCCCGCAAAGACGCGCTGCTAAGGGAGGTGGTGAAGCATTTCGATATTACCGAGAGCGATGTCGGCTTAACGCAAAAAGACATTGAACTCTACGACAAAATCCGCGAGGAGCTGGGGGAGAAGTGAAGGCCGACTGGGTAGCGAAGTGGCGAGAGGCGGGCGTGCCGGCGAGTATTACGCGAAAGTTTTACGAACTCTATGGAATGCCTTCTCCTAGACTTACTAAGCTAATAGCAACTGACGATCGTCGCATAGGCATCGGTTGGCTGTCGCTGCCGTATTCTAATTATGAAATAACTGCACACGATCTCAAGATGCTGCTAGATCGCGAAGACTTCCCGATCGATAGCATCATTACAATCAATGCTGAGTTTCTAGGCGATACCCTATGGCGCGGCGTTAAAAGCCTGGTGTTTGCTATTGCGGCGGTGCCCGTTGCTGTTGTGGGCGCAACGGTTGGATCGGTTATTCAGATATTTCGTAAGTTTAATAAATAAAAAGGTTAATGCAATTAAAGCAAATATGCGATGACTAGCATCGTAACAAGGCCAATAACGGCTAAGGAGAGTTCAAAATGAATATAACAAACCCATATACAGTAGGTTTTCTAGCGCTGCTGTTTTACGTAATTTCAGCAACGTCATTCATGGGATTCAGAACGATGGCCCAGGAGTCTGGCTTTTACGTTCCGCAATTCAAAGCAGTCGAGGTAACGATGATCGATCCGCTCGCAGATACCAGCACGCCAACTAAGAAAGGTGCAAGATGAGAGTCCTAGCTATCATTCTTTGCTTTTCGCTAACAGGCTGTGGAATGGTTTTAGGCGTCAAGGAAATTAAAACAGCCGGTGGGACGGTGATTAAATTTAACAGCGGATTTGGATTTGAAGCATCGGCTTCTGGATCGGATACGTTGAATAACAATAGGAGTATTAAGCCATGATTTGGAACAAAATAAGCGACGGGTTACCACCCAGATCTAAAAAAGCTATATTCTATTGGCTTAGGGGACTGGAGGAAGATTCGGGGGTTCCAAACCCTTGCGTTGTGATCATCGACTTCACGAAAGATGACGTTTTCTATGTTCACGGATACGACAAGGGCCTAAAGCTACGCCCAGAATACGAATGGGCAAACTGCGAGGTACCGGAATGAACCGAGAGATAACCCGTGAGATGCTAATTGAAGCAATGAAAGAGTTGAATTCTGGATTAGCTCCAAATCAACACTTAATGGGGAAGAAGAAAGTACAGGCAGATATGCTTGCTGATCTGGTAGAATTTTTAGACGGTGAGCGGGAGGATCTATGCGATTTATATTTATAGGATTCGTTTTAGGATCTGTCTGGTTTTGGCACCCAACCGCACCAAATGAACAGTTAACGGATCTGGATAAAGCTGGACTAGAGAGAGTTTTGGAGGGGATAAAGTGAGTAAGGAGCATATACAACAATTCCTCGAAAAACTTGAGGAGGATTCAGTTTGGACATTTATTATAGTAAGTAAAAGGGAAGTAGAATCAAATCCAGATACTTATGAGGAATTGATAGATAGTCGAGCAAAGGTTGCTGCGAGCACTTTAAAGAACGCGATAGGACAGCACTTGAAAAAGACTCAATAGATCTCGAAAGAGAAAACGTGAGAACGGATCTATGGACGCATAGTGAAAGTACGACCCGCCCCCGGATGGGCTCACGAGCCGGGGGTTTTTATACGGAAGGGCATCGCACCAAGCCGGGAGTGCGGCAGGCCATGGATACTGACAGCAAACAAGGTTCGAATCCTTGGCCCTTCCTTTCTCAACTTATGTCGGGGCAGCACGTGCCATGAATCCAGTAAACCGAGTCCAAAGGATCGTGACATGGCCGATCACAGAACTTAGCAAAAAGGAACAACTCTGAGGCTGAATTAACAGCCGCGAAATCCTCCCCGGCTCTTCTTTCTTAGTCGCACGTAAAATCAGCGCAGAAAGTAAGCGTCTGAGCGTCGGTATCATATGACGGAGGCGTAATAACGTACTCACTTAGCTACGGCACGCTGATTTTAGTTAGGCTTCTAATTACAGACGATCCCTAGCGTGACTATTATATCATCTACTGCGTCGTAATCCGCGGCACCACGAGCAACTAGAGCGCCGTAAAGGGTGCCCCCCGTCGCGGTGACGAATCCCCCACTTCGCAAGCTACTAAGCGAGCTTACGCTATTATCTGCAAAGGTGAACTGATCGGTCGTTGCGATATTGATAATAGGTAAGACCTTCGCAAGATCTCCGTCGTCAATGTCTAAAGCCTGATTGTCGCTGAAGGTCGTTAATGAAGGGTTAGACTTGAAGAGAACCAGATCGTAGGCAATCGCCTCCGCTGCCTTGTCTGCGATAGCCACCGAGACAACACTGAAAGTCGATGCAGTAGAACAAACTGCGTTTGTGAACGTCAGCTTACCGCCGATATCATCGCCACTTGCATAAACCGCAGTATCGACCGTTGGGGTAACGGCAATATATTTTACTTGCTCCTTAACTACCGTTTGAGCATTAGCACCCGAAATAATCATCAGAATTAAAATCACAGATGTGAGTAGGCTTTTCATTTTTCTCTCCTTCTAAAGCTGTCCGTTGTGGCAAACCGCCCCGACTTGCCCCTTGTGAGTCACGGCACACCCCGGAATCGTCGTGGTAGTGGTCGTTGTCGTGGTAGTCGTGGTAGTGGTCGTTGTCGTGGTAGTCACCTCGTCTGCGCCAGCGTCCCAGGTTCCCGAACGTGTCTGACCATCGACGTCATCTGAGAACGGATAGTTAGCATCTGCCGAAAGGTCCGTTCCGCGATCTAAGGCTCCGGTATCTCCACTCGTAATGTGAAAGTCCCTATTCGTGGCATCGACGAAAGTGAAGGTTCGGCTCTGATAGCTCGCTCCGTCAGGAGATGAGGTATCCGACGTACTGTTGTTTGCCGTCTCTTGGGTTGAAGCCGTGCTAGTTATCGTGATGTCCGCGGTCGTCGAGCCTTTAACCGCGTTGTTCTTCATCCGCAGCGTGTCGCCGGAAGCCTTAGAGACGTCGACGTTTATGCCCCGAGCACGGGAGTCGATGATCGTATTATTGTGGAACTGATAGTTCGGCGAGGTCGCGAAGAAGTTCTCCGCGTTAATCCCGTTCCGCCAATTATACATGATGTTGTTACGGACTTTGAGAGAACCGCTACAGAAGCTGCAGTCGATAGCCGCGTTTCGAGCATTGGTGTTCGCAGTTCCCGATGACTGCAAATACCAAAAAAACATGTTCGAGACTTCGCCGTCTTCGCTCGCACTCGAGAGATCGACATCCCAAATACCAGCACCCTTTCCAGACCCATCAGGAACGGTTTGCTTAATCGCGAAACCATCGAGCACCCATTTCGTCGTGTTCATTTTTAGACAGAAGTCCCCGAAGCCGCACTCTAGGCGGTAGCCAGCATACGCGCCGGAGGCTCTATCCGTGGTTAACGCTTGAACAATGAAATAACGAGTTGCGTCTGTCGTCGCCGTAAAAGTCGCCTGACCGGTAACATCGACTGCGGTTCCCGCATGAACTTGCAAAGTTACGAGAACGTCAGACGCTACGAAACTGGGGTAATCAGACGAAATGTCGTTAAACGCATTATCGATGTGATTGTAAGCTCCAGCAGCACCACCCGAAGCCGCACAAGTGGCCGCTGTTCCATCTCCGTTGTTCGCGCATCCTGGCGTGAGGTGTCGCGTCACCGCCGTTGCTGCTGTCGCATACCGGTAAGCAATCAATAGAGAACCTGCGACGAGAAGCGTCAGAATGGGCTTAGTTAGATACCTCATCGCTGCCCCTTCCTGCCGCTCGACAGTTTTTGACCTTTGCGGCGACTACCCGGCGACGGTGTGGGGGTTGGCGTGGGCGTCGGTGTCGCCATTCCCGCCGTATAGCCATATGTCGATGATGATACGTTGGCAGGAATATAGGTATTCGCCGCTAAGCCAGGATTCGTCTGCTGACTACCATTCTCGTTATTAGCCGGAACAACTCCCGATCCCGATCCAGCTTGCGCTGCTGCTAACGTGCCGTAAATAACGCCGGTTGGACCTTGCTGCGTGCAACCAGAAACAACGGAATTCCCACCCCAATAGTTAAACATATTGGAGGTGAGGCCGTTGGTTGAGTAATAGACGTTATGATCTGCCGTGAGCAGTCCAAGGAAGGCCGTTTCGTTCGAAGCTTCCTCGTAATACTGCCAGCTCACGAAGCCGCCATCGGTAGCGCCACGGCTAGCTGCGGTATTCTGAATAATGTTGTAGCTCGCTACCGCTCCAGCGTATGCGTTCCCTGAGCATGAGTTAGCAGCAGAGGAGTTATCAGTATTATGGGTTCTATGCGGCCAATAAGTGATACCATCCCCACCGGTTACACACGTATTTCTCGCGATCGTTTCATCGCCAAAGAAAGAAACACCACCCTGATTTGAAATGTCTATACACGCGCCGGTAATTCCAGCTAAGAGATTATCTGTGAAGGTTCCGTTTCTCGCGGAGCTTAAAAATCCCTTTCCAAATCCGGAAAAATAATTGTGATGAACATTATATGTGGACGCATAATCCGCGTGTTTAATCCGAAAACCGGAGTAGGTCCCAACTGTTGAAATTACAGTATTGTAGGCGACAGTTTGAGCGCCTCCACGGAACATTAGAAGCCCGTTATTATTCAACGCGCCGCAACCAGCCGCAGTATCACAGATATCCTGAACGAAGTTGTGATCTATCGATCCAGTAGCTCCCTGGTCAAAGTTGATTCCGGCGAGATTGTTCGATGCAATCCCGTCTACGTTGTGAACATAGTTTCGAGCAACAATAAGATCCTGCGCACCGTTATATCCAAGGATCGAAGTGCCCTCACCGGTGTCGTTTCGATCCATCTCGAAACCATAGACTCTCCAGTGATCCGCATCTGCGATTTCAATCTGAGCAAATTCACCGTCTCCCGCGATATCATGCTCAATTACACACGTTTCCCCTGGATAACACATGAGCACGCATGGATTAGCCGTCGTGCAATCTCTCCCGGTTCCTATTAGCGCGAACCATTTCGTCGTTAGATAGGTGTAAGTCTGATTAGAGTATGTTCCACCCCGCATGATGTATGCGGTTCCAGCGGTTGGCGTAATGTTCCCAGAAAAACCTTCTGAGATTTTTCGGTAGTCTAAGTATGGGTTGCCTGAAGAACCATCACCGGTAGAGTTATTCCCCGTTGTCGCGAAATACTTACAGGCGGTAATCGTATCGCCCGTGTGAAGAGTTAGATCTGAAGTAGTCGGGCAGTAGGTTGATGCCGTGCAGGACGTGTAACCCGTTCCGTCTAACTTACACTGTCGCCACTGACCCGCTGAACAACCCTTTCCCGTCGGGACACCGGGGTAAATTCCCCAATCATTGTCGTCGCAATCTGTCGAATCGGGGAAGCCATCGTTATCCTTATCAGTCCCCGCACACGCCGTATCAACAGATCCATTTCTATCCGTGTCTCGACCGCAACCAATGTCCGTAGCAAGGGCAGGAGAGACAAAGAGTAGAATGACGAGTAAGTATTTCAAGGAACGAGAGCCCCTCTAGTTTGTAGAGAATTCGTGGGTTCTGGCAATGTGCGAGCATAGAGCCGAGCACCTACGAGAACCCCAATGATAAGTGTAAAAGCAACGGAGAGAGAGATCACTTGCCGCAAATGTCCCTTAGCAAGAGTCTCTTCCCTCACAGTCTGGGAGTGAATCGTGCTGCTCAAGATCTCTTTATGGTCGGAGATTCTCATCATATCAAGTGGGATTATTCCGTTATTTCTTTCCATGACATTGCTCACTGCCGACTCAATAACTTGAGTCTGGTTATTTAGAGCATGTGTATTTTTATTAACTGCCGTCATGAGATTCTGTACCTGTAGAGCGGATTCTGACGTTGCCGCCTCGATGCGACCGAGAACCAATAAAACGTCCTTCTCTTCCGCGCCCCCCATTTACTAAGCATCTGGATCTGTTTTTTTTAACAACGTGCCACCAGCACCGACATAGCCGCCCTGGAAAAACCCGGCGACATTATCCTGCCCAAACGAGAGTAGTTTTTGCAGAACCGTTGCCGCGATAGCTGCCGGTGGGTAAAAAGTTCCGATTGCAAACAACACTTGAGGAGCGACCGAAAGCACTATCAATGCCGTTCCAGCTAATTTTTTTTGCTTGTCGTTAAGTATCGTCATTGTTTCCTATCTAAATGTTCCAGCCCTGAAAGCTGGATTAATTTTACCAACCACCTTGCCATTTATTTTCAAATCACAGATCGAATCTCCCTGAATTCGACGGGCCTTTTCCGCAAGCAAGTATCCCCAATCGTAAGAGTAGTAGCGAAAACCCCCACCCTCGAACGCCCCAAGGTATTCGAGCGTATCAACCACCTGTCCATTTCTTGTGACGATCTGCACCTTGGCTTTCTGTGGCGGACAAATCAAGAGAAGAGTGCAATCTTTGCCCGAGGGCTTATCAGTATGCTGATCGGCATGAGTCTTTAGCGTGTAACCCTTCGGAAGCTTTCCAGAGACTCCACTTGCTCGGTGCAAGTAAATCGCAGAGTCAATATGCCGAGAAACCGGCCACGCTTTCCGCTTTGCCGGATCTGATTTTTCATCTACTTTTTTCTTTCCGTTCTGCTGTGGAAACCAGAAATAGAAAGTCTCAGCAGCCCCAAGCTTGCGCTTTTGGCTCTCAATATCGACATCAAAACAACTTTCCCCGTCAGTAGAATAATCAAATCTCCCGCCTGGAATCGCAGCTTTTCCACCGTGGATTTCATTCACTGCCCCCGAAAGTGTTTGACCACCAAGAGAAGCCACGAACGAGTTAACATAAGTAACGCCGGAAACTCGATTTAGAACCACTTGCCGGACTTTCTCGGCTTCCGCACGTTTCAGCGGATGCTCAAGATACCCCGAGATGCGAAGATCCACTTTCCCAAGGTAGGGCTTAATAAACTCAGCGTAGCGTTTCGCCTCTTTGTCGATGATTGAAAGGTAGTTCTTGTCTGGTTTGTGACCTGGATTCGTAGACCAATAAATATGTCGTCGCCAGCGCACGCACCGACCAGTATCAAGCGTTTTCTTAACAGCGGGCAAATCGTCGCCAAAAGTCCGGGCTAACGTTCCAAGAGCCCAACCCGCAGGATGTTCAGCTGCCGCAAGGTCGCCGTACTTTGCAATACCGAGATGATCTAATCCAAATATCATGTAGGCGTATACACCAAATAAAAAATATTCATTGATTGACCGGTAGTTGTCACGTCAGTAAAAAGCCCCACTCCCGTTGTGGTTTCCCAATAACCTGAATCGCTAATGGGAAGCATAAATAAATCCCCATTTGTATTTGGCGGGGTAAAAATTGCCGTCGTAAGTGTCGGGCCAGCATTTCCAGATTTGAATTGGAAGCTCCCGGAAGCCGCGCCGCTTGATTGAGCAAAGAGCCCCATAATTCGGATTCGCTTTCCCGAAACCGCTGCGATCAGCTGAGTATTATTTGCAACACCAGGAGAGACTCCAACAGATTGTAGTTGGCAAACTTCACCGGAGCCGTTTCGAGAAATTTCAAAATAGCGAACTGGATCGATGGTTTTAATCATACCAGCCGGTTCTTCGTTGTGTTGTAGATTTTCATGAACCTCGGAAGCGCCACCCGCTCAAGGTAGTCTACTTGCTGCTGTTCCTTCGCTGAGAGTCTTTCGCCGTCGATAACTTTTTGCATAACGGTCGCACCGAGGTAGTGCGCCATATAGAGTTTTTCCGGATCGTTCCCGAATCTCTTCTCATGCTGCGCCGTCAGCTTCTTAAAGCCGCTGTAGTTCTGTTTCAGATCAAACGGATCCTCGACGCCTAATTTCTTTGCTGTCGATGCAATGAGCTGGAATCCACCACTCGCCGAACTTACGGGATTCTTAGCCGCCGGATTTCTTCCCGACTCCACTTGATACACCGCCGCATCAAACGGATCTTTGTCTATCTCCGCTTCAATCGCTTTTATTTCAGGGGTTTTTGGTTGCATTTTCTTTCCGAATAACTCCACGGCAATTGGTTTCTTCTTTTCCCTTTCGGTTCCACCAATGGCTTGAGCGGAAGCCCTTCCGGTAAAGATTTCTGGAATAATTTTTCCGGCTCTTGTGAGCGGCTTTTGAAACTCTCTCGAAATATCACCGAGCGTACTCAAGGCTTCAGGGCCACGAGCAGCATTAACTAACGCCCCGACTGCCGCATATAGCGGGTTTCCACTCGCAGCTGCCGCAATGTTCATTGAACCTACTCCGCCGGTAGTGGAGCCACCTCGAATGATATCTTCGATAGCGTTTCCACCGTAGCGAGTGCCGATCTTTTTCTTGAACGCATCGCCAAGCTCGGCAAGATTTCCCCACTCTGAATTAAGAGAACGAACTGAGCCCTCAAGCTTCTCGGGGATCAGCTTCGCTTTCGCGGCGGCATTTACTCGATCTTCGATTTCTCTTCTGAGATCTGAACGAAGTTTTTTAACTACATCTTCCCTATATGGATTCTGATCGAACTTGTAATTGAGTCCAATTTTTAATTTCTGAAGATCTTGAAGCGAACCTTTTCCAATCTGATTCCTCAGAGCGTAAAATTCCTCATCAGCCGCAGCTTCTGCTTGCTCTTTAGCTTTCCCGGAAAGAGTTTTTATGTAGTCATCGGTTATGTTCGTGTTGAAATTAGGATTAGGCGGAACAACAGAATCCGCCATGTTTAAAACCGATTCCAAATCGGAAGACAATCGCCTTTGCTCGCTATGAACATTTTTAAAATTCGTGAGCATGTCGTTTCCGGCATCGACTAACCCAGCTCGCTCATACTTCGTCAGTGTCTTTACAATCGGAATTTCATTTGCAGCACCGAGACTAGCGACATCATCGCCCATCTTTTTTAGCTGCTTGTTAATATCCGCGCTGCCAATTCCAAACGCTGAGAGCTTAAAACGATCCGCATTGATTCCGGTTTTCTCAAGAGCATTTCCAACCACAGAGCCGGTAGCCGAAACCGCAGAGCCGAGCAGGGCACCCCTAACCGCGGCTTTAATTGGATCTTCCTTTCCGTCAGCCATTCCCGCCGAAGCAAGTCCAGCTTGCGCAGGGACACTCGTTAGGAGCTTTGAAATCGTTTGAATACCTGGAGTTCCCGCCATCTTCACGGCCTTACCGGCAGCGCCAAGCGGATTTAAAAGAAGTGACGATGCAATTTCAACGGCATTGTCAACGTATGGAACACCTTCCTTGAATCGTGACTGCTCCGCTCGAATCTCAGCAAGTTTATCAGCGTAATTCTCGCCTGGGGTTTTGTCATTCGAGAACAAACTACGAGACAGTCCGGCAATCCCGGCTTCGATATTGTCGTTGAAATTGAAAGTTGGGCCTGTGAGAACCGAACGAGAGAAGCCCTTAACTAGTTCGCCGGTAGAGAGTGGAGCTGACGGCGGAGGCGTAGCGACATCTTCCCACTCATCTGATGGGTTCGGCCTTGGAGCACCGTTACTGATATAGAGATCGACCGGAGCATAACCCGTCGTTCCAGTAGCGACATCTTCCCACTCATCCATTACTGAGGCACCAATCTAGTTTCACCGGTTATTTTGTTTCGCTGCAATTTCATTCCTGGAGGAATTTCGGGTGTTGCCGTTGCTATTGGAGCTGTTGCTCCAAAAATAGACCCTGCATCTGGAGCGGCCCCGAGATAAGAAATGTTTTCATCTTGTGGAAGGCCATATTTATTGATTGCTAGCCCCTGGTAGTAATCATTTGCTTTCATGTAGTTGAATTTCTTCGCTTCGTAAGCCCTTGTGGCTAGTCGCTTAATCCCCTCTCGAACGTCATCATTAAGCTTTGTCCCACCTTCCAGCGCCTTACTTAACTCCCCGCGCCATGCTTCTGGAAGCGACTGACTAGCAGCTACCGCGTTCTGCTCTCCTTCTCGAACAGACAAGCCGGGCTCGATCATCTGAATCGCATAACGAACTAGCTCTTGATCTGAAACGCTTCCCTTGTCTTTTAGTGCTCCACTAAGAGCAGAGGATGCTTGAAGAACATTAGAGAAATCTTTCACATCTTCCAGCGCGTTGAACTCCTTACGGAGTCCCGCGATATTCTCAAGGCTTTTTTGAATAACTTTATTCGCCGGTAGATCTGGATTTGTTGGTCCAAGCGCCTCAAGTTCAGCTACTTTCTTCGCGGCTTCAATAGGCCCGGCTTTTCCAATGTCTAACTTAGCATCGAAGATCTTCATTTCCTTATCGGCGATCATTTGCCGAACAAGATCTTTCATCTTCAGATCTCTAACCCCCGCTTCCTGAATCTTCGCAGCGCGAAGCCCTTCAAACGCTCCGAGATCTACGCCTTCAGGAACGGCAACAGATGACGGATCCGCCATGAGTTGCGGAAGAACTTGATTCACGGCTGCAATTTGCCTTGCCTCTTGTTGAGCGCCATAAGCACCGAGTAATCCACCGAGAAAACCCTGAGCAGCCTTTACGCCGAAACTCGTAGTAGGCGACCAGGTAGAAGTATCAAACTGAGCACCAAGTATCGGGGCTGCTGCTTGCTTGTAGTAATCCCCGCGACCAATCGCCTGAGCAAAAGTATTCAGCGCAGGATCGCCACCTACTCCACCATTCGAGAGATACGAGCTAAGAAATGCGGAATTAAGATCGGGTGCCATTAGTAAATAATATCTCCTCCACCACCTGAGCTGCTACCACCAGACGGAGCCCGACTTGCTGCCATGCGAGCAATTGCATTCCGATCCATCTCCGCGGCATACTGTTTATCCGTCGCATATTTTTGCGCGTTAAAGCCTGGAATCGTTTGTAGCGCTGATTGCAATGCTTGCGATTGATTCGCTGTCGCCCCAACATAAGAAGTGAATGTGGGCTTCTGACCAGTAACAGTACTTCCAAGCGTTCCAACTGCCCCTACATCAGTCGCATAGGCAGCATTCCCGGACGTAATAGCAAGATTGTTCGCCTGATCTGCTCGCTCTTGATACTTCCGATTGATCTGCTCGTTCGCTTTCATCCATTGACTATTTGCATCCGCAAAATTCACAGGAATCCCGCGCTCTGCAAGTAATTGCCGAGTGTCTTCAAGGTCTCGAGATTTATCAACAGCGTCATTCCTTGTCAGATAATTATATGTCGCATCTTGCGCAGCCTTACGACTCCCATCACCCAACCCAAGAGCCGCGTTTGTAAACGCATTGTTTACAGCCGAAAAAGTTCCACCAGCGCCTTGAGTGATCGTAACGGTTCCATCGGGATTCTTTTTTATATCTTGGGTGTTGCCTTGTATGTCTGTTTGAGAGCCCGGATTATTTAAATCAAAGTTTACTGCCGTATCCTTCGCTGATGCGTCTACAAGAGTATCAGTCGCAACCTTCGAATCTACAGTTCCGGTCTTGTCGTTAATTCCTAGATTCGAACCTGTAGCCCCTGCGCCGACAGTTCCACCAGGCGCAGGGGCCTTCCCCGCATTTACTTTTTGGAATTGCTTAGCTAGCGCCGTCGCTTTAGTTCCGTAAGCACCATTTGCGGTGATTGCTTGAACCTTCGCAATTTGAGCCGGAGAAAGACCATCAACATTAATCTTGGTTCCGTATTTCGTGGTGATTGTTGCCATAATTACCTTGGGGATTTCCCCTGAGAGGTCCAAAGATTAAGACCAAACAGATTATAACCAACTGTCTTGTTGGCTGTTGTCGTTCCTGAGATTTTATACTGAATATACGATCCCTCTAGGCCAATATCAGCATTAGTTTTCTGGAGCGTCGATGCTTGAGTGGGAATAATCTGTGTTGCGCTTTGATTAACCCCGAGATCGGAAATGAACCGATAGCCTACTTGGGGGTACATGTCCGAAGTAACGATTGCGTCAAGTCCATCAGCCTTTTGGATAAACGTCCGACCACTCGCAATTGGAGCACTCTTTGCCTCAAACTCAACACCAACATCTGAAGCATCGTCAATGCTTCGATCTGTAAAACCCGAAGATCCTTCCTTGCTGTAAATCATTATTGCCGTACTGGAATACGAGACGGTCAAAACTTTATTGAGGTATTGAACAATATCCAAATATCCGTTTGGTTGAGCGCCAAAAGAACGATGAAAAAACCAAGATTGAAGCTCCGCATCAAATACGAAGTAGTAACTTCCGTTTTGCGCAGTTCCATTACTGATATAGCAGGGAAAGGAAATTATTAGCCGATTGTTTTTCGAGTCGTAAATCCCTCGAACATAGAGAAGTCTACCAACTGGAATAGAAACGGCAGTTCTTCTAGCCTGAACGAGCGCCATCCAGGTTTTTCTAACCTTCGCACTTACAGTAAGACTAGCGGCCTCTTTAGAGCCCGAGAGAAAAAGATCCCTGAGAGAGACTACGCCAACGTCAGTCAAAACAAGATAGTCCCCCTGGTAGGAAATCCCAGAATTGTAATTTAACGGTGGCGCAATTTTAGCTCGCCCATATATTTGCCAATTGCTCGAATCGGGATAACTCCCTTCGTAAAATAAAACTTCACCGGAGAAGAAAACAAAAGCTTGATAAACGACCGACTCGACACTTTCCGCAATTGTAATCGGGGCAATAATCGCAAGCGATGTCTTCTCGGAAATAATAGTCGTGAGATCTACTTTCGATACCGCACCAGTAATCGCATCAATCCCCGTATACCAATAAGCCGCTTCGTTTCTCTGAATGAGAAATGCTCTTCTTCTGTAAACATCTCCCCCGATTGGTGAGAATCCAGAACCTGTCCAACCTATAGATCCCCAGTTAGTTCCGTCATAAACGAAACCCGGAACGTAGGTCATTTCACCAAAAGCATAGAGATAGTTATTGAAGTAAAGAGTATAAAACTCATCAGCCCCAAGCGCCGACGACGAAAACACATCAACCGCCGCATCAACGTCTCTAATATCGACTTTACCCGTAACCCCATTAAATAGAAGCAAGAAAAGCTTAGTAGAGCCATAAGCAAACAAGCGTAGGGGAGTTTTGTCGTTGGTGGCAAATGATAGCGCCGCATATTTGGAGTCCCCATACCTAAGCGAGACCCCCTCGCGAACCGTATTGAAATTCAATAGGTTTTCACATTCAGGCGATTGAATGGCAACAACCGGAACTCCTTCATTTACGCCACCGTAAGGAGGGGGGAGAGGAACGGCTTGCACTTATTTCACCTGATTTAAAACTTCGTCTTTAATCTTTCGTGCCTTCGCTTCATCCTTATAAAGAACATCCCCCTTGTTTGAGACCCAATTGCCGGCTTCCGCGTTCGCGCGAACAATCGCGGCTTTTTGTTCGGGGGTATACTTCTCCCAATCGTTTCCGAACGTCTTATAATTTCCGTAAACACCATTAAACTCGGCTGTCTCACCAGATTTCACCCGATTAAGCGCGACATCAAAATCCCACTTCTCACCGGTAACCGGATCTTTTCCAGACATATCACCAAGAGAATCAAGCGCCTTTTTTTGTTCCGCAGCGCCGGCAATACCTTCTTTCGCTAGGCCGTCCCAGCGCTCTTTCATTACCTGCTTAGTTGTTTTGTGATTACCGAGAAACGCTTTCGCCACTTCACTGAGTCCGCCAGTTGCAATTGCGAGCGAACCACGCCCAATCAAGCCAGGAATCGACTTATCTTCCTTCCCCTGAATCATATCAAGCGCTGACTTCCCACCAAGATAGGTAGCGCCGGCAATTGCCGCTAACGGCGCAACTCCAAGCGCACCAGCATTAGCCGCAAGAGCAGAACCCGCGGATCCCACGCCAAGAACACCAGGAGAACCACCAACCATTACCGGAGCCGAAGGAGCGGATCCGCCAAGAGTCCCAGCAGCACCAGAACCAATGCCAGCTCCAGCAGTTCCACTACCAGTAGCCCCAGAAACAAATCCCGCGCCGGATGGAGCAGCCCCAATCGCAGCTCCACCTGCGCTAGTCACTGGAGCTGATACCACGCCGGGAGTAGCCCCAGCAGCACTGCCCCAAGCTTGATTTGCGATATACCCAGCACCAAGAGTTCCTGCGATCGTCCCCGCGATCGGAGCAATCTGCCCAGCTGGACTAGCCGCTTGTTTTTGAATGTCTAACTGTTGTTGCTGTGCGTCTCTCTGCTCCTTTCGAGCTTTCATCTCAGATTCTAAATTCTGCTTAAAAACACTTCTACCCTTAGAAGCTGAAAGAACCGGATTGTAATAGAGATTAGAATTAGGATACTGGTAATAAACCTGGCCATCCTCATCAACGACCTTTCTCCAGTTTTGATATCCTTTTACGTCGAGACCCATATTATACGTTCCACGACCCTTCAGAAGTTCTCGGCCACTCGTCAATTAGATCTCCATCAGAAAACGCCAAGCTAGAGCGCGAGATCCCCTTAAACCGACCATTCATCATTTGTAGATTGTCTTCCCACTCCTGGCGCAAATCTTGATAATCAAGTCCTTTGAGTTGCTTGTATCGCCAGGCCATACCCTCGATCATAATGTCCTCATCGAAGAGCACGAGATCGTTGTCGGTGAGAAGTGAATTCGCGAGCGAACAAGGATACGGTTCCGTATAAACTCGCCAAGTAACCGTACCGTCCGTGATGTTCGTGTTTGCAGTTCCCGTCGATGGTCGAGTAGTTCCAGACGTTCCATTTGCAGTGCAAATATAAACGTAACCATCCACGGATCGCACTTGGCCAGCCGTGTACGCAGTAGACGCAATCCAATCAATCGGCTGAACCCAGTTGCAGGAGAGATAAGCAAACGCCAAAACATCAGTACTATTCGGCGCAGCTGGAGTAATCTCAAAACTACCGGCGGAACGCTGGCTATAGGGTGCCGTAGAATAGAGATACCCAGTTGGGCCAACGATATGAAAAACGCGCTGAGTCACAACATTTATCGCAGCAAACTGCCGAGCCGCAAAAAACGCGTCTGATGCCGGCCCAAACATGCGAAAATGGCTTGTCGTGTCCCACTGGGAACTATCAAGCATCCGGTAAAAATCTCCGGGAAGCTGATACTTTGATTGGTTTTGGACTGTCGTAAAAGAATACGCCCGCTTCAACTGTGGCCAATTAAACGGACGATTCCTAAGATTGTCACCGATGAAACGTAAAATTTCTAAATATTGAGCTTCCGTTGGCGTTGTTTGACCAGCAAAAGCCGTAGGCGCAGGTTGATTAATCCTGTAACAAAATGACTGAATAAGTGATTTTACAGTCGCCATTCATACCTAGAGATCTACTTCAGAGGCTTCCTTATTTTCGTCTGAAACTTCCTGCTCATCAGTTAGAGCCGGGAAATCTACAATCGTTGGGGCTTCCACTGGCTCGCCAATAACAATCTTCTCATCTTCACTCACGAATACATGAGGATTTGCTACCTTGAAATTTCCGAAGGCGTCGGCATAATTTTTAACGTGGCTAACATCTGCCTTCCCATCGAATTGAAGATCTTCCGCTCCGGCAAGTTGAGTAGCTAGAAGCTTGAAAAACACCGCATCTTTCTTAGTGTGTTCATCTTTTTTGATGTAAAACTCCGAATGCTTGACCATAATTTTCCTATGAGCAAATAAGTGCGGTAGCAGAAGCAACCCAACAAACATGGGGAGCAATACCGGTGACAAGCGTGCAAGCAGCATCCGCCGCACCACCGTTGCAAGTTCCCCCAGTTGGCCCGTAAATCTTAGCAACCCCGGCAGTTGTATTCATAAGAATATGAACATCTCCGACCGTTCCACCTGAGATCTTCCAACCGAGAGTACCGTTTGCGCCAGTGATCTGATGGAGCAGCTTAGCCGGATCAAGCGCCGCAGCATCCGCCGTCGTCGTCCCCGCTCCCGCTACCGCTTCCTCGTTTGCCACTGGAACATTTAAGCCGGTAGTAGTGACCGAACCCGAAAAGAATCCGTTAATCCATTTAAGAGAAGCACTTCCCAGTCTATACGCTGCCGTCGTCTGAGGCAGCTGAGACGCACCCAGATTTGCCGGCAACTTAGAACAGAGCGCCCTCGATTGAGCGGCAGTAAAAGCCGGGCCGGTAAGATTCTTACTGCATGTATCAGCAAGCGCCGACGTTGCGAAAAGTAGAGAGAGTAGGACTAGATACTTTTTCATAGGCTTTGAGCTTCTTCGGGAGTAAGAAAACCACCCTTTTTCGGACGGCCACGTTTAACAGATTCGCTCTCAATCGGATTGCCTCGAGCATCTAAAAGTCGGCTCATCTGCTCACGCATTTGAGCTAACTCAAGTTCTTGAGCTGCTGCTTTCTGCTCAAGTTCCGACATCTTAATCTTACTTTCATCCTGCTCATTTGCCTGAAGCCAGATTCGAGCAGTTTCCCGAGCAGGAAACGCATCAGCACCTAAAAGCTTACAAGCTTCGTCGGTGCTTTCTGCAAATTGTTCGAGCGTATAAATGTGCAATCTCATCATCTCCGTGGCCATACCAGCAGAGATAAACGAGATGCTAGGATCAGTAACGGGAGTCCCGACAGGAGCTGTCACCCCATTCATGAAATTGGTATATTCTTTCCAGTGCTCCCGCTTATGCTCATCGGTCGCAACATCATCAATTTCATTTTTGTCACCTGGAGTAATGATTCTCACCATCAACTTCTCTACGTGACGAACTTCATATTTCTCGGGCTTTTGCTGAACCACAATCGAGAGTGGCATCGGCGTATTTTTTGCCGAAACACAAACCATCTCTGAAACTTTCTTTTTATAGAACTGCACAAACTGGCGAGCACTTGCTCGCACCCTATTTGCTACAGGATCTACTCCCGCAAAGTCTGAAAGAGTTGGAGCCCCTTCAAAGAGCCCCGCAATTTGTCCGAGTGGTGAAAGATCCATCTTTCCTCCGTTATTCCGTTACTAAAATTAGTCCTGACAATTCGTTACGAACGGTGCAACTGACATACACGTAGCAGCCCGTGCGGTCGTAATCGTTTCCGTCAGTAGGAGTCCGTTAATCAAATCAGTTGCAGAATCATCCACAACGCCGTCAGTGCCGGTCGTATACAACTTAACCGATGACGCGCAGTTCAGAGCAGCGAGAACATAGAAAGGATTTCCGAGCCAATCGTAGCGAGAGAAATCGCCACCATGCCAGCCCCAGAAATATTCATCAGCCGCAGCCACCGCAAACTGAGGAATCACTACCGCCGTCGGCATCGCGCCTGAAGTTGTCGTGGTTCCTGGAGCCGCAACGCCAGCAATTGAAACCGTGCAAGCCCCATACTGAGCAAGAGCCGCTGAGGATTTACAATACATGTAAAGCGCCCCACCGACTCGGTAGATATCCCCGAGCTTTGTTCCAGAGTTTGGCGCTGTTCCATCAGAAGACAGCAAATTAACTTGTGCGTATGACATACTTTTTCCTTTTTATTACGAATCGAAACCAACGCCGGACAGTGCCGCACCGTTGCAAGTAAACTGGCCAATCGCGATGTTGATTGAGGCATCAACAATCTGGTTGAAGCTCGTCCGAGTCTTTAGCGGCTGAAAATTGTACCCCTTATACATCTTCAACTTAAAGTTATCGGTGTTGATTACATAAACGCGATCCGTGGCAATTCGGGAAAGGCCAGAGAAAACCTTTCCGTTAGCAAGAACCATTGTCATGCCTTCAATCTCCACGTTATCGAAGCCGGCCTTAAAGAGGCCATCATCCTTTGTGAAGCGTTGCTTCGCCGACATCGCATCAGCAGCCGCATTGAAGTAAGTCTCGCCAGCAAGAGCAATGTAGCGATTTGCCCCCTGGTTACGAACCAGCTTGTTCTTAAGGTAACGCAAACGCTGCTCAATATTCGAGCTGTCAGTTGCACCGGTAAACGTCGAAACAAAGTTAACAGCAGTATTCCGAATTGAAGTATTAGAAACTCGAGAAACCCCACCGTAAGTACCGGTGGAAGGAGAATCAACGATATAGCTCTTGATACCAGCAAAAGCTTTTCCGCCGAATCCCGTTCCATCGCCCTGCAAATCAAGCTCCATGTTGTTCATCATCGACGCTTCGCCAACTTCAGTGCGAAGATCCATAAGATCTAGAAACGCGTCAGGACCTTGATTCTGAGCCTTTTCAAGCTCGTTAATCACGATCGGGCAGACCATGATCTTAGGCGAGTATTCAAAGTCTGTGATGGTTGGTTGATAACCGAGGGTGATTTCCTCGGTCGGATCGATACGCTGAACGTATCCATTTTGCGCGATCTTCGCGGGTTCCCAGAAAACCCGACCGCCATTAATCGTTTTTACTCCGCCAGCGGCTTTAATAGCCATCATCAGCGGAATATTATCCGTAACCATGTCGGCTACGGTCTTATCTCTATTTTCGTACGTTGCGGCCTGAATCTCAGAGACTGCCATATATCAACCTGTTTTCAGGCTGATACACCCATCAGCCTAACGATTTTCTCTATCTTGCTCGAGGCTTTGCCGTATCCACTCCCGACGACTTAATGTTTTCGTCGGTTGGCTACTGCTAGAGCCCGAACCGCGACCAGGTTTGCTGATCGCCGCTAAATTGGAATTTTGTAAGTGATTGGTGTTCTTAGGCGCTGGAGCACTATCATCAACTTTACCGCCAAACCAGACGTAAGCCTCATGTAAGAGCTTAACAGGATCGTTTGCGGCTTCCGGGACTTTCGCCGCTATATATGCGTGAAAGCCGGGTGATTGATTATGGTGTCCGTAGACTAAGGAACCGATTTTACTTTGCAGCTCAAGAGCCTGTGGGGAATCCCCCATTGCGTCGGCGTATCTAGCTGTACCAGCCTGGTTTTTGATGCCTTCGAAGGAGTTCCAGATCTGCAAACTGCTTGCTACAAATCTTCGACGATCTTCGTCAGCTAATTTGTCCTCTACGGGTTTTAGTTTTTCTTGTAAAGCTTTATTTACGCGCTCTTCGATTCTCCTTTCAAAGTCCTCACCCGGTTGAATACTCGAATCAACCAAACCACTCGGTACTGGCAAACCTTTTGCCTCTAAGACCTCGCGGATTGTTGCGACACTTTCAGAGCTTTTGAGAGCGTTTACAATCTGAATTGAATTGAGAAAATCTTTCGCCGATGGCGGTTCTTCACCGCGAGATTTATAAAAAGTTCTCGCTTCATCGGCTAGCTGCTTAGCCCAAGCCGTATCTTCTTTCTCTTTTTTTAATTCCTCACGCTCCCGATGTAGTTCACCACGAATGCGCTTATTTGACTCAAAAAGCCTCAAAGCAGCTTCCTGATCCTTTCGAGAAGCCGAAAGAAAATGCTCCTTTTCTTCCTTGGTATATTCTGCCGGGGGCTCAAAGGGAGCTGGTGCTTCTTCCTCTTTGGCGCGTGCGGAAATTTCAACTGGGGCCGGCTCGCCGGCTTTGGCGTCTCTCTCGTCTTCACTATTAAGAAGATCTCCATGCGCGGCAATCGCTACTTCCAGTGCATCACGCCGACTTAGTTTATCTTCCTCGATCTCGTTACTTGAGTTTGAGCTTTTTTCCGTCGTGTTCAATTGTATCTCTCCCTAATTGGTTTGCGATCTGCTCGTTTCTTTCCTTGCAAGCAGCTTTTAATTTTTCGTCCCTCGTAAATCCACCTTCAGCATCGAGCTTCGCCATCGCCTTTAAGCGAGCTTGCTTGATATCCTCTCGATGTTCCTTTCGAATTCTCTCCCGAATCTGCTGCGGGGTAATGCTTGGTTTCTCGTCCTTACCCATGGTGATGGTACCAAGAGCTTTATCAACCATCTCAAGCTTAGATCTTGAATCGACATACCTTTCCAACCTCGGATGATAGTAAGGCTCTATCGAATCTTGAATCACCGTCGGAGCCCGTCCAAAACAGTTGCCCAACGGTTCTGGCGGTTCATCCGTTAACTTGCCCGTAGACTTGTCAATTCGAAAATATCCCTTATCGCCGACCGGTTCCATAGATGGCCACGTGCCGACCTTATCGCCGGTGTAGTCGGGGATTTTAGAGATGATCTTAGTCATCTAATAGTCCGTTTGATTTCTGCTCGATTTTCCTACCCGCAAACTCTTCCCAGATCTTCACATGCGGAAGCGGGGCCGGAATCACATCGACAAAGCCTTTTTCTTTGCTTAAATCCGCCTTGGTTGGCGGAAGAACTATCTCCTCGAGGAACCGAGTGTTCAGCATGAAAATATCCGGTTTCTTCTTCCCCTCTCGATCTAGCTCGGGATTCGCTTGAAACGATCCCCTACGATTCAACGCATCCCAGATTCTAAGACGCTCGAGGACTAGCGCCTTCTCGATCGCTCGCTTCTGGTTTCGTGCGCGCTGCTTTGCTAACTTGCCCATAACTATCCCTGTTCATTCTGCGCTTTTACACTGATAAGATTTCCTTTCTTATCCTTCTTCATCTCGAAGACCTGCTTTTTCTTCGCTGGCTTAACTTCCGGCGTAGGATCTGGAGTGTGAATTTCCTTGATTTCCTTCGCCATGCTTACGGCCTTAACCATCTCGTCGGTCTGGTGCTCGGCCTGTAGTCGTCGCTCTGTCGCTACTCGCTCTTCAAGGTCTAGCGGCAAGTAAGTTTCCTGTAATTTCTGCTCGGCATCCTGGATCGCAAGCTGTCCCTGCTTAAAGCTGGCGTCGATCATCAGCTCTAGCTCTGCGCGTTTGCCTTCGTCCGTGATTGCTTGCGCGTCCAGCATTAGCTGATCGCGCTTCGCTTGCAGATCACCTTGAGCAATTGCGAACTTGCTTTGGATATCCTGAAATTTAATCTCACGATCCGCTTGCTTATCCTGAGAGGTCGCGCTGATTTTCAGCTGCTCAATCTGCGCGGCTAGTCCGGCAAGCCTTTCCGTCTGCTCCAGCTTCATTTGTGCGAGCTGATTGTCGATATTCGTTTGCATGACCACAATTTGGTCAGCGTTCAACTGTTTTTTCTGCTCAAACTGGAATTCTTGCACCGCTAGTTCGTGCGCTGCCTGATCCTTGTCAAACGGAGGCGGTCCATTCTTCGCGGCTTCCCGCGCTTCCTGGATAGACTTCACTTTAGCATCAATCGCCGCCGTGAATTCGCCTTGAAACAGCTTCGCACCTCGGAAACTCTGAATGTGATACTTCAGCGCGTGCAAATCTAACTCTAAAAGCTCCGGCGAAGTTTCGGCAACCTCCGCAGCTTTCGAAAGTGACTCGATAATCACGTTCGTCAGCTCTTTCGATGCTTGCTGCTGATACTTCTCGTTAATTGCAATAGTCGAATCGGTCTCTAACTCAATTCGAAAACGTTTATCATCCTGTTTTAACAGTCCTATTGCCGCTTGATAGTTCCGCTTATGCTCCGGTGGAAGAGTCCTCGGGATTAGATACTTTTCAAGAGTTTCGTCTTTAAAATTCTTCAGCGCAATTTCACAGCCTAACTCGTAAATGTCTCGATTGAACTCGGCCATTTTTTCTTGACCTTCCGCCACCTGATTGAGAGCGTACTTCTGCTCCATCTCACGTTCGCCAAGCGTTTTTCCTGAACCATCACTCGAGAGACCTTGGAGAAGATCGTTAATTCCAGTTAATCGAAACAATAGCTCCAGCCGTTGAGTTAACGCGGTATAGTACGTTTCAAGATTTGCAATCAGTTTTGTGGTGTCGAGATACTGAGCAGCATTGTTAATATCTCCACCAGATCTATTGATAATGCCAGTGAGGCCAGGAATCCCGATAGCTTCATTATCGTTCAACTCCGAGACCGCTTCCTCGAGACCATCAACGTTATTGTCATACATCAACTTTGGTCTAATCGCGCGAGTAGTGCGCATGATCTTACTAAAGAGATTGTCTATCTCAAGAAGCAAATCAAAAACCTGATAAAACTCAGGAGTAGGCCAAATAGATTTTCTGGAACCATTTAAAACTACAGGCGTAGGACAAGGCCAGAACTTGCGAAGATCGTAAGGGCCGTTTCTAGCTTCGGCGTTGTGAGAATTCTCTAATTCCTTCGGTTGATATTCAGCCTTGGGCTTGATGAATTTCTCGCTATGCTTACCAAAGTAATAACACTTCTTTTCGTAGGCATCCCAATACTCAAAAACTTCGATTGATTGATTCTTGTCAAAAGACTCATCGCCATTTTCCCATGCTCGGAAATAAAGCTCCGTGAGCGCTTCACGTCCAAACATTTCAATAAATTCCGGCTTTGAATAGTAGAACCTAAACGCTACTCGCCGACATCTCGCCCAGCGGATTATATCTGGATCGATGAATACATCTTTATAATCAAGCGGTTCAAAACAAAGCGCTTCCTCGTCAACATCTACAACTTGATCAAGATAAACAAACGCGCCATCGTCATCTAGTTCTACCGTGTCCGAAGTAACAATATTCCCCTCCGAGTCGTACGCTTCATCCTGCCCAGTAGTGCCGTCTTTTCTAATCTTAAGATATTCCTTGACGCGCTGCTTAACTTCGGTGCGCTCGTAGTAAAAACGACCCATTGCGAAATCGACAGCAGCCAACGAGTCGCGGCATACCTCAATCGCATCCTTCAGATCGAAATCTTTGAAGAGATTCTTGGCAAGCCGTTCCTTCAGTAGAGCAGCCGTTGCTCCTACCGAGTCGTTTCCGTCCTCCGATGTATCCCGTCCAATGGGAATACCTAGCCGGGAAAAATAGAGTAATCGGCGAATCTTGTTTACAGACCACCACGCCGGATACTTCCCGTTCCTCCGGGTGCGCTCCATTGTGTACATCTTGCCGTACGTCGTTCTCTTCTCTACTTCGTCGCATGATCTATCCGCTATCTGCTTAAACTCTTCTCTCGACTTCTCAGCCGCTACTAAAAACGCTTGCGCTTCCGCGATCGTGACGGTCATCCTAATTTCAACCCCGGCGCTAAATTACTCACGGTCTGCTTACGCTTGGTCATCTGAGCGAGGATGCGATTAGTTTGAACGTCTATAGGCGGCATGTAGGTTTTAATAACCGCGTTATTGTGAGCCATGCACGCATACCTAATAGAATCGCACACGTGAGTAGGTTCCCCCTCCTCCGCGGCATCGTTTAACTTGGTTGGGTGTCTCGGCAATTGCGGAATGTATGCGCGAGCAAACCTACAGCTTTCAAATATATAAAGTAGCGCTATCTTAACGGGATTTCCGAATTTGTCTAGAACGCTTTCGGGAAGAGCAACGCCAATCAACCGATCCCGCATCGCCGACCATCCAGCGGGTCGAGTGGTGTCAGCCTTGGTTAGCGGGACCTTGTTATCTTGAAATGTCTTCGCCGGTCCTTCCTGCGTGCCATCGATTATCTGACCGCCAACGCCTTGAAAGGGTTTCGAGTCGGTCAAGGTTATCACTTGCAACTCTCGAATATCCGAACGCTCAACAATACCTCTCGCCATGTCCACATTCGACATGTTCCGGCCACGATCAAAACGTCGCAGTTTCGGATCTGCATACTGATCATCGCAAATATACCATTCGTTATAGATTATCAGCGCGCCGCGCGGAAACCATCTCTCCTTACCATCGTTCGGGCATTTAAACGGGTAGCCATCGCTGATAGCAATCCAGGCACAGTACGCTGGTTCACTAGTTCCCCAGTCAAACACCCGGTATTTATACCAGTAATCGGGGATTCTAAAATCAGGAACGACATGCCGATCCTCGTCGTATTCCGTAAAGAATAAGCCCGTGCGCGCGTGCCAGTCACGTTCAAGTAGTGCCTTCTGCATCGCCGGATCGGGAAACGCTTCTTTGATTCTAGCGCGAACGATGGCCGGATTAACACTCTTATTGTCATCCAGCTCAAACGGGATGTGTTGCTTAGTAAACGCTCCATCCTGTTCAATCTCGTATGGTGGGCGAGCGTCAACGAAATGCCGGGCAAAATATCCGGCGCTAGGACCTACAGGG
>ERZ869925.588-NODE-588-length-24706-cov-13.428908_pt1 | contig 24706 bp, 38 predicted proteins | sample MGYA00579311_ERZ869925 | MGnify/ENA primary metagenome ERZ869925 (study PRJEB32216, sample SAMN09231817) | wastewater metagenome | place: USA: Maryland | collected 2016-07-30 | study: EMG produced TPA metagenomics assembly of the PRJNA472060 data set (Reclaimed...
AAAAGGAAACTCAAAGAGGAAGTAAGAAGCCTCTTCAATTAGCTCCGCATTTGCGGAGTTTTTTAATGTAAGGAGCGAAGCGATGAATGAAATCGTTTTATTTAGGCAGTCTGACCTTGATAGTTTGGATGAGCTACAAGAATGCAAAAAGCATTTCAGAACTACGTTTAGTAGAACTCTATGCTTAGAGGAAGTAGTAATTGGTAGGTACTCCGTACTTCCATACTATACCGAGCTTGAGAATGACCTTAGACTACAGGGTAGCAAACTCATCAATGACTATTCTCAGCATCGCTACATAGCTAATTTTGACTACTATGAAGACATTGCCCACTTGACATTCCCAACATGGTTTGATACAATGGCAAGCGTTCCAATGAGCGAGAATGGCCCTTTTGTAGTTAAAGGTCGCACCAACTCACGAAAGCAGGAGTGGGGCACCCGAATGTATGCAAAAGACAGAGCAGATGCAGTGAAAATACAATGCAGTCTACTCACCGACTCGCTAATCGGACAACAAGGCATAGTATTCCGCAAGTATATTCCCCTCAAGAAGCTTGGGGAGAATGGTGTCACCGGGCAACCGTTCGTAAATGAATGGAGAGCCTTCTACTATAAGAAGGTACAACTTGCTCTCGGATACTATTGGAGCATAGCTGAGGAAGATACTCAGAAGAAGGCAATGCTAGACGACAAGGCTCATGAGCTATTAGCCAACGTGTCATCTATTCTTGCAGATAAGGTCAACTTCTACTGTGTGGATATAGCTCAAAAAGAAGATGGCGATTGGATAGTTGTTGAAGTAAACGATGGTCAAATGGCCGGTCTACCGTACAATCAAATGGCTGCTCAACTTTACTCCAAGCTAAAGATGGCATTGGAAGTAGAGAAGGGGCCGAAGAAATGGTGGGTTCTAACAAAGGCTGGATGTATAGGTGCTTCTCCATATAATACAAAGGAAGAAGCCGAAGCCTTCATTCCAGTAGCGTTAGCTCACCCAACTTGGAATTATCACAAAGATGAACTTTCGATAGTAGAGTCCGCTGAAAAGCCAATGTGCTACTACGACGTTCTGTTAAGACAAGGAAGATACAATCATGAAGCAATACCACTCGATACCTGATGACTATACCCAATACTACGGTCGCAAATGTTTAGCGTTCTATAAATATGATGGCTCTAACATGCGATTCCTATGGACTGCCAAACAGGGCTGGTGTAGATTCGGAACACGGAATAACCTCATAGATAAGGATACCTTACTCTACGGGCAAGCCGTTGACGTTTTCAATGAAAAATACAAAGAACGCTTGACATGGGCCATTAAACACGATAAGATGTTCCAAGGTGCTAAAGAAGTCATGGCTTTTGCTGAGTTTTTTGGCCCCAACAGCTTCGCCGGTCAACATAAGTTGGCTGAGAAGAAGGACTTAGTTCTATTCGATGTGAACATCGGTAGTAGAGGTTTCATAGACCCCTTTACGTTCAGGACTAAGTTTGCGTCCGTCGATACGGCGAAAGTCGTGTACGAAGGAATCTTGAACGACGACTTCTGTAAGCAGGTACGCCAGAAGGGTTTACCGGCTGAAAGGCAGAGTGTCTTCGAGGGCATAATCGCCAAAGGTGGGGAAGCCCATAAGCTTTGGATGGTGAAGGTTAAGAGCCGTGCCTATATTGAAGAACTCAAGAAGCGTGAACACGAAATCAACAATTGGAGCCAAATGTGAGTACGCAAGACTACTATGATGTAAATTGGGACAACTTCAAGCTGATATTTACCTCCCACTTAACAGGCAGGTTTGATTCAGAAGCAGATGTTTCGATTTATGAGAGCGAAGAGAACTATATTGTTAAATGGGACGAGAAGGATGGGCCAAAACATCTCTCTCCCATTAACAAGAAATGGCTCTTGAGTCTAAAGCCTGAACCAAAGAATGGCTTATTCGGCACTTACATGACTTCCCCAAGAAACGAGCTAAGGAAGAGGATTAGAACAAACGCCTATGGTAACTACATAGAGCAAATCATTCACTTCTTTAGCAAGAAGAACCCTAACATTGAGAGTATAATCGAAAGGGTCAACTAAGTGAACATACCAGAAAAGATGGCTATAATAGCCAATATGCCTTTTGGGAAAAAGGTATCTTTCTGTAGGAAGGTTCCTTATAAATCACTCGTTGAAGCTAACTTCTTTATGCTTCAAATCCAGAACCAGCGTCGAAGCCGGGGCGAAACTCATATCGAGCAACGTCCCTACTACTGTAAAGATTGCTTGAAGTATCACCTGACCAGTAAAGGACTTAAAGAACATGTCTAAACGGTTCGCACTTGTTTACAACTTTCAATCTTGTAGTGGGGATGTTCACCCTGATGAGGTAGCTATCTACGACAGCGAAGAAGCTGCTGAGGCGATGGCCGAAAGATTGAATGAAGCTAAAGGTGTTTGGAATGATTATGATTGGTGGAGCGTGTGGGAATACCACGAGAGAAAACTCCTAGTCAATCCAACATTCGAGGAACTTCTACCAAAGAAGATTGTTCCAGAAAAAATGGGTATGCCATTCTTCGACCTTGCTGGCGTTAAGGCTCTCGATAAGATTGAGAAAATCAGAGCTAAAGCTAAAGAGGTAATCGAGGCTACCCAAGAGGAAATTGAAGAGGAACTAAGACTCAGGACTAAGAGTGGAGGGCTAAAGCCAAGAACATGCAACAAGACAGAAAAGACCTATCTTAGAAGAAGCTATTTGGCATAACGATGCTGTAAAGCTAGAAGACGCAGCAACATGGAGTAAGCGTACCGACGCAAGCCGTGCTGTTTGGCGTAAGGTAGGAAGGAAGCCATCTCAGCATTCTTTGTTGCTTCTTGACCCCGATGCTCTAGCTAAACAAGCAGCATACGATAACTATGCAATCATTGAGATTGACATAACCCCTATGGTACAACAGGAGATAGCGAAGCTATGAACAATAGTCGTGATTGGGCGAAAGCTCTACTAGCTCAAATTAGGTTTGTTGAAGGCAAAGCAAAGCTAGATGAGCGTTCTACTCCCGGCTATTGGAGTGCTGGAGATTCTTTTATGAGTCTTTCAGATTTCAAAGATGCTACAGATTTTGTTGATGACCAAATCATTGACTGCATCCTTAAACACGCAAAACCAAAGGTTAAGCAATGAAGCTGAAAATTACAGACATTGAAGATGGCGACATTCTCCAGTGTTGGTTATTTGGTCGTTGGGTTGACCAATATGCTCTAACTAATCAGTTTCAAAAAGCTGAGGCTTTACACAACATAAATCGTAAGCCACGAGTACACGATGCTCAATACAGGATAATAAGAACCAAAGTGATAGCAACTGGTAAACCAATACCACAAGATGGGAGATGTAAATAATGGCTTGGTATCATCATGTTCAAGGAGTTGTTGGTTCTGGTCTACCTTTTGAAACGGTAGATAAGATGATTGCTTCCGCAAGAGCTATTCACAACTTTGATTCGGACATGTGTAACGCTTCAACTTGTCCAAAGGCTTACATACCAATCAAACTCAAAGACGAAACAGGCAAGGTTTACATAGCCGTAAACGGAACAGTAACAGAAGAGGAGTTCTATAATGAAAGTGTGGCTGGACGATGTTCGACCTGCTCCTGATGGTTGGGAACATGTTAAAACTTACGATGAAGCAAACAAGATTCTTGGAAATAACGTCTTTAAGGGTGGAATCGAGGAGATTTCATTTGACCACGACCTCGGCGACCAGTATAATCGTACTGGCTACGATATTGCCAAGATGATTGAGGCTTGGGCCAATGGTGGTCATGTGAAGAGATTTAAGTGGAGTATCCACTCTGCGAATCCTGTAGGTAAACAGAACATCGAAATGGCGATGCGAAACGCCGACCGATACTGGACTGAATGGGAAAAACACAACAGGCCAGTAGCTTACAGAAAGTCTAATGGCGAAGTGTGGCAAAGAGGCTTTAAGCTTACGCTGCATAAGGGTTTATGGTGGATGGATGTGGGTTGTGCGATAGCACCAGAAGGTGCCGAACAAAACTTGCCCGTCTATGATGGGCCTGACGATTGCATAGAAAGGAAAGACAGATGTTAAAGGTTCAAGAATACCTTCGTGACAACGGACTAGAAAAGCTAGTCGAAGATTACAAGATTGTTCCTACTCACCACGAGAAGGAGCCGCTTGTAATTTTGAACTACGACCAGATTGAGTCCCCAAAGACTGAATTGTTTACCCACGAATGTCGTGCTTTAACACTCGATAAGCGTGATTGGTCTATCGTTGCACGTTCCTTTACCCGTTTCTTCAACTATGGAGAAATGGCTCACTTAACATCTGAGTTTGATTGGAACCAATTTGAAGCTTCTTCTAAGGAAGACGGTTCATTGATGGTTATGTACTACTGGAATGGAGATTGGAGAGTCAACACAAGAGGTTCTTTTGCAAGAGGAACAATATGTGAGGGTGGGCCTACTTGGGAGAATCTATTCTGGAGTCTAATCGACAAGAAGATTGTTGATAATCTCTTGAATAGAGACTACTCTTTTGTATTTGAGCTATGCTCTCCATACAACAAGATAGTTACTACTTACGACAAGCCAAAACTGTTCCTATTGGGCATCTTCTCTAACAAACCAAACAGGCTTTGCGATTGGCCATCACCAGTCGTGGCTACAATTGCGGACGAATTGGAAGTTAACTGTCCGACAATCAGGAAGTTTGGGGACGCTCAAGAGGTAGTAGACTTTCTAGCTTCCTCAGACCTAGACGCTACATTCGAGGGATACGTCCTAAGAGATAGGTCTAATATGAGATTGAAGGTTAAGAATGCTCGCTATGTTGCTCTGCATCATCTGCGTGGTAATAATGGCAACCTCTATCTTGCCAAGAATCTTCTTCCATTGATTCTTACTGGTGAAGCAGAAGAAACTCTTGTATATTTTCCAGAAGCTTTGGATAGATATAGGGAGTTTAAGAAAATAGTAGAGGAGGAAGAATCTAAACTCTACAAGATTTGGGATGAAGCTAAAGGAATAGTATCTCAGAAAGAGTTTGCTCAGTATATTGTCCCAAAGACAAGACTGGCAAGCATCTTATTCGATGCTCGTAAATTAGGCGTTTCTCCACAAGAGTTGTGGAAATCGGCCTCAGACAGAATCCTCAACATTTTACCACGTTCCTCTTGACAGAGGGGCGTGGAAATGTTATAATCAATACACACACATTCCAATAGGAGAACATCATGACAATTTTGGTTAAGTTGAACGGTAAGGCTGATAATGTAGTCTTTACCCACCCTTATGCGAATCTCGAAAAGGTCGCAAATGAGCTTGAGCTTGCGTTATCAAACAGCAAGGGGCCACTTGAAACTGCGGCAAAGTATTATGGAAGAAACTCCATCAATCTTTACCCAAATACAAGCGAATTGAGGGCTGGTGATTACCTTGTCAATATCAGCAACGTAAACGGTATGTACACCGTAAGCACTGAAACAATCACTGGAACAAGTGGCCTAAATGCCGTTCGTTCTAAGCCTGATAAGAGCTTCAAGTCTATCACAGACTTCGCTAACTCTTTCAAGCCACAAGCAAACTTTGATGTAGGTGGCACTTACATCTTCAAGTATTCTGGCGGAACCAATCCTAACGCCGACAGGTTCGTTAAGGTTGATGAAGTTCACGCAGATGGCATCCTCTGTAAAGACCTACAGAAGATTAGTCCTAACCATCCAGAGGGAGAAATTAGGAAGTTCCTCTTCTGTAAGATTACCAACATCAGAAAGGTGGGATAATGAGCGAGAACATTACTCTAGTTATCATGTCTGCAATCATATTGACGGTATCGTTGGTATGGATTACTAAGCGAGTTACTCGCACGGAAAGCAGGTATGAAGAACTAGAGTTTAAGCCTCTCATTGACAAATGGGAACCAGAAAACTAATCTAGCGGGGCTAACTACCCCGCTTTTCTTTTGGAGACAATATGGTAGTAGTAGCATCGGGTGGATTTGACCCACTTCATATCGGACATATCGAGTACCTAGAGAAGTCAAAAACTCTGGCCGGTAGAGATGGCAAACTTATCGTTGTAGTTAATAGCGATAAGTTCCTAAAGAATAAGAAAGGCTATGTGTTCATGCCTTGGGGAGAGCGTGTAGCCATCATTCGCAGCTTGCGTTGCGTCGATGAAGTCTTTCCTTGCATAGACGAGGATGGAACCGTCATTCAGTCGCTCAGAGCGTTGAAACCGGACATTTTCGCTAAGGGAGGCGACAGGAACTCGCACAACATTCCAGAAAGGGAAATCTGTGATGAATTGGGCATCGAGATTGTGGATGGACTCGGAAGTAAAATCCAATCTTCGCAAAAATTAGCAGAGGCTTGTCAACATATCTCCTTACAGCAAAAGGAGATAGTGTCACGACCATTCTAAAAAGTCTTAAAGACTATTGACAAGATTTCGCCGTTGGTTATAATGTGTTCATAACCCCGAAAGGAGAACGCATGTCCGACAAGATTTCGTTCAATGTCTACGTTGAGAAAAAGTCAAAGCACAAGCTGAATGAAGACCAAATCCGCATTCAGCTTCGTTATATCGCTGATGCTGCTGCTCGCAATGAGTCTCGTGGCTTCATCGGTAAAGTACAACGTAAATCAGTTGAGCCTTCCGAGATTGATAATGACCCGGAAGACTACAAGTATCTATACAAGGCGAGAATCAGACTCGTAGCCACAAAGTCTCGAAGTGAAGAGACTGCGAACAAGGCTTTTGAGGCTGCTGAGCGTGTAGTTCAAGCTGCTGCGTCAGCTAAGGAATGGACTTACGTTGGACAGCAATCATTTGTGCAAGAGGAAGGTCAAGCTGGTGCATTGGAAGCCGAAGGCGTAAACCTAGACCGTCCACCTTTCGCATTACCCGACCTGACTCCCGAACTTATCCAGAAGCACTTTGGTAATTTGTATGACCGTGAGGCTCATATTAGACTTATCCATGATTCTGCTCGTACCCATGTTAATTCAGGCGGCGAGTACAGAACACATGTGTTGTTATATGGCCCGGCAGCTTCCGCTAAGACTACTTTGCTGCATGGCTTCAAGGAAATGTTCGAGGGCGGGAAAGACCACGAACGAGTCATGGTGGTAGATGCTACGACCACAAGTAAGGCTGGCTTCGAGATTAAACTGATGCAGATGGCTCAGGATGGACTCTTACCAGAGTTTGTCTACATTGAAGAAATCGAGAAGCAGATGAAGCGTGTACCTGCGGTCTTCAATTGCTTACTTAGCATCATGGATAGCAGAGGCACCATTTCCCGTACTAACGCAAGGGTTGGTTCTATCACAAGAGCTACTCCTGTTACAGTATGGGCAACATCTAACGATGAGGATTTCATCAAGCACTATGATAGCGGTGCTATCTGGAGCAGATTCCAACGTCGTATTAGATGTGAAGCACCATCGAGAGATAGAGTGCGTCAGATTATGACCGATAAGGTTCTGCTTTATCCAGAGGGTAAGCTTGAATGGGTTGAACCTGCACTGATATTAGGGTGGGATATACTCAACTCAAAAGACCCTCGTGAAATCATTGCCTTAGCTCTTGATGGGAAGGATAGGTTACTTACTGGCGAGTTCCAAAAGGACATTCTAGCCGTAACCGAGCCATATCCAAAAGAAAAGGTCGAAATGGATTGACTTATTGAATGACCTCCTATTATAATAATAAGTTCACATTATCATAGGAGGCGTTCATGTCTGAACCAACCAAAAAGAAAAGACCAAGCTACAATTACACAAACGAAGACTTCACAAAGGTTTGGAACGAGTGTACCACAGTAGAGGAAGTATCCGCTAAAACAGGTATGCCCAAGCCAAGCTGTCAGTCTAAGGCTAGTATACTTCGCAAGAAAGGGTTTACCCTAAAGATGCTGCAAAGAGGTAGACGCACCAAAGGTGCCCCTAAAGATGAAGTTCCAGTTCTCGTAACTACTGAATCTGTAGTGCCAAAAGCAACTGTTGAAAGTTTTCCAAAGTTAGAAGCAATAAATGAGCTTCCAACTCCTGCAACAGCAGACGAACTAAACAATGGTGGAGCCGATGCTGCGTAATTATGACCCGGATATTCCTGATGACCCAACGTCAGAAGTTGGTAGACTTAGAAGAATATCTAAACTCTTGAGGCTTGAAGCGTCGGGAGATGTCAACCTCGATGACCCGGAGAAAATAAAGCAATACAAACAATTGTTATTTTCGGCTGCAAAGCAAATAGACGAGGCTGCTAAGCTACTACCGGAGAACAATTGCCCAATCTACGAACGTACTCCTTGGTGGATATGGGGCGTACTTGGGGCATTCACAACCCTAGTCTGTTTTCTGACATGGGTAGCTTACATGAGATTCGCTCACGGAACAAGGATAGGATTCATTGAAACAAGACTCTAAAGACGAAGACGCAATGACAAACATAGTAATATGCTTCATCGTTAACATCATATTGAACTTAGCACTGAGGGTATAACATGGAAATTGTTATAATCACCATACTATGCTTTTTACTAGGATGTTGCTTAGGTCACATACTATATTTGAGATGTATGATTGGAAAATACAGGTCAATATGTATGGGATGGCAAGCACTTGTTACACTAAAAGAAATGAGGGAACAGGAACAACCAAAACTATAATCTATGTTGTGCCGGTTTGGTGTATGATACCTTGGAGGTAAATCGTATGCCTAGAAAAAACGACAAGATAATAGGTCAAACAATAAATGGATGGTTAGTTCTTTCAAGAGACAGGTTAATACACGGAGATTGGCAATTCAAATGTGTTTGCCCGTCCTGTAAGAAGCCTACTTTGCTAAGAAAGAAAGACCTTCCTAAAAGAAAAAGCTGTCGCAGTTGTTATCTAAAGAAGATAACTAAAGGTTGCGACAAACTAACAGGAAACTACTGGTTTAGACTAATCAGGAGTGCCAAAGATAGAAACATCCCATTTGAGATAACAATTGAATACGCATACGAACTATTCAAGAAACAAAAAGGAAGATGTAAACTAAGCGGTATCGAAATATCATTAGGTCAAAACCATCATAAGAAGCAATATCAAACAGCTTCTATTGACAGGATAAATAATGAAAAAGGATACGTTCTTGGTAACATTCAATGGGTTCATAAGGACATAAACAGGATGAAACACGCTTTTACACAAGATGCTTTTTTGCGATATTGTGAAGCAGTTTACAAGGAATCTAAGAATGCAAAAGTCAACTCATAAGGCTGAGGTTATCAAGATTAACAAAATCTTTCCTCATCCAAACGCTGATAGACTTGAGATAATTCATGCCTTTAACTACACTGTAGTAGTTCAAAAAGACTTATATCTTGAAGGCCAATTAGCCGTCTACATAGTTCCTGATACTATCGTAGATACAAGACGTGCTGAATTCGCCTACTTAGCTGCGGACTGCAAGCCGGGCGAAACTAAGTACCGTGTAAGGGCAAAGAAGCTACGTCAGGTTCCATCCTTCGGCATTCTAATACCTGCACCAGAAGATGCTAAGGTTGGCGACGACTTGTTTGAAAGGCTTGGTCTTGAGCATTACGAACCACCGGAAGAGTTTACTACTGGTGGAGAAGCTGCTAAGGCACCAGAATGCGGTTACGTTCCCAACTACGATGTTGACGCTCTAAAGCGTTATGTAGATAAGTTCATACCCGGCGAGCTAGTAATCGTCACAGAAAAGATTCATGGTGCTTCCGCTAAATACACATGGTCAAATGGTGCTATGCACGTTGGCTCTAAGAGCGAGTGGAAGAAACAAGCAGACGACAACGCATGGTGGAAGGCTCTAAAGAATACTGCTATGCTAAGAGCATTCTGTAAAGAGCATGAGCATCTTGTTGTCTACGGCGAAATATACGGTGCAGTTCAAGACCTAAAATATGGTTGTAAGCCGGGCGAGATTCGCTTCGCAGCGTTCGACCTATGGCACAAAACTGAACAAAGATGGCTCTGCTGGAACGAGGTTCTAAAAACCCTTACCTATGCAGCCGCAAAGATTCCATTTGTACCAACACTTGGAGAAATGCCATTCAATATGGACACAATCAATGAGTTAGCAGAAGGCAAAACTTTAGTGCCGGGTGCTGACCACATCAGAGAGGGCGTAGTAGTCAAACCAGTAGTAGAGCGTACTGACCTAGAGATAGGTAGAGTATGTTTGAAGGTGGTTGGACTTGGTTATCTCGACAGGAGAAAGAAATAATGCACGACATAGACGTAGAAAGAACAATGGAAGGTCTGACAGATGTAAAGAAGACACTTGCCTTCAATATCACTGAGCAGAACCTATTCCGCATATCAATCGCCGAAGAGTGTATGGGGAAACAAACCTCATTCGCTTATGTTGACGTTCCAAAGGACGATGTATTGCTTCTTCAAGAACTATTACCGCAAGCTGTTGATGCTATGTTGAAAAATGTCAGAGAAACAAGCACAATGGTTAGCGGGTAAGCGATGAAGAAGTTACTATACATTAGCTGTCACGAAACGCTGGAATATGATGAACTTCGTATCTTCACCGAGTTGGGGTACGAAGTTTTCAGCGTTGGTTACTGGATGAATCCACACGAGCCAAAGACAACAATTCGTCCCGGCATTCCTCAGATGAAGGTAAACCACGAACTTATCGCTAAGTTTGAAAAGGATTACCCCGACTACAAGCTACCGAGAGCAGAAGTAAAGACTGGAAGAGTAAGGCTTCAAAAGGACTTCCTTGACAACTTCGATGTAGTCGTAAACTGTTGGTATCAAAGCAACTTAGAAGCTTGTCTACTTAATTCTTCCTTGCCAATCATTCATAGGACTATCGACATAATCCATGAAAGCATAGAAGAAACTCACACGGCACTCTATGTCAGAAGAAGACCATTTTATATGGTCAGAATGAGCGAGGCAGAAAACAGATATGCAAAGATAAAGCCACAGGCTATCATAACCCAATGTGTAAACAAAGACGACTTCAAAGGATGGGTGGGAAATGAAAAGAAAGTATTCACCACTATTAAGGGTTTTGATAACAGGCCCGATACATCTCTACCACTCTACAATAATACGACAGAAGTATTTGATAGAGTATTGGTCGGCTTGGATAATAAATCAGTCGGGGATAACTCTTGGGTGAAACAAGGCATACCACAAGACGAGATGCTTAAACTAATGCAATCTTGTAGAGTGAATTATGTTCAGCCTAGAATCGGTGCAGCTATGGTTTATGGCTTCATTGAAGGAATGATGGCTGGATGTCCAGTAGTTACTTACGGACAAAAATACAACGGTATACACTGGACTGCAAACCAGTATATTAAGAATGGAATCAATGGATTCCTATGTAACTCAACGGAAGATGCGGTAAATAAAATCCAGCTACTTATGGATGATTACGACTTAGCAAAAGAGATTTCTGTTAAGGCTAGGGACACCGCAATCAAAAGCTTTGATTACGAGACAATCAAAGGTCAATGGGCTAAGTTGTTCAAGGAGATAGGAAGTGTCTAAGAAAAAGCTACTATACATCAGTTGTCACGAGACTCTTGAATACGATGAATTGCGTTGCCTTAGCGAATTAGGCTTTGACTGCTTTAGCATAGGTTTCTGGCAAGACCCAAGAAACCCAAAGACCAAAATGCGTCCCCCTCTACCTAACATTGAATATCGTCCAGATTTAATCGAAGAGTTCAACAGATTTTATCCAGATTATCTATTACCGGGATTAACAATGGGTTCAGGTAAGGTAATCCTCAATGAAGAGTTCGTCAATAAGTTTGATGTTATCTTCTTTGCTAACTATATCGAAAACCTTTATCATAACGCACAAGTATGCGGAGATAAGCCAGTTATTCTACGCACAATCGCCGCACCAAATATGGAGCAAGAGCATCTTATTGGTTTGACTTATGCTCGTAAGCGTCCATTCATCCTAGTTCGTATGAGCGAAGCTGAACTTACAGGGCAACATCACATCGTGGGACATGGATTCATTAGGCAATGTGTAGACAAAGAAGTATTCAAGGGTTGGACTGGCGAAGAGAAGTCAATCTTCACCGTTCTGAAAGGAATAAAATCTCGTCCAGACGTAGATTTCAACCTATATGAGTTTGTCACATCCAACTATCCGAGAGTATTATGTGGTGGAAGCAATGCGGATGTTCCATACGCAAAAGTTGACCTAACTACGCCAGAAATTGTGCAGCTACTCAACAAATCAAGAGTTTCCTATGTTCAGGCCAGAATGGGTGCTTGTATAAGCTATAGCTTTGCGGAAAGCATGATGGCTGGTGCCCCAATCGTAACGATGGGTAAGCGATTCATGGGTGGAGTTTGGGAAGCTGATAAGATAATCAAGAATGGTATTAACGGGTTCGTCACCAATGATACCGAAGAAGCCAAGAACATGATTGACAATCTAATGAACGACGAAGAACTAGCCAAGAGTATTGGTGCTAAAGCTAGGAATACAGCATTGAAGATGTTTGACTTCGATGTTATCAAGAGCCAATGGAAGGAGGTATTAACCTCTCAAGGAGTTATGTAATGGCGACAAGTGAGCTAACAAAGTGCATAGTAACGGGTTCAGATAATTTGATTAGAGTTGTTAATCTTGGTGACTTATACCCATCTGCATTCTTAAATGACCCAAAAGAAGAAAAGAAGTTTCAGAGGAAGCCATTCGTCATAAACTTCTGTGAAGATAGTGGAATGGTGCAACTAAAATACGTCCACGAATATGATGATATGTTCAAGGACTATTGGTATCGTTCTGCGACCAATGCTCAAATGAGAAAGTCTCTAAGAGACATCGTAAATAGTACGCTAGACAAGCACTCATGTCATGTGGCTGATTGGTTGGATATAGCTTGCAACGATGGAACACTATCTAAGATAGTAAAAGACATCAACGGCAACATTCGTGTTGTTGGTGTTGACCCTGCCCTCAATTTGAATCATAGTGGTAGCGATGTGTTTGTCAACGACTACTTCTCATCAACAAGCGTAAAGGCTGCTGTCGGAGAAAATGTGAAGTTCGACGTAATTACAAACATAGCAATGTTTTATGACCTACAAAGTCCTCATGGATTCCTAGAGGGCGTAAGAGAATTGCTATCACCGAGCGGTATCTATGTCATTCAAATGACAGACCTGTGGGGAATGCTCAAGAGCAACGCCGTAGATAACTTCTGTCACGAGCATGTCGCATACTACAGTCTTGCTGTTATGGATAAGCTACTCAAGCAACATGGATTAGAAATCTTCGATGTAGAGTACAACTTAACAAACGGCTCCAGCTTACGTCTATACATCTGTCATCCGGGTGCTTACGAGCGTCGTGAAATGGTAGATATGATGATTGAATACCAGAAGAAAGACATCACCGAGAAGGCTATTGTTGAATGGTACAACAATAACATCTGTAGAAACCTTTACATCTTTAAGAGATGGCTAGAACGCCAGAAGAAAGATGGAAAGAGTATAGCACTGATTGGTGCCAGCACAAAGGGTAATACTCTACTCCAAATGTGTGACATTGATAACAAGCTCATTGATTATGCTATGGAGTTAAGCGAGTTCAAGTTCGGAAAGTATACACTCGGTAGTAACATCCCGATTGTTGATGAAAGAGTTATCATGAACCCAATGAGAGTTGATAAACCCGACATTTGTGTTGCTGCTATCTGGCACTTCAAAGACAGTATTCTCAAGAACTTCAACAAGTACATCCAAGATGGCGGCAGCGTACTATTCCCGCTTCCTAAGCCAATGCTCTATACCAAGACCGGAGTAGTGGAGATTAAGTAATGGAACGACCAAAGTATCGCACAACTCTCTTTGCTAATACAGGAGCAGAGCGTTGCGGCGTTTATCAGTTTGGTAAGAATATGTACACTTCACTCACCGTAAGACATGGGGTAAGGATGAACTCTTTGCCTCATGTGATGTATCATCAAGGATTCAACAATGTTGGAGACTTTCTGAACGAAGTTGCTAATCCTTCACACAAGTATGATGTGGTTGTGGTCAATTGGCACACGGCAGCTATGTCTTGGATGACGAATGATGCTCTAAGACAGGTTCGTGAGTCTGGAAAGAAGGTAATTCTGATTCCACATGATGAAATAGTGGCTTTCGACCAAGTTGATGCTATAATGTACATCGACCCGTCGATGGATGAGAGAACATTAGCAAAAGGAAGCTATATCATAGGAAGACCGCTGTTACCTACTCCAGCAATTTCTGACAGACCATACATCAGCGATGTTCCAGTTGTTGGATTTGCCGGATTTGCCTTCGACCATAAGCACATAGAGCGAATTGTCGATATTATCAAGGATGAGGGGCCAGATTTCGACTGTGTAGTTAGATTACACTTACCTCCGAGTGATTTCGGATACAATCCGAGCTACATTCAGAGTATCAAGAGTCATTTCGTTCAAAACTTGCCCGGAAAACCAGTCATTCTTACCCAAAAGTTCCTAACTCCTCTTGAGTTTCTCAAATTCTTGTGGACTAATGACATCAACATCTTCCCATATGAAGATAAGAGGGTTGTGAATAGGGGAATCTCATCAATCACAGATATGGCGATTGCTGCAATGCGACCATTCATGATTAGTGAGTCAAATATGTTCAGGCACTTTGCACCAGAAGACAGAGAGAAGATGACAATTGGAAAGGTGAAGATTTCTCAGATGTTAACACCGGGTTACAACGACTTTATAGCGAAGTATTGGCATCGCTGGAGTCCATCAGAGAACAAACTCATCTTTGACAAAATCATAAGGGAGACTTGCGTATGAAGCTCATAGCACACAGAGGCAATTTTGCTGGACAAAACACAGAACGTGAAAACACCGTAGCTTATCTCGAAGAAGCTCTAGCAGCAGGTTATGATGTAGAGTTTGATGTTCGTATGTTGTCTACCAAAAAAGGATTATTTCTTGGTCATGATTCATGTATTGAAAAGGTGCCATCTACAGAGTGGCTAAGAGACTCTCGTAAGTGGGTACACTGTAAAGATATGGCAAGCTTTGTTGAACTTTCAAAGTATCCCGACATCCAATGCTTCATGCACGACGATGAAAAGTATGCCTTACCAGAAAATACAGACAAGATATGGGTACATTCAGCACACATGATTCCTGATGGGTGGGATAATAGGAAAGAAAGAGCTATCGTACATGAAACTTATGTATTTGAACCAATCGAAGACGTTTTTGCTATTTACGGATACAATGTCTCTAAGTTCAAACACTTACAAGATGAGCTTTGGAACATTAACACTATTCTACTTGACGTAGATGGAGTTATGACAAATGGTAAGAAGATTTATGATATGTGCGGTAACACTATCCATAAAGAGTTTTGTGATAAGGATTGGACAGCTATCAAACGAATGAAGGCGGCTGGACTTCGTGTGATTATGATTTCCTCAGACGAATGGAACGAAGAAATAGCAATCAGGCGAAATGTCGAATGGATTTATTCGCATACAACGGGGCCAGCTTCTAAACTAAATGAGCTTCGTAGACTTGGTGTAGACTTGAGTAAGTGCATCTATATTGGCGATGACTATTACGATATAGAACTTCTTGTTCATGCTGGTGGTTCTTGGTGTCCAGAAGACGCTATACAAGAAGTAAAAGATGTTGCTTGTGTAATTCCAGCTAAGGGTGGTGAAAATTGCGTAGCCGCCTTCTATCAACAAATCAAACATCATCTTAGGGAGAATTTTCCTCATGAGCAGTAAGCTTTTAGTAGTCGGAACCGACTATATGGACTACAGGGATTTTGTAGGTGGAAGAATTGGCCGGAAGGGAGGCATACACAATTTCATGAGGGCTTACCCGGATTGTGACCACCTTGTTACCGACTACAGAAAGTGCTGGTTCAAACCACACAATGGAAAAATGGTCAAAACTAATGACCATTCATTCGGACAAGTTCCAAACATAGAACTACCAGAAAGAGACATACATTTCTGTTATGGTGACTCTATAGCTGTATTTCCAACAGCACTACAAAGTCTTCCTAAATTGTCATCGTCCAACTTCATATCTGTAGACCTCATAGACCCATTTGAGAAGCAAAACATGGAAGTTCTTGAGTTTTGGGCTAAATATGCCAATTACATCTTCGTAGCTACAGAGCGAGAGATAATGGATATACCTAGAATAGTCCAAAATTCCAAAGCTTTGTGGATATTTCACAACCCAAAATGGGTAATAACTATGTGCGGGAACAAACCGCCACTCAGGACGGAAAATCCATACTACGAAGAGTTTGTGGATACCATTGGGGCTGGAGACTACTTTGCTGGATGTATCCTAAGAAGATTGTTCGATGAAACCGGGACAATTGATGAGTTAGAAGCCTGTAAAGAAGTAGCAAGTATGCTAAGGACTCAAAATGAAGTACAATATGGTGATACCGCTGAATGGTAAGGGACAAAGGATGATTGATGGCGGTTACACCACCCCAAAACCCATCCTAAAAGCTGGTCACAAGACAATCTTGGAGTGGGGTATCGACTCTATTGATACCTCAAACTGCCAGATGTATTTCATCACAAGGCGTGACCAACCAGAAGTAAGAGCTTTCATTAACAAAAGATGGCCAGAAGCTATTACGCTCATAGCAGAGCGAGACGGTAAAGGTTCTCTATCTGATGTAGTGCTTGTGGCTGGCCCTTGGATAAATAACGATACTCCATTGATTATTTTCAATCCAGACGTAGCCTTCGACAAGTTTACACCCCAAGACCACCACTTTGATGACGGAACAATACTCACATTTAAGAGTAATAGCCCTCTTTACAGCTATGCAAGAGAAGAGGATGGGTGGGTTGTTGAGACAGCCGAGAAGAAAGTCATCAGCGAACATGCGACCGTAGGTCTATGCACATTTAGAAGCGGTAAATGGTTGATTGAACACTTCCCACAGTCAGTTCCTCTTGCTAATGGTGAGCATTATGTAGCTCCTATCTACAACCAGCTAATTAAGAGCGGTGGCAAAATCAAAAAGTATGGCGTTCAAAAGATGTATGTTATGGGAACACCCGAAGAATACGAGTTCTTTGTAAAACACATTTATCCAACCACTAGACACGATAGACCATTCATTCTATGCTCCGACCATTCGGGCTACGAACAAAAAGAGCTAATCAAGAGCGTTCTTGAAGAGATGAAAATAAGTCATGGCGATGTAGGTTGTTTCGACACAAAGGATTGCGACTACGCCGAGTTCATCAAGGGTGCCGTTCTTCACCTTCCAGAATTCTTTGGAATAGCTTGCTGTAGAAGCGGACAAGGCGTAAACATTTGTGCGAACAAATCAGATAAAGAAGCCGTTTGCTGCGTCATCCACACTCCGGGGAATTATGTCGAAGACACAAGACTTGCTATCGAGCATAACTGTGCCAACATTCTAGCTCTTGGTTCAAGGTGCTATTTTAGTAAGGAAGACATCAGAGAGATAATTAAGACAATCAGAAGTTGCTCTTTTGATGGCGGTAGACACCAAGTACGAATGATGAAATCTTTGGGGTACATCTAATGTGTATGGTACAGAACCACTTTTTTAACACAGAAGATAGCAACGGTGGATGGTTTATCGGTAATTTTCCGAAAACAGTCTTGACAACCGATGCGTTCGAGGTATCATATAAGAGATTCAAGAAGGGTGAGAAGTCCGATGGACACTACCACACCAAAAGCACCGAGTACAACTTGGTGGTTGAAGGTGCTGTAGCAGTGATGAATGGAAAGAGAAGGATGATATTGGGGCCGGGAATTGGCTTCATCTACTATCCGAACGAACAATCGGAAGTAGAGTTCTTAGAGAACTCAGCACTGATAGTAATAAGAGTACCATCAGTAAACGACAAGGAATATGCAAGTGGAAAGAAAGACGACGGTAGTAATCCAAGGCTCCTATCGCTCCGAGACTACGGAAGTAATCCAGAACTACATCAGAAGTGAAATCTTCGATAAGGTCATCTATTCAGGAAGAACGGATGAGGCTTCGATAGTAAGGTCGCACTGGCTATCTCCACACATGCCAGAAATTACCAAGATATTGTCAGACCCACCAAAGAACTGCGGCGTAGGTAATCGAAACATCCAGATTACGTCCACAAACGCTGGACTTTCCCAAGTAGAAACACCGTATGTATGGAAAGTACGAAGCGACCAGATACTTCCAGTCAGCACAATCAAGTACATCAACAACTTCATTCATGACCACGAACATAGTAGTCGTGCCATAGGTCAAGAGTTTGTACACATGCAAGGCCCAATCTTTGTGGCTGGAAACTATAGGGCATTTCCATTCCATCCTCGTGACCACATGTTTATTGGACACACCAAGGACATTAAAGACTTATTCGATATTCCACTTGATTATGTCAGCGAAAGTACCGACTACAGCAAGTGGTTAAGAGCGGAAGCTTGGATAGGTGCCAACTACTTAGCCAAATACTCTTTCCAAATCAAGCACATGCTTCGAGATTTTCAGAAATATCTAGTTGACAACGCCCCTAGTATCGGATATGCTAGAGAAGTAAGTGAGAGAATCACACCCAAAGCGTTCAAAACTTTGCCACGCATCGACTTTAGCTGGCCAAAACACGGACTGAGGGCGTATCATTATCATGTAGGACAGAGTTTATCGGAGTATTGGCATGAGTAAGGAGCTAGAGGAAAGAATAGCTATTCTAGAACAACAGATTAGTCTTCTCAAAAGAAGCCATTGCTGCTCTGTTATATTCGATGACGAATGGGAAGAAGCAAGCACATACAAAGGAAAGGAAAAAGAAAAATGTCAGGAAACATCTGGTTCACAAGCGACCTACACTTAGGTCATGCGAACATCATCAAATACAGCAACCGTCCTTTTGCTAACACGCAAGAGATGGATGCTCACATCATCAATGAACTAAATAAGGTGGTGATGCCGGGCGATAGCCTATACATGCTTGGAGATTGGCTATTCGGGCCTGAAAAGACTCGTAGATTTCTTGAATACAGGGCTAGAATCGCCTGTCAAGACATTCTCACTATTTGGGGCAATCACGACGACGTAATTCGTCATGAGAAAGCTGTTCAAAACGCTATGAGTTGGTGCGGAGACTTCCTAGAGGCTCATATCGGTGGACAACGATTCACCCTATGTCATTACGCTATGAGGGTTTGGGACAAGTCTCATCATGGTGCGTATCATCTATATGGACACTCGCATGGTACGCTACCTGATGACTCTACTTCCCGCAGCTTTGACTGTGGCGTAGACACCGAACTCTTTAGTCACAAGAGGTTCACTCCATATTCTCTGGACGAAGTTCATGAGATTATGAAGAAGCACAAGACCTTTGCTCCAATCGACCATCATAACGGTAAAACTACATGATTGTCAAAGTAACAAAAAGACACATACTCAATGGTGAGAGGAATAACTGCTATTCATGCCCTATTTCTCTCGCTATTGGGGATGCGTGTGATTGCGACAAAGTTATAGTTGATGAGAACTCAGCAAGCTTTATTGAAGAAACTGACGGAAAAAGAATCTATCATAAGCTTCCGAGAAGTGCGATAAGATTCATCAAAAGGTATGACGAAGAGGAAAGCGTAAAGCCTTTCAAGTTCATACTTTCGGAGAGAACAAGGTGCCTTTGATAGACCCTAACTTTGAGTGGATGCAGACCTTTTCAGGCAAAAGGTTCCACTTCCAATTTACTCCACCAGAAGACATTGATATCGTAGATATTGCACATGCTCTATCTAACAAGCCAAGATTCGGTGGACACTTGGATAATACGTTTACGGTTGGGCAGCACTCGCTCGTCATAAGTAGGCTATTGCCTCCTGAGTTTGCTTTGGAGGGACTACTTCATGATTGTGCAGAGGCATACCTACCAGACGTTTATACCCCGCTCAAAATGATGATGAAAAGATTAGGCTTTGACTACAACGCCCTTATTGAAGAGCCAGTTGAGAAAGCGATTTTTTCCAGATTTGATTTACAATTCCCCTTGACGACAGACGCAAAGTTTGTTATAAAGAAGTGGGATTGGATTTCAGTGTTGATGGAGAGAGAACTCTTCGCAAGAGCTAAGCTTCCTTGGGAGCAAGTACCTTACGAGAAGTATGGAATCGACGAGACGCTGTTATCCTATGATAAAACTCTGTGGGAAAAGATGCAACTCCTTCCACCAGATGAAGTTAAGAACCAGTTCCTTCAAGCTTTTAAGTATTTAGCAAAGGAAAGATTTGGTTTGAATTGTCTACCGAAATACTTTGATATAAGGAGTCCAGAATGAACGAGCCGAAATACTTCACAGTTACCAACATCGAAGGTAGCTTGGTAACTACTGAAATGAACATGAGTAAGTTTAAGGATGAACAAGACCTTATTACTCAGTTCAACGAACAGTTTGGCGAAAACGGAAAGGTCAAGCAAATCGTTGAGCTAATGGGTTTGGCTTTCAATAAGAAGATTGACAAGGCAATCCTTGTAAAGCAGGTGGCATAATGAATGCAACTTACGTCTTCGGTAAATACGATGCAGACGGAAACTTGATTCATGACCATCTATATTCCGATAAGTCTTTAGTAGACATATCAGAAGTGGAAGCTCAGAGACAATATCAAGCCTTCATGATGCTTGCTAAAGAGTTTGGCATCAAAGGAAAATCAACCCTGTTCAAGCTTGACCCTATTCAAACCATAGAAATCTAAGAAAGGAACCCTATGAAGAACGTACATCTTGTGATTATTGACCCGCAGATTGATTTCTGTTGTCCAACCACCGGCAAACTCTATGTGAAGGGTGCTGAGGGCGACATGCAGCGACTAGCCAACATGATTGACAGACTTGGCGGTAAGCTGAACGACATTCACGTTACGCTCGATTCACACCAACCAGTGCATATCGCACACCCTGTTTTCTGGAAAGACAGAAACGGCAAGAATCCACCACCATTCACGATGATTACAGCTAAGGATGTGGACAACGGAGTTTGGACTCCAGCACAACCTAGCCTATTCAAGTGGGGACTTAACTACGTCCGCACACTCGAAAAGAATGGTCGCTATCCTCTATGTATCTGGCCCCCACACTGTCTAATCGGTACAGTTGGTCAGACAGTCTTCCCTTGCCTAAGCGATGCTTTGGGACGCTGGTGCGATAGCAACTTTGGATACATTGACTATGTTACCAAAGGTTCCAACATCCTCACCGAACACTACTCAGCTATTCAGGCTGACGTACCCGACCCCAACGACCCAACTACACAAATCAATGTGAACTTCCTCAACACAGTTAATCAGGCAGACCTTGTTCTGATTGCTGGAGAAGCAAGCTCTCACTGTGTAGCTAACACGGTTCGTGATGCTTGTAACTACTTCTCAGACGACTCGCTCGTTAAGAAGCTAGTTTACTTGAAGGATGCCTCCTCAAGAGTTGCTCACCCAATTCCAGACGTAGATGCTATCTTCGCCGGAATGGAAGCAGACTTCATCAAGGAAATGAAGGGTCGTGGTATGAAGGAAGATACCACAGTTGACATTTTGAGGTAATTATGCACGAACATCCAGTAGGAAGATTGCTCATCGACGACAAAGAGGCTCAAAACCTCTTTAGGGCAATCACCTTACGTCAACACGACCTTCGCAAGAAGTGTCAACCAACAATGAAAGAAGAAAAGGTCATGTCTAAAACTGAACATGGCCTTGTTTATCCCGATGTGAAAAAGGTTCCTGCGTTTGGACACGGTGGAATACCTACTGGTTGCGAAACAGCCATGTGGAATTTCCTAGAATACTTACGCTCAAAAGGAATCGACTTTGAAGAATACACATAGAAAGGAGCATGAAAATGCCTAAGATTGCAGACGTTGAGAACTTCAAACTACCTACCAGTAACTACGGGTATTCTGCTGTAAGGCCGGATGCTCTAGGGGCTACAGAGTATACTTTGGTTACGCTAGTCGTAGACAAGAGTAGCTCAGTAAGTGGTTTTGCGAACGAACTTGAGAAGGCTACTAAAGAAGTAGTCAAGTCTTGTAAGTACAGCCCAAGAGCCGACAACTTACTCCTACGAACCGTCTTATTTGATGGTCGTTTGACAGAGCTTCATGGCTACAAGCCTTTGGCTGAATGCAACGAGTCAGATTACGACAACCTCATCAAGAATGGTGGAACTACAGCACTCTTTGATACTGCCCAAAACTGTGTCGAAGCAAAACGTGCTTATGCTAAGCAGCTAACAAGTCAGGATTACCTTGTGAACGGTATTCTTGTGCTTATTACTGACGGCGAAGATGTTGGTTCAACTTTCACGATGACAAACGTAACTAAGGAAGTTGGTCTAGCTACTAGCGATGAGAGCATGGAAAGCTTTGTAAGCATTCTAGTCGGATGCAACACAAGTCCATCCCTATCCTCTTACTTACAAAGCCTTAAAGACGGAGTTGGATTCACCCAATACGTCGATATTGGTAACGCAAACGCTAAGAGCCTAGCTAAGCTTGCTCAATTCGTCTCAAAGAGCATCACCAGCCAAAGTCAAGCACTAGGTACTGGTGGGCCAAGTCAGTCGATTACGTTCTAAAAAAGCACTAACATGCGATGTGGATGGACACATAGGAAAACTATAACTACTTGTTGGTGTGGTTACTACCGTAGTGGTGGTCGTCATGATAACCAATAAACCACGCATTTCAAGCAGTAGGTATCGAACCCTACCATGTTAGTTTCAAAAAAGATAGTGTGCGATGTGGATGGACACATCTCGAAATGACTAAGAGTAAACACGACAATTCTAGGATGCTAGAAATAGGGTGTAACTAGCGAAATGGTCATGGTAAGTAGGGGAGACATTCCCGAACACCGTATGTGCTAAATAGTGGGTACTCAAGCCCCATCACACTTTTTGGAGATTCGCTATGAGTGATGAACTATGGCAACTTGAGGCTACTTATGTAGCCTCTTGTGCTAAATGTAGCAAAACTGTGAAACAAAAGAAAATCGGAGGTAAGCCCTTCGGTGCCCCGGAAGGTTGGCATCATGTATGTATTGCTTCCGATTGCGGACTTACAGGATATTCCGATTGGGGTTGGGTATGTGAAACATGTAAGATAAACCATAAGCCGAGGTAAGATGTTCAAATACTATGGAATAGATTGGATTGTAGCAATTCTTCTATTCGTCAACGTGTGGATGGTTGGCTCTAAGATAAGGTCAGGATGGCTCGTTGGTTCTGTTGCTTGTTGCTTTGCGACCGCTCTTGCAGTCATCATAGAATCTTGGCCACAAATGTTCATGAACTTTGTCTTTATCTTCTTGAACCTAAGAGGATACTTTGAATGGAGGAAACCCGGATGCTGATATTTATTGACATTGAAACTACTGGTCTTGACAGAGTGCGTGACAATATGGTATCATTGGGTGCAGTCACAGAGGATGGCAAAAACCAATTCTATCTGGAGTGTCGCCTAGAACCCGGCGATTCCTGTTCGCAGGAAGCCTTAGCAATCAATGGATTTACCGCTGACCAACTTTGGGACAAGGAAAAGCCAACAAGAGGACAAGTCTATCATGACTTCGTTCGATGGGTGAAGGATATTGAAAAGGTCTACGGCGAACCAATTACTCTAGCTGGTGAGAACATCGCATCGTTTGATGCCATCTTCTTACGCAAAGCCTTCGATGGAAAGCTAAGCTTCGGTAAAGACTGGCCCTTCGGTCACAGATTCTTCGATACCCATACGATAGCCCAATTCTTCTTGCATAAGAGTCAATCGCTCGACAAAAGCTTAGAAGCACTTGGATTAGACCCCGAAACAAAACCACACAACGCACTGAATGGTGCTAAAGCCGCTCAAAGATTGTACGCTGAACTAAGAAAGGAAAGTATATGATAACCGATGCTGTCTTCAAGATTGGAGCGAGTCATAAGGTTTGTCAAGATTACGCCATAGCAACCCCCTCCAAAGTCGTTATCTGCGACGGTTGCTCTACTGGTAGACATGTTGATGTGGGTGCTAGAGTTCTGGCACACATGGATGACGTATTTTCAACAGAAGCGTTTACGGCTGTAACTAAGCATCTAAGCTTGGAGCAGCCGGACATGTCTTCAACATACTTACGATTGATGGATATTAACTCTCAAGCGTTTACTTTCCTACGCATAGGAGATGGCTTTCTCTTTCGTAAGGTTGGTGAGACTTTAGAAGTTCACGAATATCACTACAAGGGCAACGCCCCATATTACATCGCATATCAACATTTTGGTATGGATGAACAGTGGCAATCACAGTTCTCTGATAATGCTGCTATCGAAACTATCTGGACTTTCGGTAAAGACTTTAAGCTAGTTGATAAAAAAGAGCAACCATGTAGTGGACAAAAGCAATTCATAGAGATATGGGGTGTAGACCAAGACTACATCGGTATCGCCTCTGACGGGCTTTCGTCCTTTCAAGACTCCAACAAAAATCCAGTTGCTCTTGACAAAATCGTTCCGATACTGTTTAATTACAAGAACTTCACTCCCGGCTTCCTGCAACGCCGAGTTCAGATGGCCGAGAAAGAGTTTGCGAAACTAGGATGGTCGCACTACGACGACCTATCAATGGGAGTAAT
>ERZ869925.590-NODE-590-length-24655-cov-5.306951_pt1 | contig 24655 bp, 39 predicted proteins | sample MGYA00579311_ERZ869925 | MGnify/ENA primary metagenome ERZ869925 (study PRJEB32216, sample SAMN09231817) | wastewater metagenome | place: USA: Maryland | collected 2016-07-30 | study: EMG produced TPA metagenomics assembly of the PRJNA472060 data set (Reclaimed...
CTGTAACAAGACCACTAGGCATACCAGATGATGCACTGGTTATTCTACCTTTAGTGTCTACTGTTACTTTAGCGTTTTTATAAGTACCAGCAGATACTCCTGTAGTTGTAAGTGTGGGGTCAGGATAAGTACCTGTTAAATCTCCACCTGCAGCACCTGTAGGAGAACCACCCCCTGTTGTACTTGTTTTATTGATTAAGAACCTTGTTCTACTGTCTAATATTTCTACTGCTCTGTCTATATCTTTTAATGTAGCACTATCTTCTAATCCTTTAATGGCTGATTTATCAAGTCTTTGTTCTCCAGTTAATGTTTCTAGTTTATTTTTTATTTCTGTTGGTGTATCAGGCGATCCATCTAAACCATCAAGCCCATCAATACCGTCTTTACCGTCAATTCCGTCTTTACCATTTTCTCCATCTTTTACTACTGGTATGAGTGGTTTAATTAACCCAACTAGTTCTTCTTCTGTTGGTGTTTTTCCATCAATACCGTCTTTACCGTCAATTCCATTTTCTGGTTTAATTTCATCTTTTATCATTGCTATATCTTCATCTGATAGTTCCCAATCTACACCATATTCTGGTATTTTACCGTCTTTACCACGCACAGAGTTAATTACCTCCATTATCTGTGGTACTCGTTCATCTACGGCAGTAATAGCCTCTTTAGAAGCTTCTACTTGTTCTACTAATGTAGTGAGTATTGTTTTGATTTTGTCCATAATGTTTTATTGATTAATCAGTCATAAGACTGATAGCAACCCCAAGTGTTTAGGGTAACTACAGTATTACTACTTTTTATTTGCTTTATTCCATATGTCTGTGAGCTGTGATTTAGTTTCTTCAAATGAATCTACTAAGTCTGTAACATCTATTTCATCAATACTATCATCATATATTCGAAGATTCAAATCTAATAATTCGTTTTGAAGATTAAGAACATCTTTATCTTTTGTTTTAAAACTAATAAGTTCATCAAATGTTGGTGTATTATTCACAACTTTTTTACCATTTAGACTTTTTGTTAATATATTATTTTGTTGTGCTGTACCTGTATAATTACTAATCCCAGCTTGAGACGCTTTTGTATTTTTCCAAATAGATTCTAATTCTTTTTTTGTTAGGACACCATTTTCTGTAAGTATTCTATATTCATTTTCCTGGCTACTTTTAATAATGTCATATTTTTTAGCAAATTGTTCTATTTCATCTGATGAAAAATCATCAATATGTTTATCTTTTATGTTTAATATCTTTGCTTTTGGATTAATATAAAATTCTGCTATATTTTTTCTATCGCCAGTCATTGTTTGTGCAATATCCTCTGCGTAAGATTTAACATCTGTAGTACTCAACCCAACATAACCACCACCAGATGATGGATATTTTAACTTTTCTTCTGGTGTTAGTATTTTTAATTTTTTGCTCATTTCTTTTGCTCCAGCACCACCGTGGTAAATAGGTGTTCCTTGTGCCTTAACAAACTCCTCTGCACTCTTATACTTCTTGGCTTCTGTTTCTAGTGTATTATCTACTATCTTTACCTGACTTGACTTTTTTTAACTGTGTTAGATACTACTGGTATGTCATTTTTAATACTATTTTTAGTTGTTGTTGCTTTTTGATAACTTTCAAGCAATTCAATAATTGCTTTTTGTTTATCAGTAAGATTTGATGCACCTAATGATGTAACTTTTTCTATTATATCTCCAGCACCTAGTTTAATACCACCACTGAAACCTGTTGACGGTATTGTATCAGGGAATAGTTTACGCATTTCTTGTGCAAACTCTGAAACAACTTTTGGACTAGCACCTTTATATCCAAGACTTCGTGATGTTGCGTCCATCATATCTGCTATTGCTTCATATGCTGGAGAACTTTGAGACTCTCCAAATATCCTGCGTAGATTTACTTTTGCAAACTCTGCTGGATCTACTGTTTTGGTAACTTGGAAGTTTGGTGTTTTGAATATACTACTTTCAATATCATCTGTTAGATTTGATAATTTACGGTATTGACTATTCAATGACTTAATTTCTGGAGATAAGGTGTCTAGTTTACTTGAATATACATCTCTGAAAACATCAAATAGACTTCTTTGTCCGTTTTGAGTATCTATAATAATATTTCCAACTCCTTCAAAATTAGCCTCTCGTTTTAATTTACTAAACAACTGGTCTTTCTCTCTTATTGCTTTAGCTGATAGTTTATCTCCACCCTCTGTTGCAAGTTTATAAAGCTCTTGTATTTTAGTACGTTCTGCTGGAGTATATTTAGATCCAGAGAAATCAAGTTTAACTCCTTTTTTAGTATAATGTGGCATAATTCCCTGACTTGATAATGTGTCATCAATAATACTATATGAGTCGCCCATTTCAATATCTGCATTTTGTGAGAGTTTTTTAGTTTCTTCTCCTAATTTTGCACCTACTGATTTCTTTTGTTTATCAATGATTGAATACTGTTCTGCTGCTAGATCTCCACCTACTTTTGTTGGTTGTGTTTTTGTACCAAGTTTAGTAGATTGCTCTCCTGCAATATCAACCACATCTCTATATGCTTTTCTTGTAGCATCATCTGCAGAGTCAATAGTATTTATTATTCTTTCATCAAGATTAGACTTCATTGCAGATTGAATTGCTGGACTTGATGATTTAATCTTTGCTGATCGTTCAGATGCTGTTGCTATATTCTCTTTAATTCTTGATGCTGCTCTTGGTACTCTATCTGCTATATCTGAAACTATTTGAACGACTCCACCTCCACTACCTCCTCCACTTGGTGGTTTAGGTATAGTATCAATAACTTTTTTTACACCTTTTCTAGTATTTGAAATAGCAATATCTGTTCCTTCTTTCACAAGACTTGAACCTTCTCCTATAGTAGCAACATCAAGTGCAAACTGTCCTACTGATAATAAATCATCAATAGTCTGTGCTTGTTTTGGATTAGTTTCTTTTAATTTTTGATATCCACTAATAATATCTTTGACTCCTAGAGCAACATCAGGTGTAAATCCGAGTAGCATATTAAGACTACGAGCCATCATTGGTTTTGTTTCTTTTAATTGTTGATATTTATCTGTCAATTCTGATATTGCTTCGACACTTTTTGGAATAACTGTTTCTCGTAGTCCAGTTTCCCATTGTTGTGGAAGTGCGACTTTTACAACACCTTTAGTAACTGCACCAAGTGTGTCAGATAGTGCACCCATAGCTTGTGCTCCTGTTCTAGCGAATGTACTTGCAGGAGATACTGTAGGGTCATTTTTACTTGCTTGTACTATATCTGTTCTTTTTTGAAAACTATCTTTTATATCAGTACCAATTTGTCTTAAGTCTTGTCCTGCGTCTTTCCAAGATAATTTGTTAGTTTCTTGTACAGATTGTACAGGATTAAAACCCTCAAGGGTATAACCTTTTTCTACTAGTTTTTGTATTATAATCTTTTTATCCAATCCTTGTGGAGCATTATTAAGTAATGCAGATACTTGTTGTTTTGTTAATTGTTTTTCCATAATAGTTATTGAGTTAGAGACTGGATATAACTTTCATAAGGATCTGATATTTGTGAAATAATAGTATCTACATATGTTGTTTCGTCTACATATGGCATACCTGTTTTTATTTCATAATCTTTTTTTGCTAAATCTTTTATAGCGTTTAATTCTCTAATAACATCTGACTCTTTTGCTCTCCAACCAGTAATATTACCTTCCTTATCTTTAATCGCCCAAGTACCAAGTTTTGATGATGCACCAGCAATGAGTCTTAATTCGCTATCTGATAGTGCACCAAATGTAGCACCCTTAGCTTTTGCATCTTGTAGTGTTGTCAATGTAAGCTGACCTGCTATTTGACCTATATTACCAATAAAAGATTGAGATTTTCCAATACTGAAAGGCTTAAATCTTGAGAAAATACCAGTTCCAACTGATGATTGAATACCACCACCTGTCTTTAATGCATCATCTATATTTTTTATCATTAAAGTATTACCCAAACCTTTTGTATTATTTACAGTGCTATTTATAATTTTTGATAAATCAGCATAACTTTTAATACCTTTTAATTGATCATATGAAAGACCTTTTTCTACTCCTAATTTTTGTAAATCATTAGATAAATCAATGGCTTTTAATTGTAATTGCTGTTGGAATTTTAATTTATCCTGTTTTTCTTGGAATGCTCTATCTTCTTGTTTCACTAAGTTATTTAACTGTGCTGTCTGTGTTTTATCTAAAATACTACTGTAATCATTTTTTAATTCTTTGTAGTAATCTAGTTTTACTTTTGCTATATCAAGTTTTGATTTATATTCTTCTTCAACGAGTGATTTAGCATCATTGTATAGACCTGCTTTTAGACTGTAATCAATAGCAATGTCAGCGAGTTGGCTTGATTTTTTTCTATCAAGTTCTGATAAACGAGCCTGTTTTTGTTCTGCTGATAATGCAGGATTAGTGGTTTCTGCTTCTGCTTTTCTACGATAATCTAATTCTACTTGGTCGTATTTAGCTTTCGCTGTTTTTTGGTCAGTATTTAATTGCTGTATACCATACTGGTTATTCAAGTCAGATTTTGCTGTTCCTAATTCATTAATCAAGTCTAGTGTACTTGTATTAGACATATTACGAGCTAAATCTGCGTTCTGTTGTGCTACTTGTGTTGCACCTGCAAGGTCTCCAAGTGTGTTTATCGCTGGCTGTGTTAGAAAACTACCTGCTGTAGCACCTAGTGTATTCACTGGTGTGTTTTGCTGTGGTAACTGCATTTGGTTCTGTGGACTTGTTACTACTCCTACTGGAATAACTGGAGCTGATGTTGGTGTTGGTGTAGCATTTGGTGGAACTATACCTGTAGTATTTATTGTAGTAGCAGGTGTAGAGCCAGTGAGACTTTTCAAAAGGATAGCATTTTGTTGTGCTGTACCTGTATAATTACTAATCCCAGCTTGAGACGCTAAACCAGCACGTTGTGAGACGCTTGGTAATGCTTGACCCTTTGAAGAGTAGTATTCGTTTAAGTTAGTTATTGCCATATAATTATTTTGCGTGTTGTTCTGTATCGTTTACGACCATTATTTCGTATAATTCATTATTCAATGTTTGCCACTCTGCGATAATCTTGAATTGTACCTGTATATCCTTGTTTTTAGATAAGAGAGAAGTTTCAGTAAATTGTAAATCATTATCTGTTATATCTGGTAAACTTATCCATTTTGATATAAGGATATGGCATAATGCACCATTAGTTGGTGTATTCACTGCACTATCTAGTGTTAGTATATAAGTAGTTCCTGATACAACTATATTAGTAATTGTTCTATATGAGCCTGCACCATATCCTGATATAATCTTTACTTCATCTCCAATAGCAATTAGGTTTCTACTGGTTTGATTTGTAGATATTGTGTTTAGTAATGGGATATTTATAGTTAGACTGTCAGTATAATTTGCTGAATATATTAAATCTGGTTGTTTTATAGTTCTATACTTAAGGTGGATTAAATCTCCACTATCAGCAAATTTTCTATACTTGGTAATTATCTTTTTCCATACATCAGTTACTTGATTACTCTCTAAAAATGGAGTAGTGATCGCTGCTGATGTTGTACCTGTTACACTTGTTGTGTCTAATTCTGCACCAAAAGAAGCATAAATACCTAGTGTTAATCCAGATGATAATGCTGGTACAGATGAACTGTATACAACACCAACATAATTATTGTTATCAGCATATGTTACATCTAGTACTGCACCAGATGGTCTTATAAAACTAGCATTACTAGGGTCTCCAGTGTATGATATTCCATAATCTAATTCTACCAGAGGTGATGCAAATACTGTATTACTTGCTGATGTAAAGTGATACATCCCATTTTGTTTGTTATATTTCCATATACCAGATGGTAATTCCTCTGTATAACCTGATGACTCATTACTTGTACTACCACTATCTAATGCACCTGATATATTTAATATGATTTCATCATTTGATGTTGTCATACCATTGAAATGACACAGTGCATATGCTGATTTTTTATTGCTCAAAATAGGTAATCTTGAAACTTCTTGAAATACTGAACCATTGAATGCGAGTAATCTACCCTCGTTATCTAAAATATAAGGTATATCGTCTTTAATAGCGCAAGAGTATGAACCTGTAGCGTCTATAATGTAATTTTTACTCCATAGGTTTTCTGATTGACCATCCCATTCAAATATAATACCTCTAGTACCATCTATTTTAGATAATCCAATCCATATTCTGTTAGAACTTGCTTTAATCCAAGATATAGTACCTGCGAATACTGACAAATCTAGTGTATATGTACCTGATGTTGCTACAACATTTGCTGTACTAACAGATAATACTTTATCTGCTTCTGGTGTAACATAATATAGTCTATCTCCGTATACTTGCATTTGATTGCCACCAAATCCTAGTGAACCTGAGCCTGCAATAAGTGTACTCCAAGCACTAACTCCTGCTGATTTATAGAGTATTGCACCACCTGCCTTTGTTGCATAGAGCTTACCATTAAATACTTTCATATCAGTTTCTAATGCATATGTTGCGTTGCTTGAGTTATCTGGTGTACTAGTATTAGTATCTAATGTATACGTTCCTAATGGAGAACTTGCTGACATTATAGAACCTGCATATGATACAAAAGTTTTTCCATTACCTGTTATATCAAAAAATGTAAAAGCAGTTGATGGTACTTTAATTGTTTTACTACCTGCTGTTGCTATAGAACTTATGTTAGCCACCTGTAACGATCGTGTAGTGTTTATTCTACCTTTGTTGTAAGTAAAATCAACGTTAAAACTACTGTAGATATTACCTGCAGTATCTCCATTGTTTAACTGTTGGAAAGTTTTATTCTCTTTTGATGGTATTACAAACATATTATGGGTAAATTATATCAGTTGCGTCATAGATTGGTATTGCTAATCGTTGTCCTTTCCAAGTATATATCATTACTCTAGTTGGAAAGTTTAGTGTTTTTATATCTTGTGCTAATCCAGTTAATGAGTGTTGATAAAGTAAATCATTGCCTGTATAAGTTCCTGTTCCTGCTGGTGGTGTACCACCTATTATATTGGCATTGATTACTCGTTCTACCTGTAAATCATCTAATTGTCCTTTGTATTGTAGTGATACTTGGTTAGACAATGAATTAACTTGATTTTGCAAGTCTACGATCATTTTGTTTAATTGGTTTATTTGTTCTTGCATATATTTGGTGCAATCTCTGCACTATATTACCCCTATAAAGGGATAATAAGTACGGACATTAGATAATAACTGTTGTTGAATTGATAGCTTTCATCTGTGGACTTTTACCTGATGTAAAGGTTGTACTTGATGATGATATGAGTGATAATCCACCTGTACCATCTGGTTCATATATACCACCTGCTGTAAGATTTGTCTGATTTGCGTCCTGTCCTGAATATAAGACTGATACGGTAGCTCCTTTTGAAACTGTAGCCTGTACAATACCAAGGAATGAATTACTCATACCTTGGATATTATTATTAAATGTAGTACTAGATTGTGAATATAATACATAATATCCATTATCCATTGCAATAAAGTTCTGGTAATTTTGAATACCTAGAATAACTGTTTTATCAAGTGCAATAGTAGTTCCTGATACAGTATATCGTTTTACTGTAGTACCTGAATAACATTGTGAGATAAATGATGTAGCACTATCTGCCCATACCCCAGTAAAGAATTGTGTACCTGTAAACATAGCACCAGGAGTAAGAGTAGTTCCTGATAATGTCGCAGCACTATATTCTGCAATTTGACTACCATTTTCTGCATTAAATACAATAAGAGTAGGAGAAAGAATTGCTATATTACTTGCCACACCTCCGTCTGTAAGACCAGTATTTGCTTCTGTGCCGATAGTACTGTTTGTAGTACCAATACAAGTTCCTGCCTGTGCATATCCACTCGCTGTATAAAAGACGAATGTATCAGTAGTAACTTTTTTAATTACTGGTCTATCGATATTGTTATCAAGTGTTGTACCAACTGCTGCAGGTGTTCCTACTACGTTTGTCGTTGTTCCTGTAGTAGTAAATGTAATCACTTTACTGTCTGTAGGGGTAGCACAACCATAAAACATTACTGCTTTATCTGCTGATAGATATGTACTTGCAATACTATCCACCTGTGAACCTGCTGTTGCAAAAGTCGCAGCCGCACCAAGAGTAATTGTTGTCCCTGATACAGTTCCGATACGGTATTTTATCAGTGTAGTACTTGCTACCTCCATATACAGAACAATAAATTTGTCTGTATCTAGTTTACAAATACTTGCATCAAATCCAGTCGTACTATCAAAATCATTAGTAACTAATACTGCACTACCTAGGGTTGTTGTGAGTGTATCAGTATCAACATCTCCTACAATAACGTGTAAATCATCACTTGCATCTGCGATAAGATAAGCGAATTTATCGCCACCAATCGGACAGTTTGCATTAGGATTGTACTGGTCAAAGTTGCTGTTTTGAGTAGGTGTTGTAGTAACTGTATGATTACTACGAGCAGCTCTTGCAACTTTATCTCCTGTAACAAAATTAGATACTCCGACAGTTTGTCCTGCTGTAAGGTCTTCATTTGCTGTTAGGGTAGTAGATAACACTGTACCACTTGCTGATAAGGTAGTACCTGATATTGTAAGACCAGAACCTGCTGTTAGATATGCGTAGTTTCCTGCACTATCGTCCCAGAATAGTATTCTGTCTGCATTAGGGTCAGATAATGCTACATTTAATCCTCCGTTTGCCATAGGAACAAGTCCTGATAACTGCGTAGGAGCAAGTACAGTAAGAGTGTTACTATTTCCGTCTATTGTTTTGTTAGTGAGTGTCTGTGTTGCAGTTTTTCCTACTGATTTGTCAGAACCTGTAACTTCTCCGAGTTTATAATCGTGTGATGTTGTAACCGCACTGTTTGTAGCACCGACTTTTGCTTCTAATGCTTCAATAGCGTCATTTGCTTGAGCGTGTTGTGTACTGTGAACTAATCCAGCCACAGCATTATTAACCTTATCTGTTCTAATAGGGTTTGAAAATGTATCTAAAGTTGTAGGGTATGTTGATGGCATATAATTTAACTTTCGTTTTCGTTAGTCCAGACTTGTGTTTCACCCTCTCCGTCATATGCGACAGATGCGTCTGTTTCAGGGTCTTCGTCTGAGTCGTATTCTAATAAATTCTCATCGTAATCCCATCCACTTTCAGGTGGTAGGATACCAGGTTTCTCTTGTGGATCCCAAATTGCAGTCATATTAGTAAGTTCTAGTATATCGTGCTGATAATTGTAAGATTTCGTCCTTATTACGCCGACCATAGAACTTTCTCAATTCTAACTCTTTTTTGTCTATCTCTCCACGCAATACGGTAATCTTATCTGTTAGGTTGTTTGCTACAGCGAAGTCATAGCAAGCCTTTAATGGTAGTAATCTGTGTGCTAGTGATACAAATCCTGCCTTTTTAGTAGTATCACTTGATGTAAAGTAATTAGGCTCTCTTTGGTAGTAAACTCGTAACCCGCCAACAGAATTATAGTTAGGTGCTGGGTATAAGAATACACTGTTTGCTAGTTTATCGTAGTAATAAGGTTGTGCGTCTTCTGACATAAACTCATCTCGTGCTACTGGGATATCTACAAGGTCTATAGGTGTTAATTTCATCCAAATACCTGTACTGTCTTTAATCTCTACTCGTGTAACCTTGAGGTGTGATACTGATAAGACATAGTCTCGTTGCCCTGATACAAGGTCTGTAGTAGCGATAGGATAATCTGTGTAGGTTGTATCATCAAATTCCCAACGATCATCACTTTCAAAGATTGCTGTAGTAACACTGTCTAATGCTCTGTTTACTAATGATGTAAAGGTCAATAGATTGGTAGCACTGTTAGTAATTTGTCCATAATTAGATGCGAAAAGCCAGAACTCACAGTCCTGCATTATTCCATCTTTTGTACTTATATTGTTAAATTCCATAGTTGTTATAATAAAAAACAGGGAAAGCTTGTAAGCAATCCCCGTTCTTCGGTTGATTATATAATATATTATACACTAGTCAGTTTTTTCTGCAAGTGTTTCAGGTGTTTCTGGTGGTGCAACAGTAATTGTTTTAGTTTTTCGTTTTTCTTCAATCCATTGTTCTAACTCATCTACGATTTTTACAGTGATAACAGATTTTTCATCAAGTATGATATTAGTGATTTGTTCAAACTCATCTAATTTACCTTCAAATAATTCTGTTACAATAGGTTTCATTTTATCTACGATTTTTTGTCGTATCATTGTTTTACTTTCAAAAGTTTTTTGTCGTTCTTCTGACTCTTCAACGAGTGTAACAATTTCTTTATCAACTTCTTTGAGTTCAATAAGTAAATCGTTTAATTCTGCACTTTCAATTATTTCAATTCGTTCCATAATGATTTGTATGCATCAGCCCATTTGTGAGCATTTGCTTTTATATTATAATTAGTAATAACGTAATCCCTAGCTTTAGCTCCAAGTGTTTCTCGTCTCTCTTTATTTTCTACCAATTCAAGTGTTTTGTCAATCCAATCTTGTTCACTCTGACAGAGTATTAGATTATCTTTATCTGCTTCGTTCACTTCGTATGGAGATAACCCATCAGTAAACGATTGTGCAATGGTTGGTATACCAAGTATAGAGGCTTCTAAAAACTTTACATTTGATTTTGCTCTATTGAAATAATTATCGTGTCGTGGTATGAGCATTATATCTAATTTCAAGTTATTGAGCGTTCTCATGTAGTCTTCTATCTGACAAAATGGTGTCCACTCTACATTGTATTGGTTCCAGAAATCAAACTCTGGTTTGTATATATCTACTACCCATTGCGTATCTTTATTTTTAGGTGGTAGTGCGAATAATACTATCTTTACTTTAGGATTATCTTTTAGAATATCCAGTAAAGGTTTAATCTGTTCATAGTCTTTATTACTTGCTACTGAACCTACAATACCAATTCGTATAGTATCGGTGTCATTACGCTTTGGTTTATCCCAGTCCATAGGGTCTATACAGTTAGGTAGTACGACTACATTTTTATTTACATCTCTATATTCATTTGCTAGAAACTCTGTTGATACCGTAACCATATCAGAGATACTTGCAAACTTTTTAAGTACTGTATCGATATGATCTACTGCTTTTTTTAATTCATCATTTAATCTACCAAACATTTGTGTAGGTACTCCACTATCTTTACGATAAGTATCATCATTATCCATTACTATTTTTTTACCTGCTTGCTTGAGTAATTGAGCAGCTTCAAGCATTTTACTATCCATAGGTCTATGAAATACAATGACATCTGATTGCATAGCATCTCTAAACATTTGTTCTTTAGATGCTACTGATGTGCGTAATGATTTTTGTTCTCCGTTCCAACCATTATAGATTTGTGGTTGTAAGCAACGAACATAATAACAGGATTTGTAACCCATACCAATATAATATACTTTCATATTACTTGATAAGTCCTAATCGTCTCGCACGTTGTTCTTGTCGTTGTTGTAATTCAGATTTTTCATCATCTGCTTTAATATGAGAAATGATATTACCAAATTTATCAATGGTAACAGTTTCTTTTTTGAGGTCTTTTGAAATTGATGTAGACATAGTTTTATGTATTGTTCTTATAATTGGAGATAGAGCCTTGTTTTCTATCCCCACCCACAAGACAGGAGTGGGGTGAGTAACTATGAAGTTGTAATGATTTTTACAGCCGCGTTATCTCGGTTTTCAACTACACCGTAGAGCAAGTCTGCAGTAGTAACTGTTGCCAAGTAATCAGGGATGTAAGAACTTTGAATACGAACTCCGTATTTACCAACCATACCTTGACCGTAGGTCATAACAGGCATTGAAGCTGAAGCCCAGTGAATAGCGTCTTTGTGAGCCAATACGTTTACACGTCCTCCTAATACGATAGGGATGAATGTAGAGATGTATACTGGGTAACCATAAAGATGAGCATTAGGCATTTTAGCTGTTGGGTCGTTTACTGGAGAGTTGATAGCAAGTGAGAACTTATCAAGGTTCTGAACTTGTTTCCAGAAAGTGTTAGGGTGCATAAAGAATGCAATTTCACTGTCAGAACCAACACAGTTAGACTTGAGTGTAGCAATAGCAGTACGAATATCAGAGTCAGCGATTGAAGTAGATGATGCACCTACTGAACCAGAAAATCCTGAGAAAAGTGTAGCAATAGCAGTTTCAAGTGTAGCTCCCATAGTATAACCTGCGTTTTTAGCATATCGCTCTTGTAGAGTGTATGATTTTTTAACTTGAGCAGCTTCTTTATCTTCAATAGCAAAAGAAACTTCAAACCACTGATTAACAGTAAGGTCTGCTGATGTTTCTGTTGGATTGTTAAGAGTAACTGCTGCACCTGCTGATTTAGCATTAGCACTCATTTGAGTAAGGTTAGGTGTATGAAGAATATCTCCACCATCTACCAATTCATCTGAACGATTAACGAAGAAGTCAGCCATAACTAATTCACATTTGAAAAAGTCATTAATTCTGTCGCCCCAAATTTCTGGGATAAATACCGCCAGAGTTGTTGAGGTCTCCATTCCTGTAGGAAAAGCCATATAATTTTTATTTTAATTAGCGTCCCATTTTCTCTGCCCAGTATTTCTTATGGTCATCTGCTGTCATATTAGCCAGATTAACTGGTTTAACACTAGCAGAACCTTTAGATGTAGACATTGTTGCACGCTTTGATTTCTTTTCAGCGTTTAGTTTTTCTGTGTAAGTAACAAACAGTGGATGATCTTGTGCGTCTTTCAACGACAAGCCCGTACCTTTTGCTACTACATTGAGATAATCTAAATCATCTTCATTGAAACCTTTAGCGATTAACATTGCCTCTTCTCTGGATAGAGAACTGGAACTATTGTTAATAGTTTCTGTTTTTTGTGCAGGTTTAGAGTCCTGTGCCTTACTCTTTAGACTTTCGTAGGCAATAGCTTTACGTTTAAGTTTATTAAGTTCGGCTTTTGAGATTGTCATTTCATCAGACGATGCCTCATCTGTTTCATTTTCAAACTCTTCAGATGTTTCTAGCTCTTCTTCCCCTGTTACGACATCTTCGTACAGACTTTCATTTGTATTTTCCATAAAATGATAATTGGTTTTAAACGTTTTTAAAGAGAACGATACTCATTGTTAATATTCATTTTTGGTAGGAATGATAACCTATAGATTATATATTTTCAATAATCTTTTTCTCTGGTGTAACAGCAACCGTTTTTGTTAGTGTTGCAAAGAATATATCTATTACAAGTTTTGCTTCTGCTAGGTCTTTAACTTCTTTTCCATTGAATGCTCGTTGAATAACCATATCAGAGAGAAACTCTACCATATGTCGGTAAACTTCATCTCTGGTTTTAACATCTCTAGCAAATATTGATACTCTGTCTGATAGTTCCATAATGATTATTGATTAGGTTCTACTACTGGGGCTTGAGTTTGTACTTGTGGTAATGCTGACATATCTGGTGCAGGTGCTGTGTTACCCATACCAAGTGATACAGGAGATATACCAGAGCCTGAAACTTCAAGGATTTTACTAAATACTTTAGACAGGTTAGGGTCAGTGAGTATTTGTGGTGCTTTTGCTACAGTCATTAAGATATTATTCAAACTATCAAGGATAACTGCTTTATTTTTCTGTTCTCCTGTTGTAACGATTGTTACTTTAGGTTCCCAACCTTTGTAAAGGTTCTTTGGAATATCCAGAAAACGAGTATTTTTAGATCGCTGGATAATTTCTTTGTTTACTCTAACTAAATCTGCATAATCACTAGCGTATACTGGTTTACCTGATAGGATTGTATCAATTACCTCTTGATTTGCTTTATAGGTAGCGTAACTGTCATCAATAGCGAGTAATTCATCAGGTGTAAACTCTGCTGATAAGATATGAGCCTTGTTTGTTTTCTTGATAAGATATGGAATAATCCAGTCAGTGAATAATTCAACTAGGAATATACCCATTTCTTCTCTACGATAATCAAAGTTAGATGTTGCTTCTTGGTTCTGTATGGCTACTGAACGATACGCTGTACCAGATGGCATAGTTTCTCCTGTAATAGCGTTATACGTCCCTGTAGCGTGTTCTAGCTGGCTATCCCAAGCCTGCACTAGGTTTCTAAACTCTGGCAATGCGTTAGTAATAGTGTTAGCAATAGAGAACTCTGTACCTGCTGTACGCTGGATAATTTGTCCGTTCTCTACTTCAGATAAGATATTGTTCTGAATGTTAGGGTCAGTCGTAGTGAATACAACTTTACTTCCTAATTCCATAGCTTCTTTTTCTTTTACTACTGCATCGTTAGTCCACATTTGAGCTTCAAATCCATCTTCAACGATACCACGTCCAAGTCTACCATTTACTTTCTCCCAAGGTAGATATTTATAAGGAGACTCATCTAGAAACTCGTGGTAGAGTACCATTCCTTTATTTTTGGTTGTCTTACAAACCATAAACTTCTGTACTCTGAACGTATATTCATCTCCACCCTCTGGGGAATAACTCTCTGGTAGATTAGCAGTAATTTCTAATACCTCTAGTTTACCATTGGTGCTTTTACGTGCTACATCAATAGACTCTGTAACATATTCCCAGACATCCATTTTCTCTGCTAATTCACTATCATTCAAATAGTGTTTTTCAATAACCATACCGTCAGGGTCTGTAGGGTCTACTACTACGTTACGCCAATCTACAATATCAATTTCTAGTTCCTCTTCTTCTCCCTCTTCTTGTTCTAAACATTTTTTAACAAGTACACCTCCGTATTTAGCACGAGTAAATCCCATTTCATTGAGTGTCTTTGCAAAATTAACTTCTTTCATCCAGTTATAAACTTCTTTTTGTAGGATAAACGACAAAGGAGCAAACTGTGGTGCGTCTGCAATGATGTTTATATCTTTAGTATCTATATCTGTAGCACGAGTAGCAATGTTTACACGATAATTTACGATATTATAAAAAGGTTTAACACGACCTCTGTCGTCTTTTTGTCCTGTAATGTATTTACTATCAGAATAAAAAGCAATTCGTCTCAATGTTTCGTATGGGTTATAGTCTAAACCAGATACAACTTGTATTGTACCTCTTTCCCATTGCTCTATTTTGTCATTTGTGTATTTGATGATGTCCATATAAATAAAAAGGGAAATAGCTGTGATGCTATCCCCCCATTCTTTGGTTGAGATTATCGTGTGATAAAATTATTTTCTCTGACTTGTGAACTAAAAACGTACCATACTTACCTTCCTTGTCTGCAGTTATTTCTATCTTACCATATGCAGGTAAAGTACGCAATATTCTTACGATTTGTTTTTCAACTTGCGTCAATTCTAATGGAGTCAGTTGTTCCATATAATAATTATAAATAATATAAAAAATAATGCAAGTGTTTTTAGTATAGTTGATTTCTTGCAAGTCGTTGTCGTACTTGTGCATTGTACATCAGTCGTGCTTTCTCATCTTTTTTAGGTGCAAGTGATGACATTGCATAACGTACTGCATCGAGTGCGTGATCTAATCCACCCTCTGGTTCATTAATAATCTTACCATCTCTATCTACTCTCCATAAATAGTTTCTATATTCTTTAATCAAGTTTGTAGAGCGTTGTGTTACTGATATTCTATGACCTTGAATAAATTGTATCCCTTGTCGTATAGAGCCTGCTCTCTTATCTGCACCAAGTATGTTTAATCCATAGGTTCTTATTTCATCAATAGATTTAGGCTCTGCACTATCTGCTATAGTTAGTACTTGTTCAAAACTTTTTAATGTTTCTGCTATCTCGTGATTACTTAATCCTTTAGCATAAGTCTTTTCATCAAAGATATAACCTCCATTATAATAATAAACATCTACTACTGCAGTAGGATCATTGGTATACCCAAAGTCTAGTCCTCTGCGTTCTAGTCTAGCTTCGTGTGGTATTGTTTCAATGATGTTCCAGTCTTTATAAATCTTACCTTCTACTTCTCCTAATTGTCCAAGTCCGTATACTTTCCACCATTGTGGTCTGTTCTTACGTTGTTCAATAGATTGTTTAATCTCTGGCGGTACTGCCTCGTTATCTAAATAGGTTACAATGATATGTTCTACATCATCTCGTTTGCCTTTAATATCTGTATAGAACCAGAACTCATTTGTTGGGTTCCAGTCTAGGTATACGAATTGTTTAGTACGGACTTCTAGTTGGTCAAAAGCATCAAAAGGTATATTGTTTGCTTCATTGATAAATAATCTATCACGTCTAGCCCCTCGTAGTTTATCTCCGTTGTCAGTAGAAAAGAATTCAATCTTACTACCTGTCTCAAAAGTATAAGTACTATCTGATACATTCCAATTAGAGTCCTTCCAGTATAGGTGTGATTGCATTATGTTCTTGAAGTCTCTCATCGCCCCTCGTTTCAGGTGCGGTATACTCTCCGATACTACTGATGTCAGTGTCATTTCCTTGTCCGTCTGTGCTAGTTGTATCAGCCACAGCAGGATTGATATTGTCTTGCTCGCCGATGTCCCACCCTGTACTGCTCGTATCTTGGGTTTCATCATTGATATTTTCTTGAGTGATGTTGTTAGTTGGTACATAAGTATTTAGAATAGGGACTGGTAGATCCTTACCGTCTGCTCCTGTCTGCTCTGTTCTCAGTGAGAAGTCTTGTTTCATTTTTCTTTCTATCCACCATTTTGTGGTTTCTTTCCTTGTTTCTTCTAGCTCTCCTTCCTTTTGTATAGCATCTCTAATGTTTGCTAATGCTAGTTTATTTATAGCATTTTCCCAAGATTGTAGTTTCATCGAAAGTGCTTCATCTGCTTGCACCCATTTAGAAAGTGTGGTCGCGTCTAATCCTGTTAATTCGCAAGCTTTATTACGAGAAAATCCTAATTCAAGATAATCTCTTAAACTTTCAATAATAACTTCTCTTTGTTCTTTAGTGTAAGCTTTACCTTGTGCCATAATACTTATTATTATAAACAAAAAACCTGCGTTATGCAAGTGTTTTGTATGGAACATTAAAAGATATTGTATTATTTCTGTTTTTCCCTATCTCATAGGTTGCACCATTTCAGTTAATTCTAATATCCAAAACTTATTTATGAATTGAGTTTTTTCAGATATAGTTCTATTTTTCATATCCAATTAGTTTTTTAGTTGATTGATGATCTTTACCAAATATACTTTTTTGTAAACCATACATTTTAGATATATCTGGGTATTGTTTTACAATGTTATCCCATTGTTCCTGTGTTATTTCTACATTCCAAACATTTTTTACCATTTCAATGTAATTTACTTTATTCATAGTGTTTGAGAATTTTGTTTCTTTTAAGTCTTTCTGTAGTTTATTCATTAGGTTATCCCAAATATCTCCTGTTGATACACCTTTTTCTTTTATTACTTGTTCTACTGCATATATTAAATATCTTAATTCGTGGTAATCGTATGTTATTTTATTTTCCATAATCATTATCTATAAAAATCTTATAAGTTTTACCATTTTCTTTTAGTATCGCTTGATATTCACTCTTATTAGTAGTCAGCGCAAACCCATCTTTCTTTGATAATTCTTGCCAAAAAACTTTAGATGTAACTATTATTTTCTCCATAAAGATATTAGGTATACTACCCCCATTATTGCAAAGGCTGATAATAGTTCTCCTGTGATACATAATCCTATCCAAAATGACATACAGATAGGGCAATAGAATAGTTCTGCGAGTAGTTTATGTTTACTTGCGATCCACTCTCTAGGTTTATCTAGTAAATGACTTTCAGTGATGAGATAGGTTATTCCTATGGTTGCGAGTATGTTAGTTACCATAATAATGATTTTTAGTTAGAAATTTTAATAAGAATTTTCTAATTGTTACATTTTCTATTCCCCATATAATACATTCTATTAGAGTTTTTTTATGCTTTTTTATTTTATTACTACCATCACACCATTTACATTCATTACCAACATACCAAGTATTTTTTGAGCAATCGCAGTGATAGGTATATCTATTTTGATTTAGGTTCCATTTTACTCTTTTTATATCAAATAGTTTCATATAGTTTTATGGTGTTATTTTCTAATCTATCATCAATAACTATTGGTAGATTACCTAGTTTTGCAACGATTACATCTCCAGTGTCTAATTTTTCTGTTCTTGATGTAATTTGTAAACTTTCTGTTGGGAATATTTGCATATTGTTCCAAAAGAAATGATTGTTTATTGTTAGATATTTCATATACTATGGAAGTAATTTTCTATGGTTTCTAAATAAAATAAATCTGATTACTTTGTATATCAATCCAATAAGTGTTTTATCTCTTATATTTAGATAATCATATCGTTTAGGGTCTTCATAGGTTATATACCAGATATATCCACGCATTCCAAATTGTCTTGCTCTTTCTTGTGATATTCTGTGTAGATTACTCAATTTCATAATCTCGTTGTAAATCTTGGATAAATTTGTCCACCATTACACGACCATTACCACAGCCTGCTATCTTATCTCGTAGAACTATGAGTTCTCGTAGTATTTCTCTGATTTCAATAGTTGGATTATTCATAACGTCCTTTTTCTAAATAGTTGAATAAAATGTATCTATCTGGCTGATAATCTATATCAGTAAAGTTTTTGTGTAGATATTCTGCCATTTCTCCGTCTGCGTATGGAGATTTTTCATTAAAGCGTAGTGTTTTTAATAAACTACCTTTGATGATCATCTGTTCTGCTCCTATATGTCCTACTTTCATATTACTTGGGTGTGCAATGAGAGTATTAGTAGGATGTGCGTTTACTGGATTTACTGTTGGCGGTATGTTATTACCTCGTTTCATTGAAACTATAGTTATATCTTTTACTGGAATTATTCCCATCATAGATTGTTCTATAGCATCATCGTCCATTAGGATAGAGTAGTAGGTATTGTCCTGTACTTTTTTCTCTATGGCTTGGTTTATTTTCCAGTAACATACATCGGTTTCAGGTGGTTGATTTTCTACAAAAAGTATTTCTATATTCTCTGGTAGTTGTGGTAGTTTTTCTAAAATCTCTTTATTATCTATAACCAGTATAGCATTATGTTTAAAATGTAACAACAATGCTACATAAAAGTTTATGAATTTTATTCTTGAAAATGGTATGATAACTGTGAGTTGCATACTATTCTCCATTAGGTGTTAGGTTCAAGTCTATTCCGTAGTATGAGCATTGCATTTGTTGCCAATTAGCCATAAACATTTTATCATTCTCTAACATTTCATTATACCAAGCCAAGCATTCATAGGTTGCTTTTCTTTCTTGTGCTTTTAGTATTTGTCTAGGCACAGTGAATGCAACAGTAGTAATCATTAAGATACATAGTGTTGCGATTATAAGTGTTCCAAGTTTAATCATTAGTTTTTTTGATTAGATTAATAATATCCGAGTTCCTTTTGTTTCAGTTCTGCTAAAGTTTCTCCGTCTGCGTAATCAGAACCCCTTAATTCTGGGTGTGTTCTGGTGATCATACCCCAAGCGTGTCTGTAACTATCATATTTTATAGCAAAGTCTGCCATTTCTTTTACTGATAGAGTTCTACCGTCGCAATATAAGTTTTCACAGTTTATTGAGCGTAATGCAAGTTTTACTAATCCTTCTCCCCTTTTACTGCGTTCTCTAAACCATAGATAGTTTTCTAGCTTGTACTTAACTTCTTCTGGTATAGTCATAGTATTATTTAGAGTTAATTGTAATTCCGTGTATGTATCGTTTGATACTTGTCCGTAGTTTCTTTAGTCTTTTCTCTGTAAAGTTAGTTGCGAATTTATATTCTTTGTGTACATCTTCTACTTCTTCGAGTAGTTTTGTTATTGAGTTTGCTTCTGATAGTCTCATATTTTTAAAATGCTATTTCTCCAATATCTATTACATTGCCGTCTTCGTCTCTGATTACATTACTGTGAGCTTCTTCCATTTCTGATGTAGGAATAGGATAGTCTTGTCCCATTGGAGAGTTTAATTTCATTCGTAGTGTTTCGTTTTCTTTTTTCAATGCTTCCAGTTCTACAGTAGATACGATTACATACCCTGTTTTATCTTGGTATGGTTTTGTCATTTCTACTGATAGATATTGTTCGTTCTTGGTGTTTGTTTTTACCCAGCCATTTGCTATGTATACCCAGTTAGGGTTTTCTCTATCTCCTAGGTTGGTTGATAGGGTTCGGTCTGGTTGTGTGTCTTTTTCTTTTTTATTGTTTTTAGTAACTGTAAAGTTTTTGATTTCAATCATATAATTATATTTCGTCTGTGATATTAAGAGATTTGATAAATTGATCGCGTGCTTCTCCTACTACGGCTTTTGTTTTGTCTGATACTTGTTCATTTTCTGGCAAGTCTTCTCCTGCATAGATATAAAGTCCAAGACCAAACATTGCTAGATTTTTTGTCATACATCTCATTATTGCAGTATTAATATCAAACATTGTAGCAGGTGCTACTGTTTTATCTTTCATACCTCCACCATTATAATCTTTTACTTGGTATGTGTATGCTACATTTTTCATTGCTTTATTTGCTCCGTCCATTACTGGTAGTTGCATTGATTTTTTCATACCAAACATTTCAATAGTAGTCATTACCATATACCCTAGATTTTCATCAAAAAGATATGGTTTATCTCCAAACATTTCTATTTTATAGTTTGCTGTTTCATCTTGTTTTAATGCTTCAGTCCAAGCCCAAGCCCACGATAAGTAGGTGAGTTTGTTTTTTTCTTCTGTATGTTCATTTACATTTAATTCTAACATTGATTTTAGTTTATTTGTTTCCATAGATTTTAGCGTATTCCGCTGGATTATTTTTTAATAAAAAGGCTTTTTTGTTTTTTTCTAACCAGTCATCAAATCCTATCATTCGTTCTATAAATCTGTGAAATAATGGTGGATTGATTTCTGGTTTTTCAATGTGAATTCGTTTCATAATTATTTGTACATTGGACTTTCTGGGTTGCGACTAAACCCTTCTTTGTCGTAACTTCCACCAGTTGATAAATATGCATTTGGAAATCTAACTTTTTTTATTTTCATTGCTATGTGGTGCAATGGATTAGAAAACTTTAATAGTGCTTTTATATATTCTTGTTTGTTTGGAAAAAAGTACTTGTAGTTTCCTTGTGAGATTTCATACTCGTATCTTTGTTGTTCTGCTTCATCTCTCATTCGATAATCTGGATAATCCATAATAGTTTTTTGCTGTAGTCCCCCTCTACGAAATGAAGAAAGGGGCTACAACACATTTCGTTAATGTACCCGACTATTGGTACATTATTATCATATACCTGTGTGTATTTTTGGTCAAGTTTTGAAAAATAAAACTGTGGAAAAGTATTTACAATAATTTCTTTACTATCTCTGCGACTACATTAGAAACTACGCCATTTCCTAGTGTTTTATAGCGTTGTGTATCACTTACAATATCAGTCCAACCATCAGGAAATCCCATAAGTCTTTCACATTCTAGGGGAGTAAGTCTTCTTATTCTACTTTCTTCTGGTATGAATGGCTGTCTATTACCACCCTGCATTGTATTGAGTGTTGGACTTAACCCATCAGTTCCATAAACTCTATCGTTTGAGTGTGTTGGTTGATTGAGTTGAATTAAATTACACGCAGTATGACACCCAGAGTTAGTTCTTATTGAACCAAAATCTTTTCTGTAATTTTTATTATAACCATCAATTATTTTATCGTCTGTAATAATTTCGTTTGTGCTTCCTGTGATAGGAAATACTTTTCGTTCGGGAATTCCTCCAAGATGTCCGACAATGAACACTCTTTCCCTATTCTGTGGGACTCCGAAATTCTTTGCGTTAAGCACTTGCCATTCCACGCAATACCCCAATTCATTAAGCGTGGTGATGATAATTTTAAAAGTTCTTCCGTTGTCGTGAGAAAGCAATCCTTTGACATTTTCCAATATGAAGTTTCTTGGTCGTTTTTCTTTGAGTATCCGAGCGATATCAAAAAAGAGATTTCCTCTGGTGTCGTCAAATCCCATTCGTTTTCCAGCAATACTAAATGCTTGACAAGGAAATCCTCCAACGAGTAAGTCGAAGTCTGGTAATTCTGTTTCGTTAATTTTTGTGATGTCTCCATAGTTGGTGTGGTTAAAGTGTGATTGATAAACTTGGATTGCATACTTGTCGATTTCGGAGTAACCAATACATAATGGGGCAGTCCTGCTTGTAGACAAAACATCAATTCCTCTTTCATCAATATCCCTGTTCCCCCTTTCCCTGTTTTGCTCGATCTCGGCAAATTGTTGATTGCTATTGTCATATGCTTTTTGGATACCGAGTTCAAATCCTCCGATACCGCTAAATAATGATAAATATTTCATAATAATTTTTAATGATTAATCATCTGCTCATAACTTTCTACTTGTTGGTCGCTTGGGAAGTCTATGAAATCCACCTCTGGAAACTTTTCAACCAGCATTAACATTAATTGTTCGTGTACTTTTGAAACTTCATCTGTAGTCAATTCTGTAGTACTTTCTTTTTTGTATAATGCCTTGAGTATGGTTTTGAAAAGATGCTCTTTTACACTTTTCATATCCCATCGTAACTCGTATGTTGGCTTTAAAATTACTGTCATATATTTTCCTTTCCCGTTTAATTCATCGGCGAGTAATTTACAAAACAAGTGTAAACTGTCGTTTTGTTTATTGGTTCTCTTTTCTAGGTTTTCTTTTATGATACTCATAGTTTTTTCTTTTTATTCTGACAATTTTTACACTTTTCAATTATCGTACAAGTACAAGGTGGATTATTTTTTAACCATTGCTTTTTAGTTTGTTCTAATGCTTTGTATTGTTTCATAGAGTTTATTCTAATTGTAATTGACTTTTTTCTTTTAGATATTTTTTTGCATCATCAAAACTAACATTGAGTAGTTGTAAATTATTACCTAAACCATATGCCATATTTTTTGCAGTCTCCATTTCGTCTCTTATTTTTTCCATAATACCTTTTCCACGAATATCGTTCCAGTCATCTTCATCAAGTCTATGCGATCGGTTATACCCCATTGCACTATGATAATCTGGTTCTATGCCTAAAATGTTTTGACCTGTAATCCCAATACCATCAGAAAAAATTGTTCTAGCACTTGGATTGAGAAATAAATAATATGCTTTATGTGCTTCTTGCATACTAACAATTTTGAAATCGTGTTCTCCGTAACCTGTTTTTATTTTTATATTCATAACATTAAAAATTAAATAATAATATGTTTAGCCTTGGTTTCATTTTGCTTGACTTTCTTTGATAAAAAATCATCTTTAATCTTTTGCCATTTTTCCATTAAATCGTTTGGTGTATATGCTCGATAAAATGAGTTTGTATTTAGTATTGGTAGTTTTTCAATTACTTTTAATGTTTCATCAAATCCATAAGTATCAATAAGAAACTCACAGGCTTTTCGTTGCGTTTTATTTCCGTAATATCTTTTGTTCTTTTCATCTACCAATTCAAAAGCCTTAATTATATCTCCGATTTGTTTGTCTATTACTTTTTTTACTGGATTTGACTGCAAAAGTTCATCTTTTGCTAGGGTATCTGTATCGTAATTAGTATTAGTATTAGAATTAGACTTAGTATTAGAATGTGATGGAGTATCTATACCATATACATACCCTATACACCATTTAGGTACTTTTTCCATTGAAATCTCAATTCCTCTTTTAATTTTAGGACTTTCTGACTGATGCTTGATAAAGTTTCTAATACAAATCCACCCATCTTGGTACTTCATTTTATTATCCCTAGAAAATCTGTCTAAAATCTTTTTTACCATTTCTTTCTCAATTCCAGTATCTGTTGAGACTGTTTTTAATGGAACTTCATAAATACCAGAAATCTCTGTTTGTTGATTGGTTATGAAATACAAAAACAATAATTTCTCAATTGGATCTAATTCACTGATATATCCATCAGTCCAAAACTTAGTATTAACATATCGTTGCTTTGACATAATTATTACAATAAAAGCCCTCATAAGAGGAAGGGACTAAGCAAGCGGTGGATTAGTACACCGCGGGGTTACCCCCTCCCTACCTCATATAAAGGCTCTAAACTATTAAAAATACTAATCAAATTACGCAGACTTCGTTGCTTATACTTAGCCTGTAATTTAATTATATTCTTATCTTTTTATTTACGCAAGTATAAACCTGTGTATAACTATCATATCAGATATTGTATTAAAAGTCAATTATTGATATACTTGTTTTATGAAAAAAGGAACTTTTAAACAGAAGAGTTATGAAGAAAAACTCGAGGCTCAAAAATCGTCAACCTTGAGAAAAAAACCTATGAACAAGCAAAGTATCATCTCTCGTAGTAAAATCGCTAAAAAGGGGCAAATTTCAAGAAAAAAGGCTATATCTAATCCTATCTCAAAGATGAAAAAGCAGTTATGGGAATTATGTCGTCAATTTGCATTAAAAAAGTTTCAGAGTAAAGATGGAAAGTATTATTGTTTTACATCTGGAAAATA
>ERZ869925.591-NODE-591-length-24640-cov-10.755095_pt1 | contig 24640 bp, 34 predicted proteins | sample MGYA00579311_ERZ869925 | MGnify/ENA primary metagenome ERZ869925 (study PRJEB32216, sample SAMN09231817) | wastewater metagenome | place: USA: Maryland | collected 2016-07-30 | study: EMG produced TPA metagenomics assembly of the PRJNA472060 data set (Reclaimed...
GTGGTTAGAATATTCTGTGCATTCACCTCAACACATTGCGTGCAAGAATGTGACTCGTTGGCATGGTCTATTCCATTGGTGTGGAGAGGTGGAAGAGTAGCTTCTATCCAATCTATTTCGCCAGGCTTCTGAAAAAATACTCGTCCTTCATTCGTGAGAAGAGTTGCTACCGACCCGATTCCTGCTATTTGAATTATTTTTTCCATAATTATATTCTAAAAATAAAATATTGTACTATTTTTGCAATAATATAGAATGGAGCACAAACTGCGACAAAAACTAATAAAAACATTACAAGAGGAACACAAAACATCACGAATACACCAGATATAGACATTATTATTCCTATTCCAGACATCTTTTCTGATTTATCATAATTTTTTCCTTTTGAATTCTCTGCTACAAGATAAATACAAAACCCTGAGAGAAAAATAGGAATTCCAATCAACAAGCATATATTTGAAAAAGCGTTACTCGTTATTACATTAAATATTTCCATATTTATTCCTCAACCAACTTATACTTCTTTCCGTTCACGACTGCATAATTACTTAAACTCTTCTAAAATGCTTTTAATTTCGTTGTCATTTGATAGCTTTCTTTTTCTTTGAGATAAATTGCAATTCTCACATGATAGGACTATATTTTTTGCTGTATGCTCTCCACCATTGGCGACAGATTTTTTGTGATCTAGGTGGAATGACCTACCATTTTCGTCAAAAAATGTTAATATGCCTCTTTTGTTGACTTCTGCTTTAGTTGCTTTTTTTCCACAATGTTGGCAAACCCCCCTATCTCTCTTTGCAACTTCGTTTCTAACCGCTGCTGGTATCCAATAATATATTCCTTTCATATTTTACTTAGTAAATTATTATATACTAAGCATATCACGTTGCATTATACATTGCAATAGTCATCAAGTTGTGCTTCGACTTTCTTCGGTAGTTTTTGATTGTATTTCATAGTTTTTATAAAAATTATTCCTCAATTATATTCAACTGATTATCTATAAGAGAACCACACTTTAAACATTTTTTCTCGATTCTCCACTCACCGGAAGAGAAGGATTCTACGCCTGGTTGTCCGTCTTCTCCGTAGTGGTTAGAGACTTCTTTGAGATTGTGGATGTGGCAGGTCATAATAATTCTGATAGAGTATAGACTTGATTATATCCCATATTTGTCTGCTAGCTCTTTTTTTGTACTCTTCCAATGCCTAGCTTCAATCATTCTTTTGGTTTTTTTTGCTCTTAATTTCGCATTTTCAATCCCAATTTTAATAAGTTTAACTTTCCTTTCATACTCATCCGGCATGTGAAATTTTTCGTACTCTTCTTTTTCGGTCATATTATTTGTCTAGTAATTCTTTATTCTCGTAGATATTTCCGATAACTACTATATCAATTAACCTATTTAGAGGTTTTATTATTGTTGTGAATTGTGCATCGTCCCATTCTACTACTACATTTGTAAAACCACCGTTAAAGTCTTTAGTGTTTACAATATCGCCTTCATAAATTTCTTTCCCGTTCTTGTCTTTGAGGCCGGTGTATTGACGACGGGCAATCCATTTTCCGAAGCGTTTAAACGTTTTTCTCCATTGATTCAAGAAATCTGAACCTTCAATTTCTTCCATCGTGAATATCTGTTCCATGAACAAACCCGTTTCTTCATGCTGCGCTATGTAACTGAATTTGATTTCTCGTTTCATATTATTTTTTTGGAATTAGTCTGATTGAATTAGCATCCCATTGTTTTGTTTCTTCATTCCAAAAAATAATTTCTTCGTATTCTTTATCTGTTAGCTCTATGAATTTACCATCTCCGTAATCTATTTCTACTCTAGAAACATTTAGTTTTTTTGGTTTCTCTATCAGACATTGTAACTTATCCATATATCTATTTCTTACTCCACCATATTATCTTAATTTAATATCATCGGTATTTATGTAAATATTACTCATCCACTCCGTTGAAATCATTCTTATTTTTCTGGCGAATAATTTAAACGAGATAATTTTAAGAATAAATAATGGCACATAATATATCCATGTTTTCTTTTCGTCGAACCCTATTAATGGGATAAATTCTTTTTTCATACTATTATTTCTTACTCCAGCGTTTATCGAGTCCTTTCTTTCCAATACTTGAGTAATAATCTTTTGAGCGAGGGTTTCGGATTGCGGAAATGAATCCAAGATATTGCCCAGCGTTTATTACACCCCTCATAAGAAGATAGCGGGCGACCTCTTCTCTTGCTAATTTAATGTCCGTGAAATCTCCGGCAAGCTTTATACCTGACATAGCTGTGTCTTTCCCAATATAATCGGCAACAACTCGCTTGTTCGTATTCTCAATAATTCGTATCGGCATATCTGTAATTCGTTAATATGTTTACGTTTTCTATGATAGCATACGGTTGATTTTATGTCAAGCACACGTTAGCTATTGACAAAATTAGTATTGAGACTATAATAGGAAATAGGTCGATATAATTTGATTGAGTACTCTCAAAAATATAGCAAAATAATTGATATGTTTGTGAGAATAAAAACTATGATTGAGCAAAAAATGTTCGATGCGGATTTCAGAAATTCTATCGAGAATGTTTCTATAGGAGAACTCGATGATGAATATGAAAATGCACGAGAAAAAGCAGAAGAGATTGCAGAGAATAGAGCGAATGGTAATTAAGTAAAATGAATAATATGAGTTCAACAAATCTCATTGTGCAGAAAGTGAACAGTGAATTGCAAAAACAATTTGAAGATAAGGAAACGGTGCGTACTCTTTTAACGACAACTTTCAAAGGGATGTCAGAAATGACGATGAGAAAGGCAATTCTTGAAGGGATGATTCGCGGATTTGAGTTCAAGGATTTCTTGAACAAAGATGTATACGCCATTTCTTTTGGGAATGATTATTCTCTCGTGACGAGTATTGATTATACTCGGAAGGTGGCAGCTCAGAACGGTCTCGTCGGAAAGAGCGCACCTGTATATGGTATGGATAATGGTGATATGACTTGTTCTATCACTGTTAAACGTCAGGTGAACGGAATAGTCGGTGAATATACTTCATTAGTATATCTGTCTGAGTACACTACGAAGAAAAATCAGTGGTTGAGTAAGCCACGGACTATGCTTGCAAAGGTGGCAGAAATGCACGCACTGCGTATGGCGTTCCCAGAGGAGCTTTCCAAGTCGTATATCGAGGATGAAAGCACCCAGAAGACAGTCGTTCAAGAAGAAGAAATCAACTTGCTTTCTATTTCAAATACGTTTGAAAACGCGAAAACAGTTGAAGAATTGAATGATGCTTTTCGTGCACTGTCAGTAAGAGAAAAAGCGAATAAAGAGGTCGTTTTACTCGCTAAGGAACGTAAACAATCTATTCTTGATTATGACAATAACAAAGTCAAAGACGCAGAAGTTGAAGTACCCGATAATACACATGATGAGTCAGCGCAGCGAGGAGTGGTACGAAATTCGTAAGGGTAAAATGACGGCCAGCAACGCAGTAACCATAGCGACAAACGGGAGGGGATTGGAAAGTTACGCCTACGAAATCCTCGCAGAAAAGTACTCTAATAATTCAGAAGAATCGTTCACTTCATTTGATATGAAGCGAGGAATTGAATTAGAGGAACAGGCACGGATGACGTATGAGCTAGAACACGAAGAAGTACAGCAGGTTGGATTTGTCGAAATGGATGAGTTCACGGGATGCTCGCCGGACGGACTTGTTGGTGAAGATGGAGGAATGGAAATCAAGTGTCCAAATGACGTTAATTTCTTTCGCCTGATGGTAAATGGAGAATCAGAGATAGACAAAAAATATCTCTGGCAAGTACAAATGTCCCTTCTCATTACTGGTCGAAAATGGTGGGACTTGGTGTTCTACAATATCAATTTTGAAAAGAGCCTACTCGTATTTCGGATTTATCCAGATACGATAGCGCAGTCAAAATTGAAAAGTGGGATATTGGTTATGAAGGAGTTAATGAGGAAAATTGAAGCGCAGTTAAAAAGTAAATAATTAAGCACTATGGAAAACGAATTATTAGTATTCGATGAACAGGTTTCTACTGTATTCAAACCAGTGGTAGTTGATATTCCAAAGCTCATTGAGGAGTGTAAAGGATTAAAAATATCTGGTGTAGATGACGCTGAAGGCTATGCAGTAGTATTCGCATCTCTTCAAAAGCTGAAGAAAGCGAGAACTGATGTTACTAAGTTTGCGAAATCTCTTCGGGATGAATACACTCATAAGAACCGTAAAATCCGAGAAATCGAAGGTGAATATCTTGCTCTCATTGAGCCAGTAGAAAATGAATTGAAACAACAGCGTGAAGCAGTAGACGAAGCGAAGAAGAAGGCTGAACGGCTTATTCTGCTCCCTGGAAGAAAGAAAATGCTCGAAGATATTTCTATCAAGATGACGGATGATGAAATACTTTCATTTGACGAAACGCAGTTTGCGACAATGTATACGAGCGCAAAGCAAACATTCGATGAAGCGAAAGCACAAGAAGAGGCTCGCATATTAGAAGAAGCTCGCATCAAGAAAGAACAGGAAGCAGAAAAAATCCGCATCGAACAAGAGAAAGAAGCAGCGGTCGCACAGGCAAAGATTGATGCAGAAAAAGCAGCAGCTCAAAGAGCAAAGGAAGCAGAGGCCAAGGCAGAAAAAGATAAACAGGACGCCATTGATAAGCTCAAGCGCGAGCAGGAAGATGCAGAAAAAGCTCGATTAGCAGAGCTAGAGAAAGAAGTAGAGGACGCTCGTATTCTTGCAGAGCAAGAAAGGATTGCAGAAGAAGAGCGCGTGAAGAAGGCAGAAAAAAATAAGCAGTACATGGACTGGGTGAAAGAAATGGGAGTCGATACCACTTCTGGTGATAAAATTGAACGAGTAGGCGATACATTTATTGCCTATAAGAAAGTTGGAGAAATTGTAATTAAATAAATATAATATTATGCCACGACCGTACTACGGAGAAGCAGCGCAGCTTATCGAAGCAGGAGAATACGAAGCAGTTATCACGAAGGTCATTTGTCTTGGACACCAAGCGTGGAAGGACAAAGAAATAACGAAGTTCTGGGTAGAGTTTGAGATTCCTTCACTCGGGAATATCACAAAGCCATTGTCGAATTTTGGTATCAACACTTGGCTTTCACCAAGTAAACCACCGTTCTGTGGATTCTATGAGTTGATTCATGCAGTTCTCAATCAAGAAAAGATGGAGAAAGACGATTTGGAAGCCTACGATGTATTTGAGCTGGCAGGAAAGTCAATCGTTGTTGTCTTTGAACAGAATGAGAAGGGATATATGAATATCACGAGTGTGAAACCATATACAGGGACAGTAGCTATTCAACCAACAACTGAGATTGTAACTATCGGTGTCGAGGATTTTAAAAATCCAGAACTCGTCGATAAGGCAGGTGAAAAAGCTCGACAGCTTATCTGGCAGTCTCGTGAGTTTATGGACTCTCCAATAGATTATGAACAATCAAAGAAAGATGAAGTCGTAACGTATGCGAAAGAAATGTTAGGTGGTGTCAATATATCGGATACGAAGGAAAGAAGTCTTTCGGACATCCCGTTTTAGTGTTTTTGATTCGCGAGCGTGTGAAATATCACGCTCGCTTATCGCTGTTTTATTTGATTGAGTCCACTACCGTGCGCTCTCGCTTCTCAATCCGAGAGCGTGCGGTAGTTGAAAAATATGAAAAAAATAAATTTGTTTTTACCAAAGGAGACGCTTGAAGAATCAGCATACAAGCAGGTAGAGAACATGGCGACGCTCCCGTTTGTTGACGGTCTCGCTGTCATGCCAGACGCTCACATGGGGATGGGAGCATGCGTCGGGTCAGTCATTGCTACCAAGGGGGCTATCATACCGGCCGCAGTCGGAGTAGACATTGGATGCGGAATGATTGCTGTAAAGACGAAATTCACTATCAATGATTTGCCATCGGATTTGGAAAAAGTACGAAATGGTATTGAACGACGGATTCCACTTTCCGCAGGAAACTTCAATAAGAAAATAGATGGTACTGCATTAGAAAGAGTGAATAAACTTGCAGGAAAAACTAAGGATTACTACAAAACAATCGTCAGAGATTGGGCTTCCCAACTCGGAACCCTCGGTTCAGGGAATCATTTCATTGAACTATCACTCGACCAGAATGATGAACTGTGGGTTGTCCTCCATTCAGGCTCGCGCGGTATTGGAAATAAACTAGCAGAAAAGCATATTAAGATTGCACAGAAAATGATGGACTCCATGTTCATTACGCTGGCGGATAAAGACCTTGCTTATCTGCCAGAGCATACAAAAGAATTTGATGAATACATGTATGACCTTTTGTGGGCGCAAGAATTTGCTCGTCTGAATCGTGAAGAAATGATGGATAGAGTATTGAAAGAACTCTCTTACACGTTTTTTAACGCAGACGGACATCAGAAAGAAATTGAAGAAGGAAGAATCAACTGTCACCACAACTTCACTCAGCTCGAAAACCACATGGGGAATAATGTGTGGGTGACTCGCAAAGGAGCAATACAAATGATGCCAGGACAGCTTGGCGTTATCCCAGGTTCGATGGGTACTCGTTCCTACATTGTTTCAGGACTTGGAAACCCGCTTTCCTATATGTCCGCTCCTCACGGCGCTGGGCGAAGATTCTCTCGCTCTGAAGCCCGTCGCCGTTTTACGATGGATGATTTTGAGCGAGAAATGGATGGTATAGAATGTCGCCACTCGCTTGAGCTTATTGATGAAATTCCATCAGCGTATAAGGATATTGACGAAGTGATGGCAAATAGTAAGTCCCTCGTATCTATTTTGTATGAACTTCGGCAGATAGTTAATATAAAAGGGAACTGATATGACTACTGAAACACAAAAACTAGCAGAGATATACAAAGAAAGAGAAGAAGAAGCTGCGAAGAAATCACTCTCACTTGCTGCGTTCCCAATGCTCGTCCAACTCGGAAAGCTCGGACCTATCTATCCGAAATGTGTTGAGAACATCTTTGTTATTCTTACCCATCATCCAAAATTCGCAAGTAGCTTCCGTTTTGATGCCTGGACAAATAAGATGGAGATAAAGAAGGATGGGAAGTGGAAAGACCTGGAAGATTCTGATATTACCCCTATTCAGCGTGATATTCAGCGAATGTACACTCAATTTTCCACAGTTGGAAAGGAATTGATACTGGATGCCGTCTATGATGCGTGCCGAGCGCATACATTCGACCGTGCGACTGATTATATCCGAAGCCTGGAATGGGATATGGTTCCCAGACTCGACTCATGGATTTCCGTCGTCTACGGTACTGAAGATACCGACTATACCAGAGCCGTCGGTTCTAATTTCTTCAAGGGTATGGCAAAGAGAATCATAGAGCCTGGATGCAAATTCGATACGGTAATGATTTTGGAGGGTAAGCAGGGTGTTGGTAAATCAACAAGTCTCTCAATAATCGCCAGCCCTAAATGGCACCTGGAAACAACACTCAGTACCGGCAGTAAGGATTTCTTCTCTCAATTCCAAGGCAAGCTCATAGTCGAGTTTTCCGAAGGGGAATCGCTCAACCGGAGCGAAACAAAGCAGATGAAGGCTGTTATATCAACGGCGGTCGATACTTACAGGCCAGCATACGGCCGAATTGATAAGGATTTCCCGAGAAGGTGCGTTTTCGCCATGTCAACAAATCAGGAAGGAGAATATCTTAAAGATGAGACCGGAAACCGCAGATTTTACCCAATAGAGGTCTCTGACAACATAAACCTCAAATGGCTCAAAGAAAACCGTGATAATCTCTTCGCAGAAGCACTGTATCGTGTCGAAGTCTTTGAGGAACCAGTGCACAAATACCCAGAATCAGCAAAGATGATACAGGCCAGCAAAATGATTCGCTCTCAATACGAAGAAACTGTCGGGAAATGGCTAGAAAACCCTATCAGGCAAAATGGATATAAAATAAACATCGAAGATGGTCTTTCTATATCAGATATTTGGTTCTACGCCCTTCATGGGGATAAGTCTCGATTTACTAAACGAGATGAAATGGCAATCGCCCTCGCTCTGAAAGGATTAGGGTATGAAAAGTCGCAAAGAATGGTAGAAGGAAGAAGAAAAATGCTCTGGTATAAAATAGGCTCAACAGAGCCATTGTTATAGGTAGGTATGGGAGGTGTAGTAGGTGTAGTAATTAAAAAAAGGCTTAAACAATACTGTTAACAATACCTACTATACCTACTATACCTATATATATAATAATATATTTATAAAATGAGTAATGTAGGTGATACAGAAACAGAAAAAAGAAACTATTGAAAGTTTGATAGTAGGTGTAGTAATTAAAAAAATAAAGTGTCGTTTGGAGCTTAGACAAGCCTTGAAATGGGGTGCAACACCTCAGTGCAATAGGTGTAGTAATTTCATATATTATAACACATTGTGGATAACTAATCAAAAATTGTGGATAACTTTATGAAAATTATACAGTTTGAGATTGTTGAAGAAGGGGGTAAGTTTGTTGTTTTAGGGTTGGGAGATGATAGTAAGATGTATTTTTGGGATGTAAAAAAAAGTAAGTGGGAAATATATGGAAAAAATGACTGAAATACAACAAATTGAGTTTGATTGTTTCGTCCATAACACGAAAAAGGCTTGGTTAAGCGAATTATCTTACTTAAAGAAAGAAATTCTTACTTGGAGTAAGGAAGAAGACATCAAAGAGTTCGCTAAACAAGCCAAAAAACGCTTTTGTGAAGCGTCGATAGAGATTTTAGAAGAAGCCCTGACCAGGAATAGGAAGTTATATAAAGAAATATACAAGGATGAGACTGCTCACTGGATGCTCGCTATTATTGAAGAAAATGCCGCTGACATTAAAAAAAGGATAAGGAAGTACAAAACTACCATTGAGTACCAAAACTCCGGCAGAACCGATTTTATTGATGATTCTGACATCGCCCGAGCCAAAGAATACCCGATTGAGCAAATAGTTGAAATTGGACACAATAAAAGAGCTAAATGTTGCTTTCATAATGGCGAAGATTACAATATGGGCATCAAAAATAATATCGCCCGCTGTTTTGTGTGTAATGAATGGGGTGACTCTCTAAAAGTATATCAAGCCGTGCATGGGTGCGGTTTTGTGGAGGCTGTACGCGCACTTTCGTAGAATGTTCCACGTGGAACCAAAAAAACGCCTATGGCAGGCGTTTTAGGAATCGTGTTTGATTGTGGATAACTTGTGGATAAGTTTATTTTATTTTCTCCCACTCTTCGTTTATTGTAAAATTTTCTTTCGTGAAGTAACATTCTTTCGTTTCTTGGTGCGGATATAATCCACGTATACACAGTGTGCAAAACCCTTCTTCTTGTTTTTTATCAAGCCACTCACGTCTTTTAACTGCACAATCGCACGGATTTCCTCCTCTCCCATATTGATTGAGGAATGAACATGTTTTATTGTGTTCCATATTGCATTTTCTCAAAAATTAAGTCTCTTTTTTTCCATTCTTCCGCATTTCTGGAAAACCATGCAGCCATCCTCTTTTTTCTTTCCTTCTCTTTCTGGTCTATTTTCCACGCTTCGACCAGAGCGCGGGCTTGTGTCATTGTCCCATTCCAAGTTGATTGATACTTTCTCATAGCGTTTTACTTTAAAAATTGCTTATAACTATTATTGTTGAACGCTGCCCACGCTGTTATACCTTGTGAATCGTATATTTTACGAGCTGCCTTTAGATTTTTATCTACATCGAACATCTCCAAGTCATCGTACCCATGCACTGAGTTTATCATCATCAACCCAATATCGCGCGTACCGTTTTTGTTTCTGTTTGTTGCCATCGAATTGAGTCCGCTTTCTGCTTTTGCAACTGCAATCATGAGCGAAGGGTTTTCAGGGAACTTTTCAGCGATTTTTTCCTCGATTGTTTTTCCTTTGACTTCCGGCGCTTTTGCCTGGACTGTCTCAATTCTTATATTTTCTACTACTATTTTATTCTCTCCAACTACTAGAGGATAAGAAGAATGTACAAACATCACTGACCATCCAATAATTAACCCAAGAGAGAAAACAAACAACTTATAAGATACTGGAACCATTCTTACTCGTAACTTATACCGAAACACAAAACTCTCTACTTCTGATACTACCCACTGAAACCCTAATATTCTATAAAAGAACATTGCTACTTTAATTAATTTTTTCATATTTATTTTTGTGCCGGTGAAGTGACCAGCTAAGCACCACCCGTACATTATGGGAGGAAGGGAAGTAGTGGCTATGGGTGATATATATATTGCCCTGCGACTACTCCCGTTCTCTCATGTATACAGTGTAGCATACGCACGGTATCCCTGTCAATAGTTTTTGCCTGCATACGTTCGCCGTGGCTTATATGAGCCATATAGAGTACTATGTCGCATAATCATCATTATACGACATACTTTTAGTAAGATTATACATATATAGAGAGAGGTGGGGGGGGCGGTGTTGCTTAATCCATAGGATGGTTAGGGTATCCCCTCCCCCAATCACAAAATTTTTTCAAATCCGTCCTTCCTCCAAATTTTTTCCAAAATTTTTTCAAAAACTTGCCTAAGTACACAGCGTATGCTATACTCTGGTAATGAAAACACACAAAAAAAACATCTTTATCCAAGATTCTGGCATATTTTACAATGAATTTGTCGTTTGCACTGGTATTTCCGCAGAAGAATTGAAAAAATACGTTAAAAATTTGTAAAATAATACAATATGGACATAGCGCAGATGATTTTAGACCACATGATGAGTATTTGTGAATCTCATGGACTATCAGTCGTTGGGAAAACGCTTGAAATGGATTCCTCGACTGTTTTTTATGTTATGAATCAGAAAAATGAAAAAATATATTCTGTTTCTATCGCTCGTTCATCTGGAGGAGGATTTGATTTAGAGGATATTATTTCTCTCTTCGATTCAACAGCTACATTCGCAAAAAAAGAACAAAAGAAATGCGAACAGAAAGAAAAAAACGTGTTCCGAAAAATTGTAAATGGCCTCTTGAAATTTCTCCGCTAACAGGTCTTCCGAAAGAATACAATTACGCTACTGGTGATAAGCGGAGATATAAAAAACGGTGGATTTTACAGCGTGCGCTTGATGCTGACTTCGCTGATAGAGAACGTGTAAAGAAAAAAAAATTGCATTGGCGAGATAAATTATGGGTTGTACTCACTATGGAACAGAAAGATGAGGTAGAAGCTGCAAAGTACGCATACGGATTAGATATTTCTGATAATTCCGAAAAAGCGCGTAAATTCGCGTTTGCTATTTCTTCGCGGAATAAAAAAAATCCGCTCATTCGAGAATACGCGCAGGATATTGCGCAAGAAGCTGGGAAAACAATTATTGACTTGTCGAAAAATGCTGATAAGGATTCTGTTCGGTTAGCAGCAGCAATTGATATTTTAGACCGCCTTGGATTTAAAGCTCCAGAAAAAATTGAAATTGATGATAAACGAGAACTGACTGATGAGGATAACCTAGCTATTTCTAATGTTATCAGTATTTTGCATCCAAAAGTATCCGATGCGGAAATTATTGAAGAAAACGTATGACGATTGAAAAAAAAGTTGAGTCGATATTCTCAAGATTGGTTTCGCAATTATCTGATATAGGAGTTACATTCGACAAACAATATTTTTCATTAAGAACTGACAAGTGCCAAAAGAAATGTGATAAATTCTGTGGTACGAAAATGGCTGACTTTTATTTCCATAAAAATGGTAAAAGATATGGTGGCAGTATATATTGTATACTGATTGATGATAAAAAATACATTGATGAATGTGTACAAAATTTCAAGAAGTTCTTTGTTGGTAGTCCTTGTCTAGAAAAGTAAAGAAGTGCAGTTTATTTCTGACGAAGAAAAAACACAAAAATGAAAAAGTTTAACGCTAAGAAAACAGAGTATAGAGGAGAGCTATTCTCAAGTAAGTTTGAAGCACAGTGTGCATTTGAATTAGATATGAGACTCGCGGCAAACGAAATTCTTTCCTGGGAAACACAAGTACAAATACCACTTATCGTCAATGATTACGTTGTCGGGAATTATAATATTGATTTTGTTGTTATACGAAAAGATGGAGTAAAGGAATACATAGAAGCAAAAGGATATGCAGGAGATACCCCAGTATGGAGGCTTAAATGGGCTATTCTTGAGGCGATGGTAGCTTCAAGCGGCGAGAACGCGATTACAAAGATAATGTGGCAGGGAACTCCTGGAAGGATACGGAAAATCAAAAAAATACAAAAAAATAAATGCTCACGAATGAAATCCTAGCGCAAGCTCTGGAAAGAATATCAAAAATGACTCCGCAAGCTCGGGTCATGACTATTAAAAATTCTCAATACGGAGAAGAGTTATTCATGGGATATTATTTTTCTGAATACATAAAATACCCATTCGCTCCATTCCATTTTGAAATGTTCCAGGATTGGCGTGATTTGCGTGATGGGAAGATACGAGAGTTGGCATGGATTGTCTATCGAGAAGCAGCAAAATCTTCGATAGCTAAAGTGCTACTGACAAAAATGGTTTGTTTCAATGAACGGGCATATCTGAACGTAGACTCATTCGATAAGAGTAATGCTGAAAACTTCTTATTTGATATTGCTCAAAACCTTTTGACTAATCGGAGAATCATATCTGATTTCGGACAACTGTACGATAGAAAACGGTCTACGGAAGAATTGACCCGTACTCGAATGGATAACTTTTTGACCAAGAATAATGTTCTTGTTGAGGCTCATTCAATTGCTGAATCTGTTCGTGGTCGTATCTTTGGACATGAGCGACCTTCGTGGTTGTGCCACAAAAAAGGTACAAAAATGATACATAATGGTGAGTGGATTTTAGTAGAAAACCATCCTAGTTTTTGTATTAGTAGAGAAGAAAAAGGTAAGATTGTTTCTCTTTATTCAATACCAGATACCGAAACAGTAACAAATGAGCATAGGTATTGGTGTAAACATATACCACTTGTTTCTGTAAAAAAAACAACATTGCGAAAACAAAAAGATTCATACACTGGATGGGTTGAGGCAAAAGATTTGACATCTCATCATTATATAGGGCATAAAATAGATTACACAGAAAATAAAAAATTTCCCAAGCTATTAAAATATATTTCTGGAAAAATTACTACAAGAGATAAAAAAACTGGCAGAATAATATCTGCTGAAGGAAAATTTTTATTTAGGGATGTTCCAGAATTTATTGACCCAGATTGGTGGTGGATGATTGGGCTATGGTGGGGAGATGGGCACTTGGCCGGTAGAGTTGGCGCTAAGGATTGTATGATTGGTATTACAATCGCAAATACAGACAAGGTCGTGCAGGAAAAAGTATTCAAGTTTTTGAATGATAGAAAAATAAAGTATTCTACATCTGAAAGGCGTGGATGTTTTCAGCTTGTCTTTAGTAATACTGTTATGGCGAGATGGTTAAGAACGTGGAGAACAGGAAATTCAATTAAAACGCCACCGATGTGGGTTGAAAGTATCCCAATAGAATTCCAAAAGAATTTAATTTTAGGGTATATAGCTGCTGATGGATATTTTGATAAAAGAAATAAATCAATAAGGATAACATCTGTTTGTTTGCCTGGGCTGCACTCTGCGAGAAGGATTCTCGCTAGAATAGGTATTTCTGCTTCAATCAGAAACGGAATAGACGGAAAAGAAAATGTAGATATATGTGGTACAACATGTAAAACTCAAAAAAAATATGATTTACGCTTTAGAGAAGGAGCATCTATTCTCGGATTCAATATAGAAAACCAAAAAAGATATACATACCCAGAAACATTTATAAAAGATGGATTTTTATGGTCAAAGGTGAAATCGATATCTGATAGTAAAAAAGAAATATTTTGTCCAATAAATGTTGACGGACATTCTTACACAACTAAATTTGGATTATCGCATAACTGCCTTGACGATTTTGAGACAAACAAGACGAAAGACTCGCTTGCTTACACGACTTCAACTCGTGGTCATATTGAAGAATTTGCGTCTGGTCTTGCTTCAAACGCTGGTATTTTGTATCTCGGTAACTACATTACGAAAACAGGTGTCGTCCAGTGGCTTATGGATAGGGCGAAAGAAGACCAACGAATTAGAATCCGCATGGTTCCAGCTATTGAAAACGGTGAACCAACTTGGCCGTCAAAATACGCTATGACAAATGAAGAGGCTGAAAAAACGAATAAGGTATCGCTTGAGGATAAGCGGAAACAGCTTGGAACAGTCGTCTTCGAAACAGAAATGATGAACAACCCGATTGGTTCAGAATATCAGGTGTTCAAAAAAGAAATGTTCCACCGTATTTCGCTCGATGAAGTCTTAAAAAAAACATGTCGTGTATTTTTAACTCTTGATACTGCTATCTCACAGACAAAAAATGGAGATTATACTGGTGGCGCAATTAACTTTGTTGACATGGAAGGAAAATGGAATATAATGGCAATCAATAGGAGAATGACACCGAAACAGCTTATTGATTTTGTTTTTGAGATACATAATAAGTATCATCCTGAACAAAATGGTATAGAAAAGACTACGTTCCAGATGGCGTTGAAGGAATTTTTTGAAGAAGAGATGCGGAAGAGGAACCAATATCCAGTCATGGTAGATTTGCTCCATGGTGGGAAAAAAAAGGAGGAGCGTATACGCGGTTCTCTTCTCGGACGCTATGAATCTGGTTCAATCAATCACATTGATGGATATTGTGAAGAATTGGAACAACAGCTTTTAGCTTTCCCCAATAGTGTACATGACGACGTTATTGATGCTCTTAGTTATCAAGACCAAATTGCGCAATCACCATTCCAACAAGTATTGACAAAAGTTACCCCGCATGTACCACAATCTTGCGCATAATTTATATGTATTGTATACTGTAGAAAAATACAAAAACTGTTGTGAAAATAACGTGCCGGAATTTCATTGACGAACACGGGCAAGGAACTGTAAAAGTTGCTGAGGGTGTTTCGTATAAAATGAAAGAGGTAAATAACGAGTCGTATCGCCTCTACAACGGACGTTCAAAAGCAGAAAAAGATGCAGACGGATTACAGATGATAATGATAAATATAGCGTGGATTGTATATCGCACGCTTTTTTATGGTTCTGATATTGATACCAAGGATGCACAGCTCAGAAGTCTAAACGGGAAAGGTATTGGAACACTTTCATTCCTCCGAATGGCAATGGTGTCACATTTGAACCGGACTGGTTTCGGAGATTTCATTGACGATGTGCGTTCCGACATGGCAGCTTTTGGTTCTGTCCTTATTAAAATGGTTGATGGAGTACCAAAAACAGTTGATTTACGAAATGCAGTTATCCCAGCTCATTCGAGTAATGTACAAAAAACTGGTCTTGTTGAGCATCAATATTGGACGTATGACGAGTGCTTGAATCATAAGAAAGATTGGGGGGATGAAAACTGGGCTATTGTCGAAAAGATTTTTGAAGCAAATTCAATTACTGGAATCTTCCAAGTAAAAATAGACGATTTTTGGACATTCCGTGAAATGGAAGATAAGAAAGTGCATAAGGTCTGCGAACGGTCGCTTGACATGACGAATATCGACCCGAAGATTTTTGATGATAACAACCAATGGTCTCCATCGCTTGTTTTAGAAACATTTAAAACTCCGAAGAAAAAACGTCGTGCGACTGCCTATTTACGGAAGAAATACGGTGAATACGAAGAACTTTTCCCATACCTCTATTTCCCATTTATTAAGATTAAGGGTCGCGGGCAGGGAGTCGGTGTATTTGAAATCCTGGCTGGACTGAATACACTCTATAATGAACGATGGTACTACTCTCGAAAGAAAGACATCCTCGATTTGACATCTATTATTGTCCATAAAGTAAAGGATGGGAATCGGTCATTGGAACAGCAAAATCTTGCGAATCTTACCTCTGGCGCGGTTGTACAAATTGGTATTGATGAAGATTTGAGTCGTTTGATTATTGATACAAAAACTGGCGAACTTATTGCTTCTACTGATAAACTGTTTGAAATTGCTCGCCAGATTGTTGGAATCACGGCACAAGGAGCTGGACAGGATATGCCAGCGACAACGACTGCTACCGTTGCTATTGCAAACAAACAAACTTCTCAAAATACCTACGACTTCCTTATTGAGCGCGTCTCAATTTGCCTGAAACAACTTTTTCAGGACTTTTATCTTGAACAGATAGTCGACGAACTTACAGAGGAGGAAGTAGTATCTATCACCGGCTCAACTCGTGAATTAGAAGAGTTGGATAAAATGCTTGTTGAAAATTATGTAAATCAAGCTGTTATCAATGAATACAATTCTACCGGAGTGTACCCATCACAAGAAGAGGTTGCGTTCATAACACAAGGTGCATACGCCGGACTGAAACGACTTGGTAAGAATCGTTTCCCGCAGATTAAAAAACAAATTCTGAAAGATATAGATTACTATGTCGAGTTCTACATAAATAATGAAGGATTCGACAAAGCTGTGAAGATTCAGAATCTCATGCAGATTCTCCAAATGAACACAACCCTCTCCCGTGAACAAATTGAAGCAGTTATCATTGACGCTATGGGTGAAAACTCGAAGCAATTTGAAAAGACTGACGAAGAAAAGAAACGAGAAGCGGAAATGATGCAGGCGCAAATGCTCGCAGAAGGAAAACCAGTAAACCCGCTGCCACAAGACCAACAATTTCAAAATGCTAATGCACCAATACGACGATGAAAATAATACAGAAAGACGAATCAATAAAAGAGGAAGAAGATGAAAAGAAAGCATATCTTTTGAGACTTCAATCTGACAAAAAATTCCAAAAACACTATGTTGATGGGATTATTCTTCCTGTTTTGAAAAACCTGCGTGATTTGAAATGGCTATATGCGAACGAGGAAAAATTGGTGGCAGCTACGGATGAAGAAATAGCTGATATTATCCGAAATAATCGCGTAAATTACTCGGCATTGACAAAATTATTGTTCCCAATTATAAGTGAAGACAGGAAAGAACTGCTCTGATGCTTGCGTATATTTTAATTATGGTGTAATATACAAGTAGAATTAACAACCTGTAATCACTACAAGTTTCCGATGCTTTTTGTCGGTATAATGTTTGTAGTGATTCATTATACCTACGAAAAGTGTCAGAAATGGCACTTTTTTGTTATTAAGAAAAAAAGTATGTTGCCAGAAGAAACCCCAAACCAGAACCAGGAAGCTCCGGCTACACCTGTTGACGGAGGAGAATCAGAGGAGCAAAAGGAGTTCAATAAGTTGTTTGAGGGAATTGACCTTGACGACGAAAATGCTGATATTGAAGAGTTGAAATCTCAAGTCGAAAATATCAAGAAAGGAGCTGCAAAGTTCTTTTCTGAAAAAGGCATGAAGAAAAACGAAAAGAAAGAAGAGCCTAAACCAGCTATTAAGCAGGAGGACGCTTCTGACCTTGAAGTTATTTTCTTTGAAGGTAAGCCAGAGTCGAAACTTGTTGAAGATGATTTGAAAGCCATTGCAAAAGCTAAGGGAATTTCCGTTATCCAAGCATGGAAGAATGAGTCATGGATTCAAGAAAAAGCGAAGGCACTCCACGCAGAAAAAGTTGAAAAAGAGAAGAATGAAGGTCGAATTGGAGACCCATCGGAGAATATCGAAATTGGAAAAGATGCTGCAACAAAGGCATTGGAAAACAGTTTTATCAGTAATCTTCCGAAAGGATTTTCAGCGGCCACACCAAAGTATTAAATAAATAGAAAAAAAATATGGCTGCAAAATTTGTAATCACCAATGCCGAAAGGCTCCGTACTATTATGGCTCCTATCGCTACTGGTACTGCTATCGAATATGGAGACCTCGTTGCTGTATCTTCCGGTCTTATTGTAAAGGCTGCTGCTGCATCTACCGCAGTTGCTTATTGCGTAAAGGCTCACCCTGCTAACTCTGGTACTCAAATTCAGATTACCGAAGGGAATGATTTCACGTTACGTGGAACGATGGATGTTGTATTCGCTGCTGCTTATCGTGGTGTTGAATACGATATTAACGATACGACCCAGACGATTGACCAGGGTGGTACTACCACTAAAGTTCTAAAAGTTTCTATCGGTGAAGATGCTGGAGTTGTCGGTTCTGCAAGTAATGTGCTCGTGCGAATCAACAAGCCAATCTTCTAATTAAAAAACTGAAACAAAAACTATGTTATCACAAGATGCAGTAGCACTGAACGTCAAAGGGATTAGCGATGTTTTCAAGAACGCCGCTTCCAATGATATTCTTCGCCACAAGGAAATCCCAATCTTTAATATGAAGACTGGAACGACACTCTCTGAGACCTTTACTTCTCGTGAAGGGATGAGCGGTGTCAAAGAACTCGCTGAAAATGAAACTCCTCCATCGCTCGCTGGTATGGTTGGCCCTTCGACCACCATCACCAAGAAGACGTATGGTGGTGCAATCGAAATTACACGTGAAATGAGACTTCAGGCTGGTGACAGCGCTGTAAAAGTTGGTGAGTACGTCAATGACGCTGCTGCTGACCTTTTGCAAGCAAATCGTATGAAGTTCCTCAACGTCATATACGGAATGTTGAATGATGGTTTTACTGGTGCCACTTATCTGTGTCCAGATACGAAGGCTCTCTTCGCTACTGACCATGCTTGGGCTACTGGTACTACGTTCTCAAACAAGGGTACTGCTGCTCTCTCGCTCTCCGCTTGGGAAAATGTTGAGAAAATTGGGGGTGCATTTGTTGATGGAAACGGTGTGTACTTCCCACTGACGTTTGATACAATCATCGTGAAGATGGGTTCGAGTGCAGCTACCACTGCAAAGAAGCTCTTTGCTGAGAAAATTGCTCCAGTACATGTCGCTGATGTGAATATTTTCCAAGGTGGGAAAGTTCGCATTGTTGAGACTCCTGGTATGACTTCCGATACAGCTTGGATTGCATACGACTCACAGTATCGTTCTCCTCTCTATATCGGTATCACCAACATGCCATATCTCGATGAGCCACTCAAGCAAAAGAACGGTTCTGTTTGGACGAACTGTTTTGGAGATTACAAGGTCGGCATCAACAACTTGCCTTACATGCTCTACGGTTCCGATGGTACTGTCTAATCGATAGATAGTAGTAGAATACTGGCTGGGTGAAATTCCCAGCCCCTAAATGGATATAAAATAAAATATCATGGCCTCAAAATACGAACACGTAAGTACCGGAGGTGGTTTCAAGGTAGCACAGCAAGTATCTGGACAAGGAAGGGTAGAAACTCTCGTTCTCCAGGCTGTAAAAGTTCCTTTGACAGCTGCACAGATTATTGGTATGTATGCTGCTCCAGTGTTAGTTGTACCTGGGGTAACTGGTAAATCAATTTACATTGATAGTGTTACTTTCGACATAACTCGAACTGCAACTGCCTTTACTGGCGGTGGAGTAGTAAACGTACAGTACGATAGCACGGTAAACGGAGCTGGCACATCAACGCATGCTGATATTACAGCCGCTACTGTGACTGGTGCTGCTGGTACAACGCATACCAACAAGATTCCTCTCGTTCAAGATAACATTGCCGCAGCCTCAATCGAGGGGAAGGGTCTGTATATCTCGAATAAAACAGCCGCTTTCGCTGCTGGTACTGGGACTGCTACCGTTACTGTTTTCTATCATGTTATCTAATATGAAAGGAAAGAAAAAAGGTGGTAAAAAGTGCTAACAAAAACAAAAATTAAAAGTAGAGGGAAGGGCGAAAGCTCTCCCGATGGATTTCTTGGAGTTCTGTCTGTGTTCGATTCACGGAAAATCCACACTTAATATAAAAAACTATGTCTCAATTATACCAAGTAGACGGAAAGTGGATGACAATTGACCAGATTCACGCTCTGAGAAATAAAAAGGAAGAGTCGGTTGTTGAACCTATTGAGGAAGTAGTTTCTGAAGAAGAAGAGGTTCTAACAGTAGAGGATGTGCTTTCAGTAGATGAAGAACTCCCAGAAGAAATTATGTCTGATGGTGTTTTTGTCGAATCTGAATTGGAAAAATGCACTATTATGGAACTTCGTGATATTGCGAAAGAACGTGGAATTACTGTAAAAGGGCAACCGAGTAAGAAAACTCTTATAAATCTTCTAATACAAAAATAAAATGGCAAATTCATCTCAAAATTTAAGAACAATATTAAATGCGACTGCAACGGCACCTACTACTGGAGCTGTTCTCGATGTAAAAGATTTTCAGAATATCGTTTTACAAATCGGTACAGCATCAAGCGCAAATTTAACAGTTAAAATACAGGGGAGTGTGAGTGATATTGCCCCAACATTTTCATCTCCTGCCACGGTAGGAAACCATTGGGGGTACTTGGCGTGTTACGAATTAGATAGTTCCGCGCTAGTTCCTGGAAGCACTGGTTTTGTAACAGCCGGAACTGATTCTTTTGTAAATTATCTTGTGAATGTTTCAGGAATAAACTTCATTACTGCAACTGTCACAGCTAGGTCAGCAGGTTCCGTCACGGTAAAAGCTAAGACATACGATAACGACTAACTATATGTCTTTTAAAGCACCAAATAATAAGATTGCTCTGCCAGTGGTCATCGGGGAAGAGACTGCTCAGGACCCTCTAGAGACACCAGTTTCTATCTCTCAAAATATTAACAGCTACTCTCAGTTGTACATACAAAATAAGTCAACAGGAGATACCGCCAGTACCGACCTCGTTTTAGGGGCTGATAATGATACACCGGGACTTGACGGAAGATATGCAAATCTTGGATATACCGGGTCAGGTTTCTCTGGTGCATCAGCTGCTCTTGGCATCGTTAGAACAGTTTCAGTCACAGCTGGAGGAACTGGGTATACCGTAGGAGACCAGCTCAATTTGGCTACCGGAGATGCAAACGCTACGGTACAGGTTCTGACTGCTCCTGGTGGAGTTGTCGGAACTGTTCAAATTATTGATAACGGAACAAATTATACAACTGGAACAAAATCTACCACTGGAGGCACTGGAACTGGTTGCACTATAAATGTATTAACTTTGTTAGACCTCACTGCTCAAGTTGCTAATGGAACTTATCTCCTTTCAGTTGGAGGCGATTTGTTGGTAGGTACAGATGATACCGTCGCTAATAAAGTGGTTAAATTTTGCGTTGGTGGTACCGCAACTGCCAATATACGAAGCACCATGTCAAGTACTGAATTTACGACCACACTTCCGTTTACATTACTCTCAGGAACCGCAGTACCAGCCGGAGGGGCAACTGGTTCTGGGCTGAAATTAAGCTCAGTAACCAACCTCGGAATTTTCTTTGGTTCTGGCGTACCTACACTCTCTGCTGCTCAAGGTTCGCTCTACATCCGTACTGATGGTTCGACTACAACTACTCGTATGTACATCAACACAAATGGAACGACCGGTTGGACGAACGTTGCAACTTCAGCATAATTGTAGAAACGAATAAATGAACACAGCATCAATTTACACCCTAACGAGAGACATTCTTGGGACAAACTCTGCTGTTCTGTCAGATTCAAAATTGCTCGAATGGCTGAATATCGCTCTTGGAAATCGGACACTCGATATTTTGAAGTATCAGGTAGACAGAAATGCTTCGATTGAGATGGCGAAGACCAATCTCGTTGATACGACATCACTTGTAGAGGGTGATAACGGTTACGATGGAGAATATACCTTTCCGACAAATTTACTCCGACCATTACGAATGGAAATTTCGTATGATGGAATTTCATTTGTTCCAGCAACAGTATACGATATTGGAGAAAGCGAAGATAGCGAAATATCTTTGACAAATAGCAAATATTCGGTCGCAGAACCAGGAGTTCGGTTCGAGCGTGAATCATTTTTTATCCGTCCTCTCCATATTACTACTACTATTCCTAACGGAATAAGAATCTGGTTTGAAAAACGACAAGCGGCGCTTACTGATGGTGGGACTCCTACATTTGAAGAAAACCTCCATTCTATTCTCGCATTTGATTTGGCTGAAATGGAATTGATGAGACATTCCAGACTCTATTCATCTGAAACCGCTGCAAGAATTAGGAGAGAAGCAACAAAGGCTGAAAATCGGTTTATTGCATTTTACAATGACAGAATGAAACGTAATTTTAAGATAAGTCCGAAAGTTCAGGACTGTTCGTAAATAAATATGGCTACATTCACAAAAATTCAGAAATTTGTACTTAACCTTGGTAATAAGGTTTTTAACCTTGGAACAGACCAGATTAAAGTGGCACTAACAAACACGCTACCGACAGTTGGGACAGACAATCAGTATTCTCATCTTGTCAGTCCGCTCGCAACGACAAATCTTTCAGGCGCAACGCCATTTAATGTTACGACAACGAGTTTCACTCAAACATCAGGAACGGCTAAACTTATTCTTGCTGATTTGATTCTTACGGCAACAGGTACTGTTGGCCCTTTTCGGTACGTTGTTCTTTATTCTGATACAGCAACAAATAAGGAATTGATTGGATTTTATGATTACGGTTCTTCTATAAGTATTCAGAACGGAGAAACATTTACGATAGATTTCGATGGTAGCGCAGGTGTTTTGACAATAGCATAACAGAAATGAATGAGTTTAATACTGCAAGAGGACAACTTCCGTATATTGCAAGAGGACGGATTATACATTTTGAATGAAGAGCCAACGAGCTATACATTCCAGATGTCCGTCGGTTCATTTATATTATCAGGTATTAATACTGGCGTATTTCTGAATAGGTTATTATCGGCAGTGGTTGGTTCGTTTATATTCACTGGGTTATCATCATTACTACTTGTCGGAAGAAAGTTGATAACATCGGTTGGTACATTCACACTCACTGGTATATCTGTGAATTTTGTGAAGATAAGCAAGATGTTTGCTGATACAGTAAATTTTGCTTTAACATTTAGTCCTGCTGACATATTCAAAAATATTGGAATATGGAGGCTCGGTTCAAAATCAGATACGAGTTATTCGTCAGTAGCAAAACCAACAACACCATATTCGCAGATTTCAAAACCAACAACATCGTACTCAACAATAATAAAACCGACAGTTCCAACATATTCCAGGAGAGCTGAAAACCTCGCATACCTATTACAAGAAGATGGATTCAAAATAATGTTGGAAGATGGAAGCTTGCTAAAGATTGACGAAAATATTTGGACTAATATACCTAAAGCGTAACTATGGCGGACTCAAAAATTAGTAATCTAAACGAACTCGCAACAGCTCCAGACGCAGGAGATTTATTTGTAATCGTCGATGTTTCTGATACCTCGATGTCTGCGAGTGGAACAACGAAAAAGATACAGTCTAGTAACGTCACTATTTCAGACGCTTCAACGACTGTAAAAGGAAAGGTAGAACTGGCTACTGACGCTGAAACGATTACTGGAACTGATACTGTTCGTGCTGTTACGCCATCGAATATAACTGCAAAGATTGACACTGATGGTACACTTGTTGGAAATTCTGATACTCGTATTCCGAGTCAGAAGGCCGTAAAGACGTATGTTGATGCCCTAGGTTCTGGTGTTGACATCGCTCCGCAGAACCTTCTCAAAAACGGTAATTTCATCAACAACTCTACTAACGGGTATGGCTCTACTCCTGATGATTGGACTTCCTCCAATGCTAATCCTGTTCAGGGTGGTATTCCTGCTCTCACAAAACAGAATTTGATTGATATGCTCGGAGTAGCGGACGGAGATATTGAGGGACTGTGGCCCTTGAATGAAGCATCTGGAAACGCTCTAGACCTCTCTTCAAACGCGTACAATCTCACCGATACAAATACGGTAGCTGCCTCTTCAGACGGACTGATGTCTTCGGCTCGTGACTTTGAGCGGGCAAATACGGAGTGTTTTGCTGGAACCGCTGCCAATGCTTGCATCACTGGCAGCCAGACTTGGATAGCTTTTATAAAGCCAGAAACATGTGCGGACGGCTATTGCTTTATGGGAAATTCTAATGCCGGTACATACAAAACCCTTCAAATTGTAGGGTCTGGAAATGCTCAATTCTTTTTGGCTGGGCTGACTACCAATACAAATATTATGTCGGATGTTTTGATGCAAGTTGGAAAATGGTACATAGTAGTCGGTATCTATGATTCGGCAAATTCGAAGTTAAAAATATGGGTAAATGGAATTAAAAAAGAGGTAACAGCTAGTGGTTCTGCCTCAGCAACAAATACGACATTCAATATTGGACGAACAGGAGGAACATCAAATAACGACTATGATGGCCTTGTCCAAAACGCCTGTGTACTATCTGTGGCTCTCACCGACAATCAGGTGAAGAAACTCTTTGCTGAAACCCTCTACAAAGGGCAGAAGATTCGTCGTGCTACTACGAACGCTATTCAGTATCAAGACCTGCCAATGAATGTAGTCGAAAGTCTACGTGGAAAAACTGTGGCTCTACGGGCTGATATGTATCAATCTGTCGCTTCTACTGGGCAGATTTCTATCCTCCAAACACTCGCTTCCGGTTCAACTGATGAAACGATTATCTCTGCCACCGACGC
>ERZ869925.592-NODE-592-length-24625-cov-5.710704_pt1 | contig 24625 bp, 25 predicted proteins | sample MGYA00579311_ERZ869925 | MGnify/ENA primary metagenome ERZ869925 (study PRJEB32216, sample SAMN09231817) | wastewater metagenome | place: USA: Maryland | collected 2016-07-30 | study: EMG produced TPA metagenomics assembly of the PRJNA472060 data set (Reclaimed...
GGGGGGGGGGGGGGGGGGGGGGGGGGGGGGGGGAAAATAGGAGAAGCTGCGGGGGCGCCCCCCCCCCCCCCCCCCCCTCAACATCGCAAACACACAATCCCATTCCTGGCTATGACTCCAGCTAGACGGATGCTGCTATCGGTCTAACGTGTAGAACGGCACACGAGATCCTCGGGGCGGTGTTTTTCGGGCGGCCGGGCCGGACGGCGGGTGACGCGCATCTTGGCCGACGACCCGCGCGACCTATGCTGTCGGGCCGTGACCACCCGCCCGCCCGCGCCCGCGCCCTCGCTCTCGAAGATCCTCTCGGTTTCGCGCCTGCGCGCCCGCGGCACCTGCGCCCGCGCCGACCACCTGCGCCACGACGCGGGGCTGGTGCGCGCCGACGTGGTCGTCGCTGCCGAACCGCTGGTGCGCGGGTCGGTCATCCACGCCGGGCTCGCGGCCGCGTGCGCTGGGTTCCCGTCGGCCCCCGACGCCGACGCCGTCGCGGCCGCGTGCGTCGCCGAGGCCGTCGTGCAAGACCTGGGGGCGACCGACCCGCGCCTGCGCGTGTGGACCCAGGTCGCGCTGCGGGCGGCCCGCGCCGTGGACCACGCGTCGTGGCGACCCGCCTCGCTGCCCGCGAGCCCCCGGGACGCGCCGGAGGCCCGCGGCCCGGGCGACGCCGCGGCCGACTCGTCGGACGCGACAGCGGGGCTCGTGGAGCGCCGGCTCGGGGTCGCGCTGCCGGACGGGGACCCGTCGCTGGGCGAGCTCGCCCGCGGGTGGCTGTTCTCGTTCAAGCCCGACGCGGTTCTCGTGCATCTCAGGTCCGGCCTCCTGTGGCTGTGGGACCACAAGACCAAGAGCGAGATCGGGCGGGTCGAGCCGTGGACCGACCTGCACCTGCAAGCCCTGCTGTACAAGCGCGCCTTGCGTGAGGTCGGCATCGAGATCACCGGCGCGGTGCTGTACACGATCCTCGCCGACGAGCCGTCGGTGCCGACGCTGCGCAAGGACGGCCACCTGCGCGAGGTCATGTGGGCCACGGACTGGCCGACGGCGCTGCGTGTCATCGAGGGGTCGGCCGACCCCGACCCCGACTCGCCGCGGTACGCCCGGCTGCGCGCATCGATCGCCGAGCGCCGGTGGCAGCTGCCGCAGGAGGTCTTGTTCACGGACGAGGAGGTCGAGCGCGCGTGGGATCACCTGCTCGCGGCCCGCGACGACCTCGCGGCGTCGCGGGCCCGCGACGTGAAAAAAGCTCTTGACTTGCGGCTGCCGGTGTGGCGCGCGGTCCACCCGTCGGGCCGCGGCCACGCGTGCGGCTCGTGCGACTACCGGGAGTGGTGCGCCGAGGACTTCGCGGGCCGCGACCCGGAAGCGCTGGTGGGGTCGACGTACCGTCGCGGCGGCGACAAGTACCTCGCCGAGGTGGCGTTGACTTCGTCCCGCGGCGACACATGTTACGAGCGTCCCCAGGAGTTAGATGGAATCGACACACGCAGAGCCCGACCGTGACGCGGCCGGTGTCGGTGGTGACGTTGTCACCGCTGCCGCCGTCGCACCTGCCAGTCCCAACGACGCCGCGCCGCTGGCCACCAGCCTCGGAGTGTGGGGACCGAGCGGCATGGGCAAGACGCAGCTCGCCGCGTCGCTGCTCGCTGACCCCGCGTACGGCCCGACCGCCTACGTCGACGTCGACGGGGGCCGCCCCGCTCTCGCCGGTTACGAGGCCGCCGACCTGCTCGTGTACCGGCCCGCGACCGTCATCGCCGACGTCGTCAAGACGATCCGCGAGGTGCAGGCGGGGCGGTGTTTCAACCGCGCCGGCCAGCGCGTGCGGTCGCTGATCATCGACGCGATCAGCAACCTCATCCCCAACGAGATCCAGCGCAAGGGCCTCGGCGCCGCCAAGCCGCAGGACCAAGCTCTCGCGCTCCTACCCGAATTCAAGATCCTGTTCGGCCAGCTGCGGTCGCTGCCGAAGGACAGCGGCATCACGGTCGTGCAGGTGGCCCACGCCAAGCACAAGACCGTCAAGGTCGGCGACGTGTCGCACGAGCTGCTCGTGCCCGACATGTTCCCCTCCATCGCCCACGCGTGGATGGCGAGCGTGCGCCACCTGTGGCGCGTCACGAAAAAGCGCGGCGCCAAGGGCCCGGCCTACCCCGCGATGATGCTGCGCACCGAGGTCGAGGGCCTCTACGGCACACAGACATACTGCGGGTGGATGAAGACCAGCAACATCGCCTTCGCGCAATGGATCGCCGGCGAGATGGGCAAGCGCGAGCACCTCGAGTGGGACACGGGGACCTTGCCCGTGGACCAGCACCCGACGCTCGCGTCGCTCCTGCGCGTCGCCGACGACCTCACTTTCGAGCAAGGGCGCTACGGCGCCGCCAACCCCACCGCCCTGCGCGCCCTCAAGGCGCTCGAGGACGTCATGGCCAGCGCCGTCACCGACGCCGCGACCTGACGCATCCTATTGTCAGTACAAACGCACGAACGGAACCAGCAAGCATGAGCACCGACACCACCACCGCCCCCACCACCGTCACGCCCGCGGCCGCCCCCGCCGCTCCGCCGCGCCGCGGCTTCGCCCGCGCCGGGGCTGCCGCCGCCGTCGCCCCCGCGGCCAACGCCGCCGACACCACGCCGACGCAGCCCGCCGAGGCCGAGCAGGTCCCGAGCAACAACATGCTCGTCGACATCGACTTCGAGGCCGCGCTGCAGCACAGCAGCGACGGTCTGTACCCCGGCGAGATCATCAGCGCCAAGCCGACCAAGGGCGGCAACGGGATCTACGTGTCCGTGCGCCACGTCGACGGCACGGTCGCGTCGTGCAACTACATGTTGTTCCGCGCCGTCAAGGACGAGAACAAGCAGCCGAAGCTCGACGCCGCCGGCAAGCAGATCATGGAGCGCGACGTGTCGGCGCAGAAGGCGTGGGCGAGCTTCTGCGGCGCGCTCGGCCTGGTGCCGCAAGAGGTCACGCGCGGCATCGTCGACTTCGCCAACCAGAAGACCGCCGACAAGCCCGCGATCGTCGGGCTCACGTTGCTGTGGAATTTCAAGCAGAATGGGGACTTCCTGAACTGCTCGTACAACGACGCGGCGACGCAGAAGATGCTCGCCGCCGGCGGCCCGCCCGCGGCCTGAGACAGAAATAGAGCGGAGGGAGATCCTCCGACGTAGTATCTGATCACCGTCGGCCCCGCACGCATCCGCGTGCGGGGTTTTTACTTTGTGGGTTGCGCGACGCGCCCGCGTGCTCATGTTGCGACGACGTGAACGACCCGACCCCGTCCGAGGTGCGCGCGCTGATCAGCGGCGAGTTTGACGTCGTGTATGACCGGACCCCGGGCGCGCTGCCGGCGAACATCGCCGACGCTCTCCTGTCGGCCGCGACGCTGCGCGACCACCAGTTCACCGAGGCCGAGATCGTCGACCTCATGCAACACAGGGCGATGCGCTTCGGCTACTACGAGGGCTCCGCGTTCACCATGACGATCGAGTGCGGCGAGGCGTGATGCTGGTATCTTTCGATATCGAGACGTCGGTGCGGACCGGCGAGCCCGCGTGCCTGACGTGGTGCGCGGCGGAGCGCGGTGCGGACGGGACGTGGAGGCCGGGGCCGAAGATGGGCCTGCACGCGCGCGACCCCAAGGCGCGCGCGACCTTCGCGGCGTGGCTCGCCGACGAGTCGGTCGTGCTGCTCGGGCAAAACGTCGCCTTCGACATGGTGACGCTGTCCCGGTGGTGGGGGCTGCTGCCGGAGATGCGGCGCGCGTACGAGACTGGTCGCGTCCGCGACACGATGCTGCGCCAGCACCTCATCGACATCGCGTGGCCCGCGAAGCCGAACGTGGTGTGGAACGACGAGCTCGGAAAATTCTTCCCGGGGAAGCTCGCGTGGCACCGCGGGCTCGGGAAGATGATCCGCATCGACGCCGGAGAGAACGAGGACGGCGGCGGCGCGGGCGCGAAGGCGGGGCTCGACTACCTCGCGCACCGCCTGCTGGCCGTCGACATCGTCAAGCTGAAGCACGGGGTCGACGGCGCCGAGCCCGTGCGCATGCGCTACCACGAGATGCTCGACGTGCCGTGGGAGGCGTGGCCCGACGACTTCCGCGACTACGCGCTCGGCGACCCGTCGCTGACGCTCGAGGTGTACCTCGAGCAGATCGAAGTCGTCCGCGAGAAGACCGACCCGCGCGTGCCGTTCGACGACCGGCTGCCCCCGCTCGTCGCCGCGGGATGGAGCATCGACGACGTCGACGCGCCGCTCGTCGACGAGCAATTCCAGGTGCAGGCCGCGGTGCCATTCCAGGTCATGTCGGCGCGAGGGGTTCGCGTGGACCGGACGCTCGTCAGAAAACAGCGCGCTGAGCTGGCCCGCCTGCGCGAGTGGGCCGCGGGCCTGTGCGTGCGTCACGGGACCATGCGCGAGGTCTACGACTTCGAGGTCAACGACGCGACCGTCAAGTCCAAGCCGCTGCGCAAGGGCGAGTCCCCGACGCCGGAGCGGCTGTACCGGTCGCTGCGCACGCGGTGCCGCAAGCTGCAGGCGGAGGATCCCGCGGCGTTCGCCGACTTCCTCGCGCTCGCGCGGCAGCTGGGCAAGGTCCGCGGCGTCGAGCGCAAGGTCGACGACGCGGAGAAGCGCGCCCGCGTGACCCGCCTCGCGGACGAGCGCGGCATCGTGCTCGCCAAGACCAAGAGCGGGAAGAAGACCAAGGCCGACGCCGACGTGGTGTACGACGTGGCGACGCCGTCGGCGGAGGCGCAGGCGCGAGACCCCGCTGCGGCCGACCTCGCCGCGGTGCTGGGGCCGGCGCTCCTAAAGATCGCTCGCCGAGCCCTCGCGGGCACGGACGCCGACGAGGCCGCGCGGGAGGGCAGGACCGACGACGCGGCGCGCCTGCGGGCGGAAGCCGACGGGTGGTCCCTCGCCCGCCTCGCCGCGGCCATCGAGGTCGCCGAGGACCCGGGGCTCGCAGCGCTCGCGGTGCACGGCAAGGCGGAGAAGTTCGACTCGTCGTTCCTGCGCGGGCTCGACGTCGACGGCGACCCGCCGGAGGTGCGCGCGTGGTTCCGGACGATGATGGAGACCGGCCGCACGTCGATGGTCGGCGCCATCCGGCAGAACATGCCGAAGGCCGGCGGCGTGCGCGAGTGCATCGTGCCGCGTCCTGGGTACGTGTTCGTGCAGTGCGACTACTCGCAGATCGAGCTCCTCGCGCTCGCCTACGTGGTCGACTCGCTGTTCGGCCGCGAGTCGTCGCTGACGATCGCGATCCGCTCGGGCGTCGACTGTCACCTCGCGCTGGCCTGTCACCCGCTGCTGGGGCTCGGGCTGACGTACGACGCCGCGAAGGCGCACCGCAAAGAGGGCAATCGGCTCCTCGAGGCCGCGGGGTCCGACCGCTCCGAGGCAGAGTCGGCTTCGCCGTTGTTCGACTGGGCGCTGTTTGACCGCATCGAGAAGGCGCGCTTCAACTCGAAGGCTGCCAACTTTGGTTTCCCCGGTGGCATGATGCCGCGCAAGTTCCTGGTCACGGCCAAGAAACAGGGGGTGATCCTCACCCTCGAGCAGGCGACGGCGTTGCGCACGGCGTGGCTCGAGACGTGGCCCGAGATCAACGCGTACTTCGAGTGGGCGAAGGGCATGACCTCGGGCAACCGGACGGCCCGCGTGCGCCACCTGGACGGCGGCGCGGACGAGCCCGGCCACTGGCGCGGCGGCTGCGGTTACACGCAGCTTTGCAACACGCTCTTTCAAGGGCTGTGCGCGCGCGGTGCCAAGGTCGCAGCGTGGGACCTGTTCGTCGCGTGCTACCTGACCCCGGACGGTCCCCTCGCGGGGTCCCATCCGGTGTTGTTCGTGCACGACGAGTTCGTGCTCGAGGTGCCGACCGGCCGCGAGGGGCTTGCGCTCCCCGAGCTGATCCGCATCATGGTCGCGTCGATGCTCTCGGTGATGCCGGGGCAGGCCGTGCGCGCCGAGGGCAAGGTGCTTCCGGAGCGCTGGACGAAGTGACGAACGAGGAGACGAGATGGGACAGACGGTTCTCGGAATCATGTACGGCTGCAGGCTGCCCGACCCGCCGAGGCGTTGCGAGGACGACCTCGACATCTACACCGACCGCGCCGTCGATCGCGCGAACACGTACGAGGGCGGCGGTGTCGAGAGGGACGCGGGTCTCGTCGGGCTGTGGGTCGCGGTCGGCGGGTCGGGCATCGAGCACGCGGCGAGGCTCGACTACGTGTGCGTCGAGTTCGCGGACAAGGCCCTGCGCGCGCACCCGGAGATCGGTCCGTTCGTGCGCGACGCGGTGAAGTCCTGGCCCGAGTTCGTCGAGCACATGCAGGAGGTCGACGTGCTCCTCTCGCGGCGCAAGCCGAAGCTGTGGCTCACGACCACCGAGGTCGCGTAGTGCAGTACATCGGTGGAAAACAAAAATCGGGCGGTGCTCGGATCGCCGCCGTCATCAATCGCATTATCCGCGAGCGCAAGCTTGAGACATACTCGGAGCCATTCTGTGGCGGGCTGTCGGTCACGCAGCGGATCGTCGCGCCGGTGCGTCACGCGTCGGACGCGTGCGAGGCGCTGATCTGCATGTACAAGGCGTTGCAGTCCGGCACCTGGACGCCACCGCTGGACCTGACGCGCGAGGAGTGGGTCAAGCTGCGCGACGCGAATGACCCGCGAGATCCGCTCACGGCATTCGCCGGATTTGGGTGCTCGAACCGGGGCGCGTGGTTCAACAGCTACGTCGAGAAATCCAAGCGCACTGGCAAGAATTTCGTACCCGCTGCAGTCGCAGCTGCGGACTCACTCCGCAAGAAAATGCGGCTCTGTGCTGACGTGCGCTTCGCGTGTGGTGACTATCGCGAGCAGATGCTCGGTGACATTGTCTACTGTGACCCGCCCTATGCGGGCACGATGGGATATCCGGCGGTGTCCGGTGAGTGGGACCCACTCGCGTTCTGGGCGTGGGTACGTGCGACGAGCGACGACAGACTGATGTGCATAAGCGAGCAGCACGCCCCGGACGACTTCGTCGCGCTGCTGTCGTTCTCGATCCAAAGCAGGATCGCGATGACCACGGGTGCGCGGCGCGACGAGCACCTGTTCGTGCCGCGGCATCAGCTCGACGTGTGGGCCTCGATCGCGGGTTGACAAGACGGGCCGCGTGTGCATGGTGCGGGGGATGTCTCCTCCCTTCATCGACGAGCCCCCGCCGCGACCTGCCGTCGTGGTCCTGTGCGGGTACCAGGAACACGGCAAGACCACCGGAGCGCGGTGGCTGACGCAGCTCGCCGGCTTCCGGCGCGTGTCGTTCGCCGATCCGATCCGCGCGATGCTCGTCGCGCAGGGGTGCGAGTCCTCCAGGTTCGACCCGAAGTGGAAGGACGTCGCGTGCCCCGAGCTGTGCGGCATGACCCCCCGCCAGGCCATGGAGTCGCTCGGGGACTGGGGCCGCGAACAGGCGCTCGACTTCTGGGTCCGCGCGTGGGACCGGACGCTGCCCGACGATCCGCTGCTCGTCATCGACGACGCGCGCTACGACCTCGAGGCCGCGGCGGCGCTGGGCACGGCGCGGCGGCGCGGGGCGGCGTTCTCGATGATCGAGGTGCACCGACCCGGGCACCCGCGCGGCACGAGCCACGGGAGCAACCGCATCCCCGCTGCACCCGAGGGGGTCGTCGTGGAGCACGTCATCAACGACGGGCTGCGGGAGGACCTCGGCGAGAAGATCGTCGCCGTGCTGCGCGAGCGCGGGGTGCTGCGATGAGCCCGCGCGTCTTGACGCTCGCCGAGGTCAACGCCGGCGCAGAGCGAGCGGCCGCCCGTGTCGACGCGTGGCCCGAGTGGAAGCGCGAGCTGTCGTCGTCGAGCGCAACGCCCTCGTCGACGATCGACGCTTGTGCAGCGTGCCCCGTCGAGATCGTCATGCTGCACGCGGGCGAGTCTCCGATTGAGCTGTGGGGCGACGCTCGCGCCGTGCTCGCGTGTGACCCCGGCGTGCAGTCCGGGTGGGTGCTCGCGGTGGCGACGTGCGGCGTCATCATCCCGATCGCGGCGGCGCTGCTGGGGCAGCGGAAAAAGCCCGGTCGCCGCGGGGTGCCGATGAAGGTCGCGTCGCCGCCGGGTGTCGACGACCACGTGCGGGTCGTCGCCAACTTGCTCGAGATCTATGTGCGCTCGACGGTGCTGCGCGACGTCGCTGGCGGCAACGGCCCCACGCGCCCGCGTCCGATCGTCGCGTGCGAGGACTGGTTCGCCGGCGTCAACCCGGGGACGGCGCGGGACATCGCGCAGCAGTTCTACTTCGCAGAGGCCGCGGCGCAGCTGCACGGCTTGACGTTCCGGGCCGTGGCGAACCAGACGTGGAAGAAGACGTACCTCGGACGCGGCAACATGCGCAGCGACGAGGCCCTGCTCGCGTACGCGGCGAAGGGCCACGAGGCCCACCCGCACGTGACGCGGTGGGCCGGGACCACGGTCGGCGCGCTCGGCGAGGCCGACGACTCGGCGGCGCTGGGCGTCGCGCACCACTGGCTTTCGACTGAGTCGACCTGACTTGCGCGGGGAGAAAACGTGACCACCACAAGAGCGATGACCAAGGCTGCGAATCTCTCGAAGATCGTCCACGGCCCGAAGCCGAAACCGACCATGCGGCCCGACGCCCTGTACGCGCCGGGAGGTACCGTGCCGCTGTCGAAGGCGGCCATTGAAGCGCACAAGCGGGCTGAGCTCGCGTTGCGCAACCTAGCAGCCGCGGGGCGCATCGCCAAGGTGACGACGCGCGAGGTGGCTAAGTCTGGCAACCACGCAGTGCTCGTACTGCCGGACGCGCACTTCCCATTCAACGATGAGGCGGCCTGCGACATCGCTGTGCAGATCGCCCGCATCGTCCGGCCGACGCGCATTGTCTCGCTCGGCGACACCATCGAGGCCGCGGCGTGGACCGCTCACCCACCGCGGTCCGTGCCCGAGGAAGCGACGCACAAGTTCAGCCACGAGATTGAGACAGCCGGTGCGTGGATCGATCGGGTGCGCGACGCCGCGGGGACCTCGCCCTCGTGGGCCTATCTCGAGGGCAACCACGAGGCGCACATCGAGCGTGAGTGCCTGCGGCTCGGCGCCATCGGACGAGCCGTGTCGGACCTCGTGTCGCCGCGAAACCTGCTCACGAGAGGCCGACCGTGGATGTCGTGGACGCCGTACGTCGAGCCGTACGCGAAAGAGCGCCGGCCGGCTGCCCACCTGCGCGGTGGGGGGATGGCACATCACAAGATCTGCTCGGACCTGTGGGCCGTGCACGGATGGTCGATTGCTAAGCATGTCGCGCAAAAGCACCTCGAGCTTGCCAGGACTTTCAGCGTCATCGCAGGTCACAGCCATCGTGTGCAGTCAGTCACCGAGCGGATTCTCGACACGGGCAAGCTCGTGCGCGCGTGGTCGTCTGGGTGCCTCAGTAATTTGCAGCCGGCCTGGCACCATGGCTCCCCCACCACGTGGTCACACGCCGTGAGCTTGGTCTACTGTGAAGACGCGTGTCTTACCAAAATTGATCCGAAGTGGGAACCGTATGTCATTGCCATCAATCGTGGCGAGGCCGTGTTGCCAGGAGGGACTAGCGTCCGTGCGTAGGTATCGCGGTCAGGTCAGCCGACCCTGCGCTGTTTGTGGAGAGTCTGTGTTTCGGTACGAGGCTGAATTTCGGCGACGTGCGGGTAGCGTCATTGCCTGCTCACTCGCGTGTCGGGGTGAAGCCGTACGTCGAAAATTAGTCGTACAAACGCACAGTGGGCAAGCCACTCGAATTTACGCAAAAGGCGTCGACAATCCTAAATGGACAGGCGGGGTGTGGCAGGGGTTATCGTACGGTCCGGGATGGACTAAGCAGCGAAGCGCTGCACGCGAGCGCGATGGCGATACTTGTCAGCACTGCGGCAAGACTCGAGAGCAAGCAAAACGGCCGCTCGATGTTCATCATATTGTTCGTTTTATGAGTTTCGCTACGTCGGACGATGCGAACGTCTTGTCGAATTTGATCACGCTATGTCGTCAGTGCCACAGCAAGGCGGATCGTGAACAACGCAAAGAGCTTGGCTCGGACATACAGCCAAACATCAAGTTCGGACCTGCTCTCAAACCGAGAGCGCGTTCTGCTTTTGCCTCGTTCGCGCAGGTCGCGTGTCTGCTTGCGCGTAATTGGTTCTTGCAAACGACATCCCCCGGTGTGGAAGATGAGAATCTGCGGGGTTTGGGGCACGCGATGTGCCGCGCGGCTAGAGGTCAGCACTCGCGTGGTTTGAACAAAGTATCGGATCTGTGTCAGGCTGGCACCTTGTTGAAGGCGAATGCCGAGATCGAGGCCGACTGCTGGCGGTTCACCCTGCAAGGGTCGACCGCGCCCGACCCTCGCCCATGGTCCGACTTGCTCGCGTCCGGCGACCACCGGCGCATCGCCGGGGCGGAACGGGTCGCCTTCCTCGACTGGACCACGTACAATCCTGCAGGAGCTAACTGGCCCGGCTGGACCGGTTGGAATCCAGTCACGCGTACTACTGAGCGTCGACGACTTGCGCCTGCGACTCGACGCTCGTACTTGACATCTGTGACAACGTGAGCATCGTGTCGGCATGGAGAAGCAAATCACCCTGAGCGACCGACTGCGCACCTTCCGTACCTGGGGCATCTGGGGCGTGTTCGGCGTCGTGATCGTTGACATGATCGTGACGGCGGTCGCTGGTCCGTGCCGCCCGAAGCCCGACCTGTTCGACTGGTTTCAACTCGTGGCCGCCATCCTGCTGCTTGCGCAGCAGTTTGTGATCGTCGGTCTCTCGCTCCGGTCTCGCGGCGAGGACGACCACACGCGGTTCGAGTGGCGATGGGACCTGATGTGGCTTGCGGTGTTTAGCTTCAGCGTCGCCGCCGACGTCGTCAACATCCGCTTCCCGTACGTGTTCCCAGGCTGCTCGTGATGCACGACGTCGTCCTGGTAGACGTGCCCTGGCTCTACGCCGGTGACCCGACCAAGAACGCCGCGGCCGGCAAGCACTACGCGTGCCTGTCCGACGAGGACGTGCTGCGGCTCGACGTGCTCTCGTACATGCACCCGCGGCGGTCGCTCGCGTTCGTGTGGGCGACGTGCCCACGCCTCGACTTCGCCATCGCGGCGATGAAGGCGTGGGGCCTGCACTACCGCGGCGTCGCGTTCGCGTGGGTCAAGACCCGCCGCGACGGGACCCCCGTGGGCGCACAGGGCGTGCGGGCGTCGGTGACGAAGCCGACGATCGAGCTCGTGCTCGTCGGGTCGCCGATGGCGAAGGGTCGCCCGCTCAAGATCGCAGACGAGTCGGTCGCGCAGGTGCTCACGCTCGACGAGGTCGCAGGAGAAGACGGCGAGGTCGTGCTGGCGCCCCGCGGCGCGCACTCGGAGAAGCCCGCCGAGGTCGTGGCCCGCATCGCTCGCATGTACCCGGACGCGAGCAAGTGTGAGCTGTTCGCCCGCGCCGAGCGTCCGGGGTGGACCTGCGTCGGCGACGAGCTGCCGACGCCGTCGCGCGTACGCATGCGAGGTACGATCTGACCATGCGCGACTTGAACAGGCACCACGCCGCGCGGTGGGCAGCTCGCAGGCGCCGCACGCTAGCCGCGTGCGGTCGAGCGAGCCCGCGCGCCGAAGTACCCGGTCGACTCCGCAAGCTCGAGGTCGGCTGCGGCGGACGCTGCTACCTCTGCGCACCGCACAAATTCCGCAAGCATCCTCGTCCGCGTGTCGACGGTGACGCGTGAGGTACCTCGGCGGGAAGTGATGGATCGCAAGGCGCGGCGCATCGTCAACGCCAGCATCATCATAGGCGCGGGCCGCCCGCTGCCACGCTCGTAGCTACCTGCTCGTGGTACGCTAGCGCGGCATGGCCGAGATAGACTTCGATCTGGCCGACCTGCGCACGCGTCAGTACGAGATGCAGGCGCAAGCCCTGGCGATGCGGGTGTCGACGGCGGAGATGGGTCCCGCCGTGTTCGACGGCTGGCTGCCGTTGTGGTACATCGAGATCGTCTCCGCGCATCTCGACGCGTGCCTGCGCTACGTTCGCGGGCTCCCCGGCGGGCTGAAGCGGATCTGCATCAACCTGCCGTTCCAGCACGCAAAGACGACCATCGTCGAGATGTTCATCGCCCGCGCGCTGGGCGTCGACCCGTCGCTGCGCATCATCAACGCCAGCTATGGCGTCACGCTCGCGCGGCAGCGCATCGACAACGTCCAGCGGTGGATGTCGCACCCGAATTACCACGCCGCGTTCAGTACGCGTTTCGGCGCGGCCGCAGTCGTCGACGAGGACGACCGCAAGTCACGCGGTAACGACAAGGTCCGCAACACGGCGAACGCGTTTCAGGTGCGGTCGCTGCAGGCCAACGGCAGCCTGAAGAACATGGGCGGTTCGTTCCTCTCGACGTCCCTCGGCGCCGACCTGAACGGGCGGCCGTACGACATCGGGATCATCGACGACCCGCACAAGAACCTCGAGGAGGCGTCGTCTGACGCGGCGCGGCAGCACGTCGAAGACCGCTACGACGCGATCTTCCTGTCTCGCCAGCAGGAGCGCAGCGTGCAGATCATAACCACGACGCGGATGCACCCCGACGATCTCGTGTCGCACGTGGTGCCGAAGTGGCAGCAGTCCGGCATCCCGCACGCGGTGCTGCGCTTCCCCGCGATCCTGGACGAGGAGCCGGCGTCGTACGATCCGCGACCACCCGGGCACGGCCTCGCGCAAGCCCTCTACCCTGGTGCTCCCGAGAAGTACAGCGCCGAGTCGTACCGCGTGATGAAGATCGACCAGCCGCCCCACGTGTGGGAGACGTGCTTCCAGCAACGCCCGACCACGCGGACGGGTGACTTCTTCCCCTCCGCGTGGTGGGGCCACTACGACCCGCAAGAGCTCCGCGAGGTCGATCGCTACTGGGTCTCGATCGACTGCGCAGCGAAGGCAGCCGGCGCGTCGTGGACATGTGCCGACCTGTGGGCGGCCCGCGGTCCGCAGGCGTTCAAGATCGACGAGCTGCGCGGGCATTGGGACGTCCGGCAGTTCGAGCGTGAGCTGATGACGTGGATCACCGACAAGTGGGGACGCGAGGTCCGCAAGCTCGGCTCTGCCATCGTGATCGAGGACGGCGGCTTCGGGCGCACCATCCACGATGACCTCGTCGCGGCCGGCGTCAAGTCGCTGCACCTGCTCGGCACCGGCGGCCTGAGCAAGCCGGCCCGCGCCAGTCTCGTGCTGGACTTCGTCCGCAACGGGCTGGCGCTGCTGCCGGGCCGATCGTTCGGCCGCATCTCGGAGGGCTGGGTCGGCGAGCACAAGGCGGAGTGGGGCAGGTTCCCCGCGCCGCCGTGCGACCGCGTCGACGCGGGCGTGCAGGCGTTACGATGGCATCTCGACCTGCTGCGCGCGGCATAGCGTCCGCGGCGGTACGCTGGCCCCGTGAGCATCATCTCCCGGACCCGCGCCGCCATGGCCGCCCTCGCCCCCGGGGGCGTCGCCGGTGCGGCCCGGGCCTTCGTCGCCAACCGCGCCGACGGCGTGCCGTTCGACCCCGAGGGGTACGGCAGCTGGACGCCGTCGATCAACGGCAGCAACACGGTCGTCAACTTCCTGAACGGCCTCGGGCTCGGCGCGGGCGACACGTCGACCGGGGTCCGCTTCATGCGCCCGCGCCGGCTCTCCTGGGGCGAGCTGGACGCGCTGCACGTCGACGCCATCGGCCGACGCATCGCCGAGCTTCCCGGCCACGAGGCGACGCGCGAGGGCTACCAGGTGCGGCCGCTGCGGGTCGCGGACGCGAAGCGGGCGCAGGTCGTGGTCGATCGGTTGTCGGCGCGGGCCAACGATCTCGAGCTGTTGTCGCGCCTGTTCGAGGCGAGGTGGCGCCGCCGCACGTTCGGCTCGTGCCTGCTCGTGATCGGCACCGAGGACTGCTTCACGCGCGACGCGACCGAGCGCGTGATCGCGTCCGACTTCACGCAGCCGCTCCGGGTCGGCGCAGAGGTCTTGTGGGTCCGCTGCTTCGACGCGCGGTGGTACCGGATCGCGGAGACGTACGGCGAGGGCCACCCGCTCTGCGGGCAACCACGGCTGTACGAGGTCCGCGGGTGGGACCGGCCGAACCTCGAGGCCGACTACAAGATCGGCGCGCGCATGCCGACCACGGCGTACACGCGACTCGTGCACGCGTCGCGGGTGTGGCGCGACGCGGAGCCCGAAGGGTGGTCGATCTTCGACGGCCTCGCCCGCGACCTCGCCCGCCTGCTGTCGTCGGCGAAGGGGGCGGAGGACGCCTTGTCCGGGATGGCCGTCCCGGTGTACACGATCCCGGACCTCACCGAGAAGCTCGAGCGCGACGAGAAGGGCGTCCGCGCTCACGTGCACGCGTTGAACGCCGCCAAGTCGATGATCAACGCCATCCTGCTCGAGAAGGGCGAGACCTTCGAGTGGCAGAAGCTCACGCTCGCCGGCGTCAGCGACGTGATCAACTCGCTCGGCTACGTGCTGTCGGCCGCGACCGGCATCCCGATGACGCTGCTGTTCGGCATGTCGCCGGGCGGGTTCTCGGGCGGCGACAGCGAGGAGCGCAACTGGCATAACTACGTGCGGTCCGTGCAGCGCGAGCTCGGGCACGGCGTGTCGTTCGTGCTGCGGCTGCTGCTCGGCGAGATGGGCGTCGCCAACGACGCGTTCGACTTCGCCGTCGACTGGAACAAGCTCGTCGTCCTGACCGACCTCGAGGCCGTCGACATGCGGGAGAAGACCTCGCAGTATTGGAGCCGCATCATCGACAAGGGGATCGTCAAGCCGAGCGAGGTCAGGTCGTCGGCGTTCGGCGGCGAGGGCTTCTCGTACGACATCGCCGTCGACGCGACCGGCACCGGCGAGGACGACGCGCGCGCCAACCTGGACGGCCGCGAGGCGACCGCCGTGCTCGCCATGATCAGTGCCTACTTCGCGCCCGGCAGCCTGATCACAGCGGAGGCGGCCCGCGCGTACATCGTGGCGATCAACCCGTCGCTCTTGAACATCGCCAACACGATGATCCCGAACCGCCCCGCCGCGCCGACGTTGGCGCCCGCCCTCGGGGCGCCGGCCGCGACTGCGAGCACGACCGGTCAGGCATCGACGCCCGTCCCGCAGCTGGGCGCCGGCATCACGGTCCCGTCGGGCGACGACCCCGCGACGCCGCAGGAGCGACCGGCCGACGTGACGAACACGTGGCTGACCGCCGACGACATCGCGGCGCGGCTGGGTTGCGTCGTCAGCTACGTCAAGCGCCTCGCGCGGGAGGGACGCGTCGCGCTCCGTCCGGGCGGTCCGCGGGGGGCGATGCTCTACGCGCTCGAGCACGTCGCCGAGGCGATCCAGGGCGCCGAGATCCCACGCCACGGCGAGCAGTCGCTCGAGGCTGTCGTCGGCGACAGCGACGACGGCGACGATGAGGAGGACGAGGCATGATGCGCGGCAAGGGGGCGTTCGTCGGGGGCCGTCCCGTCGAGCGGTGGGATCGCTGGGCGGCGTGTGGCCTCGAGTGGTGCGCGCTGCAGCACGCGTGGTGCTGGGGCGACCGCGCCAGCGCGGGGCTCGAGGCCGACGAGGTGACGCGCGACGTGCGGTCCCTCGTCGACGAGGCCGCGCTCGCGCGGGCGAGGGGCGTCGACCCGTGGTGGTGGGCGTGGGTGGTGCCGTCCCGCGTCGACGCGTGGCTCGCCCGCTTCGCCGCCGACGTGCGCGACGCGGGCACCGAAGCCCCGGGAGGTCTCGTGCTGAACCTCGAGCTCGCCGAACCCGAAGGGCAGAAGGGTCGCGGGCGACCAGCATGGAACGACGCGCGCGGAGTAGAGGACGCCGCGCACGACCTCGTCGCTGGTGTGCGTGACGCGTGGGACGGCGAGGTGTGGGTGACGACGCACGGCAAGGCGGTTGCCGAGCAGCCGTGGTCGGCGCTGCGTGATCTCGACGGCGTGCTGCCGCAAGCGTACAACCCGGGATGCACGTACAAGTCGGGCTTCGTCGCGCGGTGCGTCCGCTCTTACGCCGAAGGTCCGATGCGCGGCAAGCCGGTCGTACCGCTGCTCGGTGCCAACTCGACGCTCGCCGGTTGCATGCGCCGGTATGTCGAGGAAGCGACGACGCTGGACCCGCGACCCGGCGCCCTCGGGTGGTGGTCGTGGGCCGGGCTCGAGTCGTCGGCGTCCAAGCGCGCCGAGGTCGGCGCGTGTGATCTCAGTCATCGGCCAAACCCGCCGCCTTCGCTGCAAAAATAAAGGCAGCGACGCCGGCGGCGACTGCTCCCTTTGTGTGGCCCTGCGCCACCAGCCACACGCACAGACCGAAGAACACGAGAGTCGCGAAAAGAGCGACGATTGCATTTTGCATGCGACTCAAGGTGAACCAGACCCGACGCCGTGTCAAGTTTTATTTGACAACGCGGCGCACGCGTGCGACCATCGACGCATGCTGCATGGTCACACGATCCGTATCGACTGCATTCCCGACGGCGCTCGCGTTTTTCGTACCCCACACGGGCTGGCAAAGTTTTTGCGTCCGCTACTCTTGAGGCGCGCCAGCTCGGGTAAGAAACTGCGCGAGGTCAGCCTCGCCGCGACCGCCATCGAGGGAGGCGAGGTGCGTTTCGTCCTGCTTTGCGGGATGGCGCTGGGCCCGGGCGTCGGCCCGGGGAATCTTGACGCAGAGGCACGGAAGTTACTAGAGACCGCGACGGCTGGCTCTCGAGGCGAGGAGCGGCTGCGTTTCGTCTCGGGCTGTGCGATCTGGCTCGGTTGAATTCGCCGCGGCAGGTATTGACTCGTCGCGTGGATCGGTGCATTATAGGGGGTTGCGCATCGTCCGGGCATCGCTACGGTGCGGGCATGTCGTCCCGTCCCGTCCGCCCGACCGCGCCTTCCCTGCGAAAGTGTGGTGAGTCACAAGATGGTCCCGACCGGGCCCTCGACGGGTTCTTCGAGTGGCTCGGTCGACAGCCGCGCAACACGCCCGACCAGCAGGTCGAGCTGGCGCGCGAGTACCAGACGGCCCGCCGCGCCTTCTGGGGCGTCGTGCTCGGCTGCCCGGGCGCGGACGGCGACGAGGTCCGCGGCATCGTCAGCGCGTCGGCGACGAGCGCCGGGTGGGTACCCGCCGACGAGCCGCTCCTCGAGCACGTGCTGCGCACGGACGTGGGGCTCGCGCTCGTCGACGCGGTGGCGCGCGTCGCTCCCGCCGAGCACCGCGCGCTGCTGCGCGGGCGCAAGCGCCTGAGCGAGTCGAACCTGCGCCTCGTGGTGTCGGTCGCCAAGCGCTACCGCGCGCCGAAGGACCCGCACGTCACGCTCGCGGTGACGCTCCCGTTCGCCGACCTGATCCAGGAAGGCACGGTCGGGCTGATGAAGGCGTGCGACCGGTTCGACCCCGACCGCGGGTTCAAGTTTTCCACGTACGCGACGTGGTGGATTCGTCAGGCGATCAATCGCGCGCTCGTCGATAAGGCCCGGCTCGTGCGCGTGCCGACCCACGTCGCCGACAAGCTCGGGCAGATCGCGCGCGAGGAGACGCGGTTTGCCGCGCGAGAGGGCAGGCAGCCGACCGATGCGGAGCTCGCCGAGCTGGCCGACGTGACCGTCGCCAAGATCGAAGCGGCCCGCGCGGCGCGGATGATGGCCCGCGTCGTGCCGCTGCACGGCGACCCCGACCACGAGAGCGGGGACGCGAGCGGCACCGGCAGCGAGACGCGGTCGACCGAGGTCGGCGACGTGCTGGCGCGCCTGACCGACGGCCGCGAGGTGGGGGCCGCGATCACGATCGAGGAGGACTACGACGAGATGATGTCGGACGACTCCGCCGAGGCCCGCATCGCGGACGCGCTCGACGCCCTCGCGCCGCCGGGGGCCGACTCGTGGCGCAGGAAGGCCCGCGCCACGATCGAGCTGCGCTGGGGGCTCGTGCCCGGCGAGAACGTCGACCCCAACGTGGTGCGCACGTTCAAAGAGATCGGCGACGAGCTGGGCGTCTCGCGGGAGAAGGCCAGGCAGTGGGCCGTGCAGGGAGAAGAATTCATCCGCACGTGGCTGCGCAACTGCAACCGCCACCCCGACGCGCAGTGACAGCCGCACGGACGCGGGCGGGCGGGCGAGCGGGCGGGGGCGGTAGGCTGAGAGCGTGCCAGCTACGCTCACGAACGCCGGCCTCGCCACGCAGCCGCTCGTTGACATCCTCGCCGAGATCCGCGCCGATCTGCTCGACCCCGTCGTCGGCTTCGGCCCGCTGCACGACGTCACGTCCGCCACGTCGCCCGTCTCGATCCTCGCGGCCTTCCACGCGCGGCGCGAGGCCCAGTACCAGTCGCTCCTCGCGTCGCTGACATCGGCGTTGCACCCCGGCGGCGCAGCTGGCACGATGCTGGACAGGCAGGCGACGATCACCGGCGCGGCCGGGCGCGTGGGTGAGTCGAACTCGATGGTGCTCGCGCACCTGGTCGGCGACGTGCCTGGCACGGTCGTCGGTAACAAGCTCGTGCGGTACGTGCCGTCGCAGACGATGTGGCGCGTCGCGGACGGCGACGCGGTGCTCGACGGCGGCGGCGAGTACACCGGGCTGCTGCGGGCGGAGGACCCTGGCCCCATCGTCGCGGCCGCGTCCACGGCGTGGGAGATTGTGTCGACCACGAACGGGTGGGACACGGTCACGTCGATCGAGCCGGCGCAGCCGGGCGAGCTCGAGGAGGACGACCCCTCGTTTCGCTACCGCCTGTCCGTGACCGACAGCATCGGTCGCGGCACCGAGCCGGCGATCTACGCGCGCTTGCTCGAGGTGCCCGGCGTCTCCGTCGTGGAGGTCGACAACAATCGCGGGCTCGTGCCGAACGTCAACGGCGTGCCGGGCAAGTCAGTCGAGTCGCTCGTGATCGGCGGCGACGACGAGACGATCGCAGAGGTGCTGCACGAGACGTACGAGTGCGACTCGGGATCGTACGGCAACACCACCGTCGCGTTCGTCAACCGCTTCGGCAAGCCGATCACGATCCAGTTCTCGCGCGTCGATGACTTCCAAGCGTACGCGGAAGTGCTGCTCACGACCACGGGCGCCGAGACGCCGCTGCCGGTCGACTACGTCGCGCAGGTCCGGGCCGCGGTGGGCGCTCGCGCCGCGCTGCTGCAGCCCGGGCAAGACCTGCACTCGGCGTGGTTCGTGGGCGCCATCGTCGACGCGCTGCCGACGAACTCCGTCGTGGCCGTCGCCGTGACGTTCTCGACCGACGAAGGCGGCCCGTTCACGACCACGCTGCCGGTCACGTCGCGCCAGCGAGCCCTGCTCGCCGACGGGGCTACGCCCGCCGAGGCCAAGTCGCTGCAGCGCCCGGAGGGTTTCGACATCACCGCGGCGTGGCACCTGGACCTGAAGATCAACGGCGGGCCTACGGTCGTCACCACGTTCGCCGGCGGGGTCGGCCTCACGGGGCAGCAGGTCGCCGCGGAGGTGCAGGCCGCGATCACACTCGCCGATCAGCCCGCCACCGCGGCCGGGGCCCTCAACAGGCTGCGCGTCGTGACCGACGACACCGGCGCGACCAAGTCGATCCAGGTGATGAACACCAGCACGGCGGGCCTGCTCGTCGAGCTCGGTGGCGACTTCGCTGTCGCCGCGACGTACACCGGCGCCGACGAGGCGATCGTCGACGTGGCCACCATCTGACGCAAGCGTGAGAGGAGAGACGACATGCCGACGCAGGTTGACTACGAGCAGGAGGCCGTCGACCGCATGCCGCCGTTTCTCGCGGACGGCGAGAACATGCGCAAGCTCGCGGCCGTGTTCGCCGCGCGATGGCAGAGACTTGACGACGTCACGAAGGCGCTCGCCGAGGCGATAGAACTGTCGGACGACTCCCCCACGTGGGTGCTCGACCTGATCGGCGAGTGGCTGAACGAGCCGCGCAGGGGGGCGTGGAGCGACGAGACGTACCTCTACGCGCTGCGCGTGAAGCAACGGACGCGCAAGTCGAACGGTACGTGGCCCGACGTGTACGAGGTGGCGCGCTTGCTGCGTCCCGGTCCACCTTTCGCCGTGACCGACGTCGACGTGTTCGGCGCACCCAAGTCCGTGATCGTGGACATCCCGAGCCTCATCAAAGAGGACTGGCAGGCCATCGCAAAATCCGCACTCCTGCGCACGGTCGGCGCGACCACGCAGCTCGCGCTCACCGTCTCCGACGACGGCCTCGCTTTCACCTTTGACGATGATGACCTCGGGTGGGATAGCGGCCTGCTCGTCGAGCTCGTATGATGTCGGCATGAGCTCGAGCATCCGCGCGTGTGTCCTCGCCTGCGTCGCTGTTTACGGTTGTGGTATCCCGGACCCACGTCCCTCGCCGAGCACGGGCGACGTCGACACGATGGCATCCACATCGCCGACGACGGGCGAGATGAGCACGAGCGGCGACGCCACGGTTAGCTCGACGGGCACGATGAGCTCGACGTCGGCGACCACGTCGGCGACGACCGCGTCGTCGAGCGGTGAGCCCGACCCCTGCGACGCGTGCGTCTTCGGCGAGATCTGCCTGAAAAACACGTGCCTCGCCACCTTGTGCTTCGCGCCGTGTCAGGGCCCGGGCAATTGTCCGTACGAGGGCATGGCCTGCGCGACCAACCGCGGGCACATCTGCGTGTGGCCGCACGAGTAGACCCGCAGACGCGGACGCTTGCGCGGGCGCGGCGCCGCGTGTACCGTCCGGGCATGAAGACCACCTCGAGCACCATCCTCCCCGTCCTCGCCTTCGCCCTCGTCGCCGCCCTCGGGGCGTGCGGCGAGCCCTGCATGCCCGACATCCGCGGCGGCCTGATCGTCGACGTCGACCAGTGCGGCGGTGATGACGACGTCGACACGTACCCCGTCGAGTGCCAGGACGACGGCGACTGCGACGCCGACCACGAGTTCTGCAATCCCGCGAACGCCATGTGCGAGCCGATCGTCTGCACCGAGGACCCGCCGACCCCGATGGTCGGTAAGCCGTGGGGCCCGTGCGACGTCTCGGGCGAGTGCCTGCAGATCGACGGCCAGCCGGCCAACTTCTGCATCCCGACCGGCGAGGGTAAGATCTGCCTGCCGGCCTGCGAGCAGGAGCAGTGCCCGGCCAGCCTCGGGTGCTTCGCCGGTACGTGCGGCCCGTCGGGCACCTGCAACCCCGGCTGTGCCGTCGACGCCGACTGCGCCTTCGCCGGCCAAGCGTGCGACGAGACGGTCGGGTTCTGCGTCTACCCGGCGTAACGGGTTCGCGTGCGCGTCAGGCGATGAACGCGGCGAGCGTCGACGGCGAATTGAGTCGCCGGACCTCGCCCGTCTGCGTGCTGTACCACAGCCACGCGCCGGCGCCGTCGCGTGCCGAGTACCACGTGTCACCACCGCCCATCGCTTGCGTGTTCGTGGACACCGGCGTCTCGACGTCGACCATCGCGGCGTCGATCGTCACGGTCGGCCCATCGAGGTAGGTGAACTGCACCGGTCCGCTGTCGTCGATGCAGAACACGAGCAGGACCGAGCCGTCGCGCACGGCCTGCAGCACGGTTGCCGGAAGCGCACCGCTCGGCACCGTGGCCCACGCGGCGTTCGAGAGCGGCTTGAGCGTGATCGTACTCCACTGGTTCGTGACGAGTGCCATGCGTCCATGGTACCGCAACACCGAGCGGCGGCGAGCGTCACGCGACGGTGCCGACGAAGCTCATGGTCATGTCGCGCACGCGCACGGCGGAGTACGCGGCCGGGGCCGCGATCTCGACCTGGTACGAGCGCGTGCCGACCAAGGGCACGGTGACGGGAAACTCGATCGCGGGTCCCGGGACCCAGTAGAGCAGCGGGCTCGCCGCAGAGGCGTACGCGGGCACGAAGTACGCCGCCAGGTCGCCGCCGCCTGAACCTGTGCGCTCAAACACGACGTTGTTCGCGGTCGTGTCGGTGATGCGGATCGACAGCAGCGAGTCGACAGAAGTGTTGATCGTCCGCATCGAGAACATGAGACGCAGCAGCACCACCGAATTGGCGCGCTTGATCTTGTCGCCGTTGTTGGCCGTGGTGATCGACCCGACGATCAGGTAGGCCGAGCTGCCGATCGGGGTCGTGCGGTTGGCAAACTGGGCGTACGCGCAAGCGTACCCGCCGAGGCTGTGCCACGCGGAGCGCCACGTCCCGTCGGTGCCCTCGCCGATCAGCAAGCCCTTCGCACTCGTGACCGTGATGTCGCCGTTTGATGGTGGGTCGGACGGGTCGGCGTTGCCGGGGATGATGTTGATTGCCGCCTTGCGCGGCGAGGTAATGTCGGGGGAGAACACGGCGACGTAATTACCGTTGGCGCCGTTGCCGGTCTGCGACACCACGAGCGCGGCGTTGACTGCGGCGGTCACGGTGGCGCCGACACCCGATCCCGCAGCCGCAGCTGCCAGCGCGACGGCCGTGCCCGACGTGTCGAACGTGCCCGCGGGATTGTTGACGGCGGTCGCCACGACGGCCGTCGCTGTGCCAAGCGCCGACGCACGCACGGCAGTACCTCCGCCGGAGGTCGTCGACGCGTTGACGGCTGCGCCGCCGGTGTTCTGCAGGATGGCGTTGATCGCCGCCCCGCTGCCACCGGAACCTGACCGCGTGGTGATGCCGGACGCGAGGGACTTCGGCGTGACGTCGATCCCGTTCGTGCCAGTCGTCGACAGTGCGTATCCGGTGGTGACGCCGGACCCGATGATCTCGATCCCGGGCTCCGGGCTGGCCGTCGTGATGATGACCCCCGAGCCGTGCGTCGTGTTCGCCAGCGTCACGACCACGCCGTCGCTCCGTGCCGCGGCGTCGGCCGCGATGCGGATGCCCGCGGAGTCGACGAGCGAGCCGGTGAGGTTCGTCGAGAACGCCGACCCCGACCCCGCGCCGAGCTGCACGTCGACGCCGACGGAATTGACCCCTGGCGTGACCTGCATGCCCGGGCCGCCGGGGGTCGACGAGTCGAGCGAGAATGCGGGGACGATCGTGTTTGCCGCGGTCACGTCGAACGCGATCTCGTCGTTCGTGTCCGTGATCGACACGCGGTCGAGAAAGTCCACCGGCAACAGCCATTGCGCGGCGTCGTCGGCGAGGCTCGTCTGCGAGGTCAGGTCGGTGCCGTCGGTCTCACCGCGCCAGATCGGCAGGTACCCGGGCTCGGTCGCGTTCGTCGACAGCAACAGCTCGCCGGTGCTGGACCCACCTGCGCCGGTCTCCTGCCGCGCGTGGCCGTACACGGTCGAGTTGTTCGGTAGCGTCCAGCCCGTCGGGTACTTCGCGGCGACGCCAGTCTCCTCGAGGTCGACGCGCCGCCCGAGGATGACGTACGCACCGCCCGACGTGAGCCCGAGGTTGGAGAGCCCCGCGTTCTCCTCGAGGGCGAAGCCGCTGCCCGACCCCTTGAGCAGCAGCGCCGTCGCGTTGCTGGTGACAACGTCGATCGCTCGCAGGCACGACTGATCGAGCTCACGCGTCCAGCCACCTAGGAAGTTGAAAAGCCAGTTAGCCCACGCGCTGGCGAACTTGCTGTGCGCGGGGAAGCCGGCAGTCTGGATCCCTCCCGGTGGTTGCGCGATGGCAGCCGGGATCGCGGTGGTGGCGACGTCGACGTGGTATGCGGGGCGGCTCACCCGAGGATCTTACCCTGGCTCGCTTGACCCCCGTGCCGTCGTGACTACGCTGCGACCATGCAGGATTTCGCACAATTCATGGCGGGTGCTACCGTCACGCACACCAGCCTTGAGGCACGACCTGACAAGGGCCAGACGTGGCAGTTTGCTGACGGTCGACAGGGGATCGTCGCCGCGGTCGACGTGTCCGGCGCGACGGTCTACGTCGGACCCGAGTCGTTCCGCGTCCCGCGCGGCGACTGGGCGGTCGTGTTCGGCGCGGCGAGCCTCGTGCTTCCGCCGGTTGCTGCGCCCGCACCCGCGACCACGCCCACGATTGATGGTCGCGGCTTCGTCCACGAAACGGCAAGCGGTTCGGTCGCGTCGCCCGATGGCCCTCCGTCGTCTGCGCTGCCCTCTACGATCGACGTGCCCTCGCCGGCTCCGCCTGAGCCCCACCGGTCACGTCGCGATCGGAAGCGCTAACCCCAGGTCGAGCGCTCCGGCCGTACGTGTCGTGACCTGCGCCTCCACGAATAGGATGCGTCCCGGTGCTGCGTCCCACGCGGCCGCGGCGTCGGTACCGTAACCGACGGCTTGGTCGCGCGAGGTGAGGCGCCGGGCCGTGACGCGGATGACCTGCGTGACACCGGCGACCGCGGCCAGCACGCGGCGCATCTCGACCTCCGGCGGGATCATCGATGAGTATTTGCCGAGCAGGACTTCGCGGTTGACGCCGGCGGTGATGTCCAGGAACCAGTCCCCGACTGCGACCCGCAGCGCGTCCCTGAGCGACTGCAGCGTCGCCGCGGGCTCGGTGAGCACCTGCAGGCGGTCGGCCTCGTCGGGCAGGTATAGGTCGCCATCTTCGATGCGGAGCACGGTCACACCTGCAGCGTACGCCCCGCCGCGTGGTCGTCACTCGACCTTGACCTTGGTCGCGG
>ERZ869925.594-NODE-594-length-24555-cov-8.634327_pt1 | contig 24555 bp, 23 predicted proteins | sample MGYA00579311_ERZ869925 | MGnify/ENA primary metagenome ERZ869925 (study PRJEB32216, sample SAMN09231817) | wastewater metagenome | place: USA: Maryland | collected 2016-07-30 | study: EMG produced TPA metagenomics assembly of the PRJNA472060 data set (Reclaimed...
CCTGCGACCACCTGTTCGCGGAAGGTATGCTGAAGTATCCGGGCGGGCAGTGGCGCGGTGGCGCGTGGAGGAGTGCGGCGTGAACTTCGTCAGCCTATTTGCGGGTATCGGCGGCTTCGACCTCGGTTTTGAACGCAACGGCATGAACTGTGTTGCTCAGGTTGAGCGGAATGCGTCAGCGTCAGGTATTTTGGCTCGTCATTTCAGCCATGCAGAGCGGTTTGGAGATGTTAGAGATGTTGGACGAAGGAACCTCCCAGCAGTTGACCTTATTTGCGGCGGATTCCCCTGCCAAGACCTCAGTGTTGCCGGACGCCGCGCAGGACTGGCTGGAGAGCGAAGCGGACTCTGGTTCGAGTTCCGTCGCATTCTTGAAGAAACTCAACCGCGATTCTGCGTTATCGAAAATGTCCCCGGTCTTCTATCCAGCAACGGCGGGGCAGACCTTGCCGTTGTCTTTCAAGGGCTGGTCGAGTGCGGGTATCGTGTCGCCTACCGGGTGCTGGACGCTCAGTATTTCGGAGTCGCCCAGCGCCGCCGTCGTGTGTTTATTGTCGGCAGTCTTGGAAACGGAAGCAGCGCCCAAGTACTTTTTGAGCGCGAGGGCAGCACAGGGGATTTTGAAACGAGCCGAGCGCAGGGGCAAACGGTTGCCAGAAACGCTGTTGTCGGCACTCTCAGCAGTAGCGGCGCAGGGACAGCCCGTACAGGGAACAGCCGCTCGGAAGCCGACATGCTTGTGCAAGCCTACCGTATGCAGCGGTCAGACGCATACGAGCCTGCGACGGTTGCATCAACCGTCGCAGCAAGAGACTACAAAAGCGCCACTGATCTCGTTGCCATTGACTTACAGCAGGTCACAAGTGCTGTTAACCGCAGCCGCCCCTCAACAGTCGCGTCGACGCTTTCGCAGAGCAGTGACGTGATTACCTATGCCGTTGACCAGGAACTCAACGGGCGGCGCGAGCTTATGGGCGCATTGCAGTTCAGCAGCGCCAATGGGGGCGGCAAGCCCGCTGTTGTCGCTAACCGCTCTGTCGGCGTTCGCAGACTTACGCCCCGTGAGTGCGAGTCACTCCAGGGATTTCCGCGTGATTGGACAGCAGGGCAGACCGATTCGACACGCTACCGTCAACTCGGCAACGCGGTCTGCGTCAACGTTGCGGCATGGCTTGGCAAGCGGATTGCGGAAGCGGTCGCTGCCAGCACCGGAAGCGAGGCAGCATGACGGCGCGACGGCGGGCGGCGGGGATGACTATGACAACTAGTACGTCTATTACTTCGAGGGTAGCAGGATGAGCCAATCACCACCGAAGGCGCGGATTTACCTTGAAAACAACCCGAAGGTGGAGCGTCTTGTGCCAGAGCTTGCAGCCGTTATTGGCTTGAACGAAAGCATAATGCTGCTCCAGATTGATTTCTGGATCGGTTCGTCGAACAACTTCGAGGACGGTCAATACTGGACTTACCAGAGCGTCCGCGATATGCAGAAAAAGGCGTTCCCGTACTGGAGCATTGCCACCATTACGCGGATTATCGTCAACCTCGAAGCCGAAAAGCTGATTACCGTCGGCAACTTCAACAAGCGCAAAGGAGATACGACGCGCTGGTTTGCTTTAAATGTCGACGGACTGAAGAAACTAGGGGAGAAAGTCGCCTGCATTAAGGTGATACAGGGGGTGTTTCAAAATGAAACACCGATTACTCAAAATGAAACGACGTTACCAGAGAATACTACAGATATAAAAGACAAAGATTCTGCGCCGCAAGCGGACGCAGTGCCAGTGCTTGAAGTCGTCAAACCGAAGCAGCGTACACCAGACCCGATCTTCGATGCGGTCACATTGCACATTTTCGAGATTGAAGACGTGAATACCGAGGGTGGGCGAATCGGGAAAATCTCCAACTGGCTTTCGGGGAAGTACGCCGGGAAGGGGGTAGAGCGCGTCGGCAAAATCAGCAAGCCCGCTGAAGTCGAGCATATCCTTCAATTTGCCGACCATTGCAAGCGCAAAGGCATTAACCCACCGCTGGACTTCGTGAAGTTTGTCGAGAACTGGCGTAAGTGGGCAACTGCATTAAAGCAAAAAGCTGCCGCACCCGCATGGATACCTGTTACACCCGCCGCCGCCGAACCGTCCACGCCTGCGTTAAGCGCCGAGCAGCGCGCGGCGATGCTGGCACAGTCCCGCCAACGCCGGGGCGCGCTGGTCGGGCAGATGACCACCAATACTGACATGGAGGAAGCCAGCTAATGATGACCCAACCACCTGAACCGCCGCCGATGGGACAGCTTGCACCGTACAGCCAGGAGGCTGAAGAAGCGACGCTGGGGGCGTGCATCGTCAACCCTGAACTGGTCCAGGTCGTGCGGGCATTTTTGCACGCGGACGACTTTTACATTCTACGGCACGGGTACATTTTCGATGCGATGTCCCGCCTTGCCGTTCGCTCTGAAACGGTGGACTTCATCACCGTACAGGAAGAATTGCGAACGCTGAACCGCATTGACGACGTGGGAGGCATGGCGTATCTGCTCCATCTGGTCAACCAGACGCCGGACTCGATGCACGGCGAAAGCTATGCCCGTTTGGTGGAAAAGACCGCCCGCCGCCGTCGCTACATGATTTACGCGGATGAGGTGAAGGCGTTGGCGCTCGATGAGCAGTTAAGCACGGACAAGGTTGAGATTGAGATTGAGCAGCGCCTGATCTCAGCACAGCGTTCATCGGACTCGCAGCTCACCAACATCGTCGGGGCGCTTGACCGGCACATGATTCGCACCGAAGACATGGTACAGAACCCGCGCAAGCTGCTCGGTATCCCGTCAGTCATTCCCGACATGAACAACCTGCTCAAAGGTTATCGCCCCGGCAAGCTCTACGTGCCTGCCGGTCGCCCCGGCATGGGCAAGTCGACGTGGCTGCTGACGGAAGCAGGCAACGCCGCCGCGCACGGGAAAGGGGTGCTCTTTTGCACGCTGGAAATGCCTGAAGAAGAAGTCATGGATAACCTGATTGCCCAGCAGAGCGACGTGCCGATTGACCACATCGAAAGCGGGGATTTCTCACCCCACGAATGGCAGAAGTATGTCGAGACGACTGGCAAAATGGCGAACTGGCGCATGAGCATCTGCGACCAGGCGGGGGTGACGCCGCTCGAATTACGGGCAATGGCGCGTAAGATGCACGCGCGCGGCGGGCTAGACATGGTGTTCGTCGACTACATCCAACTGATGAGCGGCGGACGGGAAAGCAAATACGACAACCGTGACCAGGAGATCGGGTATATCAGCCGCACACTGAAGGGCATGGCGAAGGAACTGCATGTGCCTGTAATCGCGGCGGCGCAGCTCTCGCGTAAGGTCGAAGACCGCATGGACAAGCACCCGATGCTGAGCGACCTGCGCGAATCGGGCAACATCGAGAACGACGCCGACGTGGTGATGTTCTTCTACCGTGACGACTACTACAACAAGCCTGCTATTCCGAATGTGATTAGCCCGACGGAGATTTCTATCGGCAAACATCGCGGTGGGCGCACTGGCATGATAACGGCAGGTTTTCACGGCGCGGTTAAACGTTTCGTACCACTTCAGAGACAAGAGGTGTAGTAGCGATGTACGAACCACAAAACGAGCACGAGAAAGCACGCATCAATCAGTTTTGGCGGCAAGCAGACCAGTCCAACGGCGCGGATGCTTGCTGGTTGTGGACGCGCAATTGCGGTTTCGCTGGCAGGAAAGGTTATGGTCAGTACTACTTCAATGGCAGGAAGATCACTGCACACCGCATGGCTTATCAGCTTGTCTGTGGTCCGATACCGCCAAAGATGGAAGTCTGTCATACCTGCGATACACCGTCTTGCTGCAACCCCAAGCATTTGTTTCCTGGAACCCATCAGCAAAATATGCAGGATCGTTCGAGGAAAGGGCGGCCGTTCACGCCGGCGTGAACGCGGGCAGCGGGGCACGCGGATGCGAACGGCGTACAGAGAGGATGAACATGCATTTACTACCGGCATTTGTGGGAACACCGACCGAGAACCAGGTCTACAACGTGGACGCGCTGACGCTGCTGGGTGCGCTGCCGGATGCAAGCGTTGACCTGATTGCCACTGATCCGCCGTTCAATATCGACAAGGCGTCGTGGGATAGCTGGGACACGCTCGACGCCTTTCTCGCGTGGCTTGATGCGCACCTTCTTGAGTTTAAGCGCGTGCTAAAGCCTAATGGCAGCCTGTACCTGTTTGCGGCGACGAAGTATCAAGCGCATGTTGAGCTAGCGGTCGGTCGGCATTTCAATGTCTTGAGCAATATCCGATGGCGAAAGGATGCTGGATGGCATAAGAAGACGGCGAAGGAGGACTTACGTGCTTACACCGACGCCAGTGAAACAATTATTTTTGCTGAGCAGTGGGCGGCTCGTGAAGCGGTCACATTTGCTGACTACGAACTCAACGGTTCGGTGTATGCGCCATTGAAAGAGTGGTTTCGCTGCAGAGCACGAGGTGCAGGCATTTCTAATCCAGCATTCAATAAGACGCTTGGTTTTGCAAGTAACGGCGGCGGTGTGGCAAGCGGTGTGATAGGCAGCAAAATCGAATTCTCTATGCCAACTGCCGAAACATACCAAAAAATGCAACGCGCGTATCCCGGCGTCTTTGACCGCGAGTACGAAGACCTGAAGCGCGAATACGAAGACCTGAAGCGCGAGTATGAAGACCTGCGGCGTCCGTTCTTTGCGACCGCCGACGCGCCCTACACCGACGTGTGGGACTTCCGCACGGTGAACACTTATCCCGGCAAGCATATCTGCGAGAAACCGCTGGATATGTGCGAACACATTATCCTGCGTTCCAGTCGTCCCGACGCTCTGGTACTCGACCCGTTCTGTGGCAGCGGGAACATGCTCCGCGCGGCGTTTGTGCAGGGGCGTCGCTTTATCGGCTGCGATATGGACAGTAAATGGGCATGGCGGGCACAGGATCGCATTACCCAACCGTTCGCCCGTCCACTGTTCGCCGCGTGAACGCGGATGCGAAGGGCGGCGCAGTTGTCATTTTCAACAGGACAACTGAATATCAAGGGCGTAAATAATGGTTGCGTCATAGGGTTGTACTAAGGTACAATCTGTATAGAAGAATCAACATTGATCAACATATCGGGGAGGGCGAGCTTGGCAATCATCGAGGCAAACTTTGCACCACCGAAAACGACTTTCGACTATCCCAGTTATCGCGCTGAGTTTGTCCGGCGCAAGAAACTGTCCACGTACCAGCGTATCCGCGAAGACGCCGACCGCGCGCACGAGGCAGCGCAGGCAGACGCGGCGGCGCTCGTGAACGAACACGGCGTGCCGCATTGGGCGGAGTATCAGGATGCACCGGGCATTATGAACACAGTACATACGTGGAAAGCAGAAAGGTTCCATGATCCAAATACCATGATGTGCAATGAGCGAGGTTTGCGTATAGAGGCGTCCGGCAAAGTGCGCTATACCGACGGGCTGCTGCAACAAGTACGCAATATCTATAACGGTATCGAGCCAGATGCAGTTAGTTGTATCGAAAGCGAATCGCAGACATGGATGTCAGCAGAGGGGCGAACGTTTCTAACACCTGAGGAATTCAGGATACATAATCTGGCTATACGGTATTTAGCTGAAAGCGATACGTTTAAGTTCCGAGTGAAGTATCAAGGGCTAGAAGCCAATTATCATACAGACGGTTCGCCTGTCGAGGAATTCATGCATCGCTGGATTAGTCGAATGACAGGGCTAAGCGTTACGCACATAGAAACTGTGTTGATTACTGTAGAAAATATCTACAGGCTTCGCGCAACAATTGGGTTGGATAGCGAACCTGAGGTTAAGGTGAACATCGCTAAACGTTATGCCACCATCAGAGGCAAAGCAGCGTAACAAGCTGTAATAAACTTGACTTTTGAGGGAAAGTGTGGTATGATAGACTTAGTAGCAAACACATTTTTGTGCGATACTACTATCGGTAGCTAGCCCGACGGGGCGAAAAGTGAGTATGTCCACTCACCTGCTACCTCACAACATGGACATCTAGCGTAAGGACAAGCGCTAATGAATACCCCTCTGAAGCAATGCTCTCAAAAAGAGCACTGCATTCACCCTGAAAAAGAAATTGGCGGGTGGTTGCCTTCTACTGCGGACTATTTCTATATCGATACTGACAAAAAACAGCGCACTTATATGCGCTCGCGTTGTCGTAAATGTGAAAACGCCCGTAGCAACAAATGGAAAGACGCACATCGTCAAGAAACAGTTGCATACAGTCGGGAATACTACGCCGCGCACAAAGAGCAGGCTAGTGCATGGCATCGTGAGTATCATGCCCTTCACCGGGATAAGATGCATGAGAAAGCACGCGAATACCGAGAAGCCAACCGTGAAGAACACCTTGCGCGTTCGCGTCGATGGCGGGAGCAAAACCCCGACAAGGTGAGCGCTTACCGCGTGCGTTATCACAACGAGCACCGAGAGGAGCGCCATGTCAAATTTAAATCATGGCGTGAGACGAACTTAGACTACGCTCGTGAATGCAATCGTCGTTGGAGTCGCGCTAATCCTGAACGCAATCGAGCTTCACGTAATCGCCGTCGCGCCCGATTGGTCGCAGGTGGCGGCAATCATACTCATGAGGATGTTCTTCTCCTGTTGAGGACGCAGAAAAACAAGTGTTGGTGGTGTGGCATTTCTATCGACGGGAGTAAATACCATGTCGATCATCGCATACCACTTGCAAAAGGTGGTGGCAATAATGCTGAAAACTTATGCATTGCGTGCCCACCCTGTAACTTGAGCAAGCATGACAAGCTGCCATTTGAGTTTAATGGCAGACTGCTCTAATCGGTGACAATGGGGTGCTAGCCCCTTTCACAAAGATTCACTCACCCCCGCGAAGCGCCGCACACACATGGGTTCGCGCACCTGCGTTGACGCGCAGGCTATCCCGTTCGAGTCGGGTGGCGGGGGTACACGCCGGATTAGCTCAGCGGTAGAGCGCCTCGGACACTGAGCCGGGGAGGTCGGTGGTTCAATCCCACCATACGGCACTTGCAGTCAGGCGCGGGCTAGCGCCACCGTCGTCGACGTGGCAGCGGTGTACGCCCGGGGGCAGCGAATACAGTGCTCCGAAAAGCTGCCCGTACGGGTGGGGAATGACCTGCCTATGTAGGTCGTAGGAGACAATCCCCCTTCGCGGGGGCTTGAAACACGGGCGTCCCAGCAATCTCAGGCTGGATCGACGCCCTTTTACGCCAGTGGTGGGTGGTCCCTCAGTATGTCTCATAATTCTGCTCGCAGGTTCGATTCCTGAAACTGGCTCAAGCCCGCATTCGTCCGTAAACCGTTCGCACGCGGGTCGGCGTTCGCGCTGGAAGCGGGCACTCGTGCAAGCGGGTGCCCTAGCGGACGGGGAAACACGCAGGCGTGAAGCGTATTGGCAGAGAACATCATGGCGACACGACGACAGTATTCCGACAACGATAAGGCCGCCGCGCTTGCCGCGCTCGATGCGAACGGCGGGAACGTGTTGAAGACGGCAAAGCAACTTGGTATCGGGCGCACTACGCTTGAAGGTTGGGCAAAAGGGCGAGGCGTCAATCATGCTGTGCCAGAATTGCGGCAGGTAAAAAAACGCGAACTAGCTGATAAGTTAGAGTTAGTCGCGCATCGGTACACTAACCATCTACTCAAGAAAAGTACGGTGGCGGAAACGAGCGCAAAGGATTCGGCAATCACCGTCGGTACTGCCGTCGATAAGATGCGCTTGCTTCGCGGACTGCCGACCGAGATTGTGGCGGTGCTGCCGCCGCTCGTGCAGGCAATGAAAGACGCGGGCATGGAACCTTCCGACGTTTTTAATGCGATGCTAGCGCGACTCCATGCTCACAGTAAACAGTCTTCTTGACGGCGTATTCGATGACATCGGGTTTGTCGAAAGCGCCGACCGCGCATTTGAAGGCAGTGTGTCTCTCGCAGAATACTGTGGTGCGATGTATCGAGGGTATACCCACACCGCTTATCAGGTGTTACTTGACAGCTATTTAGAACAAGTCGCTGACTATGTGGTCAGTGGTGGTAAGCGCGGCATTGGGCGCTTCATGTGCTTTATGCCCCCGCGACACGGTAAAACACTCAAGATTTCCAGACTATTCCCCTCTTGGCTGCTCGGTCATACGCCCGATTTGCGGATGATAACCGCATCTTATGGCGCACAGCTTGCGAAGCGTAACAGCCGCTTTGTGCGTAACCTGATCGACAGTAATCGCTACCGCGAATACTTCCCCAATGTCCGACTGGCGGATGATACCGCCGCCGCAAATGAGTGGGATGTTGCGGAGTATGGCGGCGGCATGTTGGCGGTCGGTGTCGGCACTGGCGTCACCGGGCATGGTGCTCGACTGATTATCATTGACGATCCGGTTAAGAGTCGCGCGGAAGCTGAAAGCGATGTCTTCCGTGAACGCCTTTATGACTGGTACACCGACGATTTACTGACGCGCCTTGAGGAACCGGGTGGAGCGATTATCGTCATGCAAACCCGCTGGCATCAAGCCGACCTCGCAGGCTGGCTGCTCGATGACGAAAACGGGCGCGAATGGACGACGCTGACGCTTCCTGCATTGGCGGGACGAGCAGACCCAATGGGTCGCAACGAAGGCGAAGCATTGTGGGAAGAACGTTACAGCGCCGATTGGCTGCATAAGCGCCGCGCCCGCATGGGTGAATATTCTTTCGCGTCCTTGTACCAGCAAACCCCATTACCGAGCGGTGGTGGCTTGTTTGACGCGACGAAGATTGAAGTGGTGGATTACACACCTGAGTGTGCGCAAGTTGTGCGGTTTTACGACTTGGCAGTCACGGCAAAGAAAACCTCTGACTATACCGTTGGGTTGAAGCTCGGCATTACTGCCGATGAACGCCCTGTGATTCTCGACGTGTGGCGGGGGCAACGTGAACTCCCCGATGTGCAAGAAGTCATTGTCCAGAATGCGATGATGGACGGTTCCGCAGTGCCACTTCGGTTGGAAGCGGAAAAGGCGGGTATCGTTCAGTTACAGTACCTCCTGCGCGATGCCCGGATGCGTCCCTACGCAGTGGATGCTGTGCCGCCAGAAGGCGACAAATACACTCGTGCCGCGCCGATTGCTTCGCGTGTCAACGCGGGGCGGGTGCTGATGGTTAAAGCTGCGTGGAATCGTGCATTGCTCGATGAACTTGCAGTGTTTCCTGCTGGCGGTCACGATGACCAGGTGGACGCGCTGAGTGGTGCCTATGCAATGCTGACGAACACGACAACACCGGATTGGGGCTATGCCAGCGTATGATCGCACAGAACGCATTCAAGAGTGCAATGGAGCAGTATGTTGCTGCTAACCGCACCGAGGCAAGCGCCCGTGAGCTAACGCAACTGTACGCCACGTCGTCGACCGTCGGCGCGTGCGCGGACTTCCGTGCCGATATGGTGAGTCAGGTCCCGATGCGGGTTATGCGGCGCGGCGAACCGCTCGAAGCGGATCACCCGTTGCAGCACCTGTTCAGTGGACGCTATTCGTTCCCGAATCTAATGCGCCGCAGCGAACTGGCAATGGCGTTCTGGGGGCGGAACCTGCTGCACAAACGGCGCAATGCCTTTGGCGTGCCGGTGCAACTGGATTGGGTCAACCCGAACATTTACAGTGTCGATGTCGGCATGACGGGGCTGCGTGGCTTCCGCGTCTATGCGTCGACCATGTACCAGATTGAACCGACTGCCTACATCAAGGCGTCGGAAGGCGTCTACATGCACGGCGTCGACTTCAACGACGACTATGACGGCATTGGCGAAGTCGAGCGCGCCTTCCTCGAAGCAAGTATCGAGCCGGAGAAGGCGCAGACGCAGGTCGCTATTTTTCGCAACATGGCGTTTCTCGGCGGGATTGCACAACCGCCGGCGGACATGCCTGCTAACGGTGCGCCGACGAAGGATGACCGCGATAACCTGATCAACTTCCTTGCGCGGCGGGTGCGTGGCGCATTGGGGGCGGGCACGTTTCTGGTCAGCCCGAAGCGGTGGGAATGGCTGACACTGCAAGCGCCGCTCAAGGACCTTGAACTGCGAACTGTGACCGAGGACGCGCGGTTGTCGGTCTGCATCGCCTTCCGTATTCCACTGGAACTGATTGTGCCGTCGGCGGCAAACTACGCGCAGTTTGAAGGTGCGCGGCGCACATGGGGTCATGCGTGGCTCGTGCCGCGCTGCGACTGGTACGCCAGCGTGTTCACCGAGCAACTGGTCAACGACTTCGGTGACGAGTGGAAGGTCGTTCCGGACTACGCCGCCGTGCCGTTCCTCAAGGAAGACGCGACGACGAAGGTCACGACGATTAACGCGAAGGTGAGCGGCGGCTTGCTCAGCCTGTACGACGCGCAGAAGGCATTAGGCGACGAGCCTGATGACAGGCTGAAGGATTTATATGTGATTGGCGGGGTGCCGACACCTGCTGATGAGGTTAGGAACGTCTGGCGTTATAGTCGCTTGATCGCGCCCTCGGTATTCAACTCCGAACTCATCACAGGTGAACCCCTGCCGCAGCCCGTCGACCCGAATGCGGTTGTGCCAACGGTCGACGGCGGCGAACCCGTTGCGGCAGCGGACGGCGCTCCTGTGCCTGCCGACCCTGCGAAGGATGAGAACACAGGCACATCCCTGTGCATCATGCTTGACCTTGCCAACCACCCCGACCTGATTGGGCTACAGGCACGGCTCAAGGAACTCTACACGGGGCAGGCGATTGAATGGAACGACCCGGCAGACTTCCACACGACGGTGCTCTATGCGCCGGTCGTGAGTGAAGCGCAGGCGGCACAGGTGCAGGCGGGGCTAGTCGCGCTCGAAGTGCCCGCGCTAACGCTTGGCGTTGGCAGCCTGAACACGTTCGACAATCTCGGCAACTACGCACTGCACTTTCGCATCAAACAGAACGCCGACCTGATTGACTTTCAGGAAAGCGTCTATGACCTGTGCATCGCGGCTGGCGTGCCAGTCAGTGTCTACAGTAACCCGGCAAGTTTCAAGCCGCATATCACAATGGGCTATGCCTCGGTAAAACCGCGCAACGTGACGTTCGCCAGCAAGATCGCGGTGCAACCGACAAGCCTGTTCATGACGCTCGGTGACGGCGCGAATGTCGTCTGGCGCTCGGACGTTCATGCAGGCGTGGACGCGCCGCTGGATGCCGTGCCTACTGAAACGCCTATCCCTGACGACCAGTTCAAAGACCTCAAGAATTGGGAGACGCTGGTTAATCGCAAGGGCACGGAGTATCCGTTCAAGTCGTCTGCGCTGCCGCAGTTGGTGCGCGATTACGTGCAGGTGGCGCTGGCGGACGGAGACGGCGTGCAAGCGTTTGCTGATGCGCGAACGTGGCTGCGTGGTGGCGTCAAGAGCTATACCGATACCAAAGCGGCGTTTGTCGCGGAGATGGTGCGTATCATTGGCGCAGGGCAGGCGAGCGAAAGCAGTCGCCAGCAGTTCAGCGGACAGATGAACAGTGCGGCGCGGCGCTTCGGGTTGGTGGCATTCCGCGACGGCATGAACTCTGAAGGGCTAGACCCGGAGAGTTTCGACAAAGACCAGTTGGCGACCTTCCGCGCTTGGCAGGACGAAACGAGCACCTACATCAAGGGGCTGCGCGATGAACTGTTCAAAGAAGGCGGGATTACGGAATCCGAGGTGGCAGCGCGGGCGGATGCGTGGGCGAACAAGAGCTTGCGCGACATCTACTATCGCGGCGCGGCGTTGGCGGCAGCGGATAAACCGAAACGCTGGAAGCGTAACCCGCAGAAGGATTCCTGCGTCGATTGCGTCTCCCGCGACGGCAAGGTGCTGACCTACAAGGAATGGGCAAAGCAGGGGCTACCCGGCGATTCGCGCCTCGCCTGTCACGGCGATCACTGCGGATGCGACCTTGAGGATGTAGCATGACCCGCTTCCTGAAATGGGATTACGACAACGGTGTGGTCGTTGAATACGCGCGAACGGGCGACTGCAACGGGTGCGGCGCGTGCTGCCAGACGATTATACGGTTCGACCTTCTGACGCTGAAAGGCGAAGCGCCGGACCCGAAAGCAGGCAGCGGCACAACCGATTATAAGGGTGTGTGGGCAGAGTACAACGACGGCGCAACGCGCCGCTTCTTCCGCTTCCACGAGCAGCCGCGCTCGGCAGTCTATCACCGCTGCCCCGTGTTTTCGATGCACAAGAGCCGCTGTACGCACTACGATGCACGCGGCTTGATTTGCTCCGGGTTCCCGTTCATTCCTGAGAACGTCGAGCGGTTCGCGGAGTGCAGTTACCAGTTTGAGGAAATCGGACGGTGGGCGATTGAGGTGGCGACGTGATAAGGGTCGATACAGTAACAGACTTAAAACCGCTCGACAACCTGACGCAGTTCGTCACCCGTTACCCGCAGTATGCCGCACGCATCGTGCGCGCTGAAGTCGCGGAAGCGCCGACGCTGCTTGGCGAGTTGCAGGCATACCCGCCTGTGCCGCAAGGCAGCAAGTATAAGCGCACCTTCAAGTTGCGTGATGGGTATAAGACGCAGGTCTTCATTCGCGGGACTGAAGTGCTGGTCGAAGTCAAGAACACATCCGACCGAAAACGTCACTTGTATGTCAAGGGGCGACGGCAGACGATCCGACATCGACAGAACGGGTGGCGCAAGGATGACGAGATTATCCGCACATGGCTGCCCCGGTTCCGCCTGCGCTTAACCGAAGCGCTGACAACGGGCGCGCGGTCGCTGACGAATATCCGCTAACAAACTCATTCATCCACAACGAGCACTCCTGAATGGGGTGCTTTTTGTTTCCGAAACACCGAGGCGCACATGCCACTTCCTGAACTCACCCCATCCATCGACACACTTTCCGCTGACGACCAAACTCGCTGGCACGCCGTCTACACCGACGTGTTCACTGAAACAGGCGACGAGACAAAAGCGGCGCTTGCCGCGTGGGGCGCGGTGCGTAAAGAGCGCGTGTTGGAATACTACGGCATGAAGTCGGCGCAGGACGACCCCGTGATTGGCGGGTGGGGGATGTTATTCACCGACCCTGCCCACACTGACCTCGACGACCAGTTCTTTGACGAACAAACGAAAACCTTCCTTGAGCTTTCCGGGCGTGCGCTCTGGTACGAACACGGGCAGGACGTGGATTACGGCGTTGACCCGATTGGGGAGCGCGTCTACGAGAAAGCCTATCAGTGGGGTATCTGGACAGAGCACAAGCTCTACGAGGATCACCCTCATTACGCACGCACCGAACGTGAAATCGCCAACGGCGAACTTGCGTTGTCGAGCGATAGCGTGGCGCATTATGTCGCGCGCGGATATGACGAACAGACCGGACGCCTCGGCGTCTGGACAATCGCGGGGTGGTCACTCACCCGCAATCCCGCAGAACCCGCGCTAGGCGCGGTGACATTCCAACAGTTTGCAAGCGCGGTCAAGGCAGCGACTGAGGCGCGGGAGGCGCAAGGTCAAGGCGGAGACGCGAGCAAAGCCCAAAGCACTACACATACACAGAAGGATAATCCCATGAAAGTTGAATTGCTGAGTGGGCTTGCCGAGTTTCTTGGCGTCGACCCTGACGTGAAGGCGGTCAAGTCCAGTCTGGATACGCTGATCGAAGCGCTGACGGAAGTCGCGGCTGCCGAGGATGCTGGCGCGGAAGTGCCTGCTGAAGACAAGGCAGAAGGCGAAGATGGCGCGATGGTCGAAGAAACCGGTGCAGGGCTGCCCGATATGGCGCAGCTTCGCGCGGCGTTGGGCTTGGGCGCGGATGCACCAAGCGGTGAGATTATCGGACGCTTGCAGGAACTGATGGCAATGCTGTCCGAGCAGCCCGAAATGAAATCGTACAACTTCAATGGACTGGCGGCAGCCGTTGGCGCTGCGGCGAAGTCGACGGTTCCCGTTGACCCCGCGCTGCCCAAACTGACGCGGGAGCAGGGGCAACCGGGTATGAAGAACGTGAACTTTAACAAGGGCGCGAAAGTGCCGGGACTCGCCCGCCTCGTGCAGGGCGTTATCGGGGGCAAGTCGGAAAGCGCAATGAAGGCGATGGGCTACTCCATCGGCTCGAATGGCGGGTACTTCCTGCGTCAGGAAGTGGCAGCGGAAATGATTGAACTGTTCCGTGCCAGTACCGTCGTCGACAAGCTCGGCGCGACCTATGTACCCATGAGCGGCATTGAGACGCTGACCTATCGCAAGCAGTTGACGGGCGCGACCGCGACCTATCGCGGCGAAGCGCAGAGCGGCAACCAGTCGGACCTGACCTTCGGCATCGTCAACCTCCAGCTCAAGGAACTGTTTGCTGGTGTGCGGCTGAACCGCCGTCTGCTTCGCAACAGCGAAGAAAATCTGGAAGCGATGATCAACCGCGACCTGAACCTCGCGCTCAGCCTGCGCGCTGACCTTGCCGCGCTGGTGGGCACGGGTGGCATTCCGAACGAAACAGGCGCAACGGGCGCGGAACCACGCGGCATCCGCAACACGACCGGCGTGACCAGCACGAACCTCGCCACCAACGGCGCGATTCCCACCGTCAAGAATTTCGTTGACGCCTGGGGACGTCTGGAAGATGCGAACGTGCCTGCGTCGCCGTCGTGGGGCGCTGCCATGTCGCCGCGCACGCGCCGCACGATGGAAAACCTGACCGACACCACCGGGCAGTTGCTCGACGAGGCGCGTTGGACGCAGGGGCACAAGGTCGAAACGACCACACAGATCGTTAATACCCGCACGGTCGGTTCCTCGACGGACACGTCGGAAGTCTATCTGGGCGACTGGCAGTACCTGATTTACGGGCTGGGGCAGGACGTGGAAATCATCGTCGACGAAAGCGTGTACCGCTTGAGCGGGGAAGTTTATATCGAAGCCACGTTGATGCATGACGTTGGCGTTGCCCAACCGACCGCGTTCCAGATTCTTGCCGGTGCGCGCGCCTAACGGCAGAAGGAGAAACACACGATGTTGTCTTTTGACCTTGCAAACCAGCTCTCCATTAATGCATCGCACCGTGCAGGTTCGCGGGACACGGCGAACGCCGCCACCGCCGACGGCACGGGGATCGACATTGGGGAACTGGAAGGAACCATTCTGGTCGTCGTCGATGCGGCTGTCGCGTCGACCGGCGAAACGATGACCTTCACGGTCGAGCACAGCTACGACAATTCGACGTTCACTGCGGTGGGCGCGGATGCGTTGGTGACGCCGGGAACGGGTGCTGCGGCGACGTTTACGGTGAACACCGCGTCGGTCGCTGTGTTTGAAGTGCTGGCGCTCAAGCGGGACCGCCTGCGCCGCTACATCCGCGTCAAGGGCACGGCAGCGGGCAATGGTACACCTGCCTACGTGTTCGCAAGCTACGCAATCGGCGTGAAGAAGTACGCGAGCTAAGGGAGAAACGCGATGGTGTATAACGACACGTCCCGCGCCTTCCGCGCGAGCGGCATTATCCCGGTTGACCTCGGCGTTCAGGACGCGATCCTGCGTCTGGTCGGCGGTCACACCGGGAACATCTGGTACGTCAGCAGTGTGAGTGGCAGTGATGGGAACTACGGCACGTCGCCGCAGTCCCCGTTCGCCACGATTGACTTTGCCATTGGGCAGTGCACGGCGTCGCAGGGGGACGTGATTTACGTCATGCCTGGTCACGCGGAAACACTGTCGGCAGCGGGCGCAATCACGGCAGACGTGGCAGGCATTAGCATTATCGGGTTGGGCAATGGTGCGAACCGCCCAACGCTTTCGTTTGGAAACACCGCAGCGACGATTGCAATCAGCGCGGCAAACGTGCGACTGGCAAATATTCGTATCACCGCAACCGTCGACGAAGTAGTGTCGGCGCTGGTGATTACGGCAGCCCATGTCACGATTGATCGCGTTGACGTGTTTGAAACCGCGTCGTCGCAGCTCATTCAGTTCATCCTGACGACCAATGCGGCGGATTACCTTGTGGTACGCAACTGCTACCACTATCAGGTGACAGCGGCGGGCAGCGCGCAGTCGTGGATTGCACTGGTCGGCATTGACGGCGGGATCATCGAAGACAACACGTTCCGCCTGACGCTGAACAACGCGGCGGGCAGCGTGACCATTCACGGGTCAACCGCCTGCATCGGCACGGTGGTTCGGCGCAACACGATTGTCCAGTTGGGCGGCACGACGCAGACGAGCGGCATTCTGTTCGTGGATAGCTCGACGGGCGTGATGGTGCATGACAACCGCGTGGCAACCGGCGCAACCGCGCTGGCGGGCGGCGTGGATGTCGGCAATGCGGGCTATGCTGCTGAGAACTACGTCCTCAACACGGCAGACAAGTCCGGTGCGCTCGATCCGGGTGTGGACAGCTAATCGGTTTGTTCAGCGGGGGTGGGGCAGCTCACCCCCTTAAAGGTTTGCAATGGCACTGATTACGACACAGGGCACGACGACAGAAACCGATAGCGTCACGATTGCCGACAACGCCAGCCTGTCCTCGGCAATTGACCTCGGCGGGCGTGGGCTGACGGCGATTATCATCCCGTCGACGTGGGTCACGGCAACGGTGGTGACGTTTCAAGTATCCATCGACGGTGCGACGTACTACAACGTGTACTACAACGCCAGCGGCACGCTGACCGAATACTCGGTCCCGGTGGCAGCCAGTCGCTATATCCCGATGGATCAGACCAAGTTCTTCGGCGTGCGCTTCCTGAAAATTCGCAGCGGCACGAGTGGGTCGCCTACCAACCAGACCGAAGACGCAGGCGTGGTTATTCCCTTAGTCGTCTTCGCGGTGTAAACCATGAGCCTGCTCTATACCCCTGACCTGATCAGCCTGGACTATACCCGCCAGCATCGTCGCTTTGCGGTAACTGAAACATCTGACAACGATTTACTCGTACAGTTCATCCACGAATGCTCAGCGGAGTTTGCGGAAGCGATTGACCGCATTCCCATGCCGTATGTTGCAACACGGGCGGCGGACTACTGTGCCCCGACCTACGTGGAGCTGCCCGACGACCTGTTGACGCTGACCACGTTCACGAATGGGAACGGCGTGGAGATTGACGCCGCCTACTTCGCGCTGCGTCCGTCTAATGACTACCCCAAGCGCGAACTGGTGCTGAAAGGCACGTCCGGCACGGTGTTGACCTATTCGACGGCGGGGATGGTGGAAGCCTTCAGTTTGGACGGCGTGTGGGGCTATGCACCCCATTACCCGACCTGCTGGCAGGATACGGGCGTTGACGTGCCGGTGAGCAATATGACCGTCAGCAGCACGACGCTGACACTGGTAGCAACGACGGCATTTGAAGTGCTGGGTTATTACCGGGTCGGCAGTGAAGTCATTCAGGTCACGGCGAAGACGGATACCGTGCTGACGCATACGCGCGGCGAACTCGGCACGACAGCAGCGTCGCACGCGGCGGGGGACAGCATTTACCACTTCCGCCAGCAGGCAGACATTATGGGCGCGGTCATGGCAATGGTGGCGCATCGCTACCTGAACAAGGACAAGATCGGCTCCACTGTCTCTGTTTACGACGGTGGCACGGTGGTCGTCGAAAGCCTCGACCCGCAGGTGCAGCGTTCCATCAATAAGCACTGGCGTAATCCAGGCGTAGGAGCACCGTAACCATGCCCATAGCGACGGAAGACTCGATTGGGGAGCAGGTGACATGGGCTTGACGCAGAATGTGGGCGACCGTATCCACCTGATCAACCAAAAGCTGTCCGGCGTGCTGGCGTGTCGTTACTGGATTGCCGAACTTGAACGAGCGCCGCTGATTGTGCCGCTGGTGGGACCGGAAACAAAAGCCATTCAGACGGCGGGGGCTGAGCAGTTCTCGGCAGAGCGCATCTGGACGCTGTTCTGCGTCGTGGGCACATGGACACACGGGCTGCCGTCCAAAAGCGCGTCGGCGGCAGCAGAAGACATCATTGATCAGATTACCGAAAGCTATATGACCCGTCCCCGGTTGGAGTACAACGGCGCGCCGCTGAATTGGGTGGAGCGCGCGGAACTTGGCAGCGACGACGGGATATTCCAGTACGCCGACGATTACGCCGCCTTGCGCTTCCCGCTGACGGTGACGACGCGACGCAGTGTGACCTATAACAGCAGCGATTAGCCTCAAGCGAGGGAGTAGACAATGGCAGCAACTTCAGGACATTTCAGCGGGGCGTATGAGGCGCTTTGGCTGGCACGGGATAGCAACGGTTATCCGATGGGCAGTTCTTCGACGCCTAATACGAAGGTCAACGGTTCGACTTACCACGCTTACCGTCTTCCAGGTTTGGTATCCGCAACGGCTCCGGGCGTGACGCGCGGGCGTGTTACCTTTCGGGGTGGCATGAAAGCGCGGGGATCGCGTAACACCGGGTTGGAGGATTTTGGGGATTTTACCCTGACGCTTGCAGCGTTCGACGAAACATTCGACGCGCTGGTGACGGGCAGTGTGGCGGACGCAACGACAGGCGGTACCGACAACGTAATCACTGCACCGAACAGTAACCTTGCTGACAAACCGCAGGGATTCCTGATTCTGACGCGCGGGTTCCAGACGAGCGCCGGTGCAAACAAGTACATGCACTGGATTTACAACAACGTCCAATTGGAACCGGTTGACCCGGAAGCGAACCAGACGACCGGCGAAAACCCGCAAGCAATGACTTATACCGTCACGCCGTCGCAGTCAACGCGCACAGTTTTTGGATATCCGCTGTCGGCACTCACCGTTGCGGTTGAGGACAGCAGCGATTACTACATTCGCTATCGCACCGACGAGCGTATTAACGTCACGACGTATATCGACGACGCCAGTGCAACCAGCTTTGTGGTGGGCACACGTCCAGTTAGCAGCGATAACGCGGGCGTTACAAACGTCTTCACGAAGAACGGGGCGGTTGCTCACGCCAGTGTCAGCGGGTTCTCGGTGACGACAGGCGCAACCACGCATACGGCAGGGACAGCGGCTGACATCTGGGTGTGTACGTATGGGACACGGTTCACTCCGATTAGTTAAAGTTCCCAATCATTGAGGATTAACTCTTGATACTGTGCGCCGTGTCGTAATGTTGTCAGTGCAGTATCAAGAGCCTCGACAGATGGCAGAAGTGTGCCGGATTTAATTCGCAGAATGCGCCAGCCCTGCGAAAGCAGGATGCGATCACGTTTACCATCTCTTGCAGCAGCGTATTGGTGCCAATACCAGCAGTCGTACTCAATGGCAATATGTATATCATTCTCAATCAGCGCGATGTCAATGCGGTATCTATTGACCGGGTAGTTGAGGGTTCCGCCGAGTAATCGGTGTAGAGCGACTTGCGGCTTTGATACCGCTGCGCCATTGACGTAATCCCTGCACAGCGGGCAACTGATGCCCTGTTGCAAATTGCCATACGTCATAGAAAACCGATGCCCTCGATTGCATCGCCAAGCAGTCTTAGTGCGATTATTGTCTGGAATCACAGCGCCTTCCCAAGTGTAACCTCGCTGCTGTGCTAAGCGGTGATAAGCGTCAGTGTTATGGCGGAGGCTTTCCCCTCTTAGGGGCATCGCGCATTCTGGGCAACCCGTTTTCTTGATATTCCCATAAACAGCTTCCCACTGATGCCCCCGCTGACACTCCCATAACGTGTGGGTTTCTATATTTGCGGGAACATCCGAACCGAGCCACTTAAAGCCGCGTCGAGCGGCAAGGGCGTGATAATGGTCTGCGGTGAAACGCCTTCTGTTCCCGTGAGCAATGTCACTACAAATGGGACAGTTACTTTTGTTGTGGGTGATGTTGGAATAAGTTTGATCCCACTGATGACCATGCAGACATTGCCAGCGCGTTTTCTTGTGGATACCCGACGGTAGCGTGCCAATCCAGAATAACCCGCGCTCGTGGGCGACACGGGCGTAATCGCCTGCTGTTTTTGGAACTTGACCAGAACAGTAAGGACAGCCATTTCGCCGGCTCACGTCGTGATAGGGAGCTTTCCAGATATGACCTTTACCGCACTGCCACTCGGTTTTCTCAAGAGCGCTAGGCACACCTGTGCCGACCCACTTGAACCCGCGTTTTGCGGCTGCGGCATGGTAATGGTCTTCACTAAGGTGTTTCATGGCATTCTCCTACAAAACCTACTATCGGGGGTGTGGGCAGGGGTAGGTTTCCCGTTCGCACCGATGATCAGTCGGTACTAGCCCACAAGGAGATTATACCATAAACGAGGGAAGAATGACAGTATTTGACGAACGTCTCGGTTGCATTGAAGAGGGCGGGGTGACATTCCCCGCCCTTACTGTAAACGGCAAACCGTATGAGCGCTACATGTCTACGCTGAACATTGGCGGTGGATATTTTGTTGCGCTGGATACATGGGGCGTGCCGGATGAAAGCGTACTTGAAGACCTGAAAGCTCGAATCGCACCGAAAGCCAAGAAGGGCAAACATGACGACAAAACAGAAGCCGTCGCCAGCAGCGCTGAGCCATTCGATTCAAGCGAAGTTGGCAACACGCCATAGTCTCTACGACGGTGCGGTGACGTTCGTCGTCATGCCCTATGCCACCATGCGAAACAACCGCGCGGTCAGCGACTTTAAAGCACAGGTTCATGATGGTGAAATGACCGCTTTTCAGACCGCTTTTCTTGCCATTGAAGGCTATGTGCTTGATATGGAATTTGTTGAGGGTGCACTAACCCCGCTGCCGAATAGTTGGCGCGTCTATTGGCAAGAGTCGCGGGCGTGCGCCACCATGCTTGAACGCTGGATGCTGTTTGAAATCGCTGCTGGCGACCACTTTACAAATGATTGGTGGGAAGTCTACGCGCAGACACGAGACCGCGCCTATGACGCGCCGTCTCCCGTAGTAGTTCCGGGCGAGGACGAAACTGACCCCCAATCCTAGAGCGTTATGAACAGGAAAAGCAGGAGTTCATAACGCTCTGGAAAGATATTGCTGAAGCGGAACGTGTGGCAGAGAACACGCTCAATGACTTAATGCTCAAGTTGCCACCTCTGCCTCGACGGTACGACCGTGCAACGCTCAATGCGGCTTACAACTATGAGCGGGGTAGCGGCAATTACCCATTTAACCCGCGCTGCCTGATCCCTGCCACGCTACTCGATATTGACGTTGAATTCGTGAGCGATTTTGAGAATTTCAAGAAAGGCATTCGGTGGGCAGCAGACCTCCCGAATCGTCCGCCTGGAATGATGGACTAGTCTGAATGTCCGCCTCGTGCGGATATTGGCATCTGCACGGAGAATGACGTGACGCAACCGATTGTCCAGCAGATTAAAATACAAACATCAGGCGGAACTCAAGCGGTATCCACGCTGAAACAAGTCAAAAGCGGGCTTGTCGATGTCGATAAAGCCGCTCAACAAACTGTCGGCGGCGGCGGCGCGCTTTCCAGGGCGCAGTCCGTTGCTGGCGCAGCGGGCGGAGTTCTATCTACTGTCGGCGGGTCACAGCTTGCAAGCGTCGCGTCGTCCGTGATTGGGTTAACCACACAGCTCGGCGCGGTTGGGTTGGTGGCGGGTGTCGCGGTGGGCGGGTTGTCGCTGCTCAATGCCGAGATGGAGCGTCAGGCAAAAATTTCGGAAGATAACGCGAATAAGCTGAAGTCTCAGGCAGACCTGATCGCGGGTGGCGCAACAACGGCAGATGTGACCGCGCAGCGGGATAGGTTGTCGACCGCACAGGACTTCATCGGCACGCGCATCGCTGAGCTTAACGCCTATGAGCAAAAGCTGACCGAACTCGATGAAGCATGGTTCGACGCCGCAGATCGCCAGAAGGTTGAAGACGCGATGACAGGGCTGTTCGCTGAAGTGTCTGCGGCGACAGGCACGCAAATCGAAAGCTTTGCTGACCTTCAACGCGAAATCGACGCGCTTACGAGCAAGAGCAACGACTACGGCGCGCAAATTCTCGACCTGAACCGCTTGCTCGTTTCCGGCGCACTGTCCGCGAACGATTATGCGGCAGCGATGGCAGAAGTCACCAAGAACCAGCTCGCCGACGCAGAGCAAGCACTGCGCGTTGACGGGATGACTGCCGAAGCCCGCGCTGCGCGTGTTGCTGCTATTGAGCGAGAAATTGCGGTCCTTGAAAATCAGAAGCAGGGCAGCGACCTCACAACCGACGCCGTGCAAGCGTTGACTGATAAACAGGAGCAACTACGCGGCGAGTACGATGCGATTACCAGCGTCTCGTCGACGTATGCTGACCAGCTTGCAGCGGAACGAGCTGCCAAAGATGCGCTAACCGAACGTAACGACATGCTCATTGACCTGGTGGACGATGAGGTCGAAGCCCGCGAGAAGTTGTTTGCGATTAATCAGGAAATCGCGCAGATTGAGGCAGAGCGCGCTGCGGCGGCGACTAAGGTGGTCAACGAAACAGAGGAACGCCGTGCGGAAATCCTGAGTGAAAGCGCTGAAAGCCAGCAGGAATTAGCAGAAGACAATGCGCGTGAGCTGGAGCGGATTCAACGCGAGTTCAATAGGAGTTTCCAGACTGCCGTCGGGGAGCGCGATGCTTATGGAGCAAAACAGGCGAAGGATGCAGCGCAAGAGCGCGTCGATGACCAGACTGCCTCGGCTGAACAACAGGCGAAAGCGGCTGCAAAGGCAGACGCCAAGGCATTAGCCGCGCTGGAAAAGGCGAAGAATCAACAGTTGATGACAATTGCTGAGTCGGCTTTCAAAGAAACAAACCTTAAGCTAACAGCGGCGCGCCAGCAGGAGTCCCTGATCGCGCAAACGCAGGCGTCGCAAGTGTTCCTTGCCGCCAACGGCATGATCAACGTCAACAGCGCCCACGCGACGGGCTGGCAGCTTATCGAGAACACGGCCATTTCCTACGCTTCGCGGATTGCGGGCGCTGTAGGCAGCATTCTCAGCGGCGGCACGCCGTTCCAAACATTGACCGAAAGTGCTGCAGGACGCGCATTGGACGAACGGATGCGAAGCATTGCCGACCAGCGCGTGAACGAAACGCTGATTCGTGCGGCTGGCGGCAGAGTGGCGACGCGATGAGAACCACGCGCACTAGAGAGGCTTCTGTAGTATGAACCCGCCACTGACACGCTTCGCAATCGGAACGACGTTAGCGAATATGGTCAACGTCGAAGTGAACTATCTAACCCGTGATCTACTGGCTGTCCCACCTGACGGCAGGGTGCCGCTGGTGGGCAGCGTCAGCAGGCGCGTCAACGGCGTGCTGAAACGCGACGGCTTTAAGAACGGGACATGGGTACTGGATGTTGCGGAGCAGGAGGCGTTTAACTCGTTCCTACTCACAATCTTTGGCTCATACACCCTCAATAGCAAGAAAATGTACGTGAGCACCATTGACGAGAGCGGGCACTACAGTCCGTTTTACGTCAACTTTGAGCGCCCGTCGGTTGTCGATGGGACGGCGGTTCCATCACGCGGCGGCGACCACTTAACCCCTGCTGTGTTTGGGTTGACCGATTGCATCCTGCAAAGCGTCACCAAGACCGGAAATTACACGGTAACGACCAGCGACAAGCTCATCTACGGCGATACGAGCAGCGGCAATATTGCGCTGGCGCTGCCTGCCGTGAGCGGCGTTAACCCGTATGTCGTCTACAGCGCCGTGAAAACAAGCGCCAGCAATACGCTCACGCTCGACCCAAATTCCACCGAACTCATTAATGGTGCGAGTACGAAAGCGGTCACGGCGCTTCACGCCCGCGTGGATTACTACACCGACGGTTCTGCATGGTTTACGCTCTAAAGGCTCCGCATGTTCACAGTCAACCTGCCATCCGCAAACACGGCGGCGATTCGCGCTGACGGGTATAGTGCGAGCGTCTTTGCGTCGTTCTTCAAGCATAAGATTATCGCGCAGGGCACGATTGTCGCGCCGACCTACCCACAGGCGGGGCAGAACCCGATCATCATCGTCGACAATTACACAACCGGCGCATACACTGACCTCGAATATGGCATGGAAGTCGTGTTTACGGACGCCAGCGGGAACTATAAAGGGCGTACGTATGTGAGGGAGGCAGAAATCAGCGCGCCCGTGTTCCAGATACCGGAATACGCGCAGGCGAAGCTGAACCTTGAAAGCGGCGACATTTTTACCGTGTATGACGAATTTCGCCTTCATGCCAAGATTGTCGGCGCGCGGGCGTCGTTCCCGCCCGACCTGCTCGAACACACGGACGAAGGCAGCAACCCGCCGCCGCGCATCCTGACGGGCGGGGCATGGGCAGGGCGCGTCGACGACGGCGAAACGTTTGCATCCGTGCCGTTCGATTACACCGAGAGCCGCAACACCGACCCAGACAGCACGCCGACCGACGTTGCGTTCACCACGCGCACCCAAACGGGCGTCGCGCCTGCCAGCGGCTACACCGACACGGACGACCAGATCGTGCTGGAAATCGACGCCAGCGCGACGGCATACACGGTGACGGTCGAAGGCGAGGACACGGACAACAGCAAGGT
>ERZ869925.595-NODE-595-length-24505-cov-5.193211_pt1 | contig 24505 bp, 37 predicted proteins | sample MGYA00579311_ERZ869925 | MGnify/ENA primary metagenome ERZ869925 (study PRJEB32216, sample SAMN09231817) | wastewater metagenome | place: USA: Maryland | collected 2016-07-30 | study: EMG produced TPA metagenomics assembly of the PRJNA472060 data set (Reclaimed...
AACTTCAATGGGCACATCACCAGTGAGGATATTCTTGGCAAGCAATCGTATAGTGGTGGTGAACTGAAGTGGCATGACGGCATTGTCCCTGAAACGATGCAGATACCTCATGGTATCTTGCTGCTGGATGAACCCACGGCTGCACCTGCTGAGATTCAGTTATCTTTGCAGTACGCTCTTGAGCGTGGTGGACGTTTACTACTGACTAATAAGCCCTGTGACAGTAAGGATGCCTTTGTACTCCCTGCTGAGGACTTCCACTTTGTACTGGCGGATAACACTGTGGGCATGGGTGACACTACTGGTAGGTTCATTGGTACGCAGCCTCAGAACACTGCATGGCTGGATCGCATGGGCACGTTCCTTATGGTTGACTGGCTTGAAGCCAGCGATGAAGCAAAGATGTTGACGGGTCTTTATCCTGCTATTAGTAATCATTTTGCTAGTAAGATTGTGACTGTGGCTAACTTACTGCGCAACGGTCTCAAGCAGGGTAACGTGTCAGTCTGTATGTCCATGCGAGTTACCCAAGCATGGTGTATGCACGCTAGCAATCTGCGAGATATTAAGCAGGCATTTACCCTTGCCTTTCTGAATCGCTTGGATAATGCCAGCGAACGCGAGGCTGCTGAAGAGGTTTATCGAAATATTTTTGGATAAATCCTCAGAAGTTTACCGTAACATCTTTGGCTAATAGATAATTGTAAAAGTACAGGGACGTACTGGAGAGTATTATGAAAATATACTTATGGTCAGCGACACAAAATGAAATTTGGTCTTGCCATCATGATGAGAAACCAAGACCTAAGTTTGAGGCGTTTAAAATTGAAGACAAGGACATTATACGTTACCTTAAGTACAAGGGAAAACTAGTACCCAGTTCTCACGGTACTACATGGGAAATAGAATTAGATGGCTAACTATCTCACTCATGACGAATTTGTACCCTATGCTCCTGACGAACTAGGTAAAGAGATACATATTCATCATTGTAAGTCTGGTCGTGGTAATGACAAGCTTTATATTAAGAGGAATCAAGATGGATCAATCGTTGCTTTTTGTCATCATTGTACTACTGGTGGTTACTTCGGCAGTAGTAATAACCTATCTTCAGCGTATTCAGAAGATGCTGATTCCCATCTTTCACTATCAAAAATTCAAGGCGGCGGAGGATCTAGAGTCGCACCTTTCAGCATCCCGTCAGACAGCGAAGGACAGCCAAGCAAATGGGGAAGTGAAGCCTTAGCATGGGCAAGACAGTATCTCTCTGACGATGAGATTAGAGACAGTCCCTTATGCTGGTCGGCCCAGAAAGAGGCAATAGTATTTCCACTGATCAGTGACGATCATCCATCTACGCTGGTAGGTATGCAGCTTAGGCCGTTTCCAGCTAAAGACGTTAAGTATCTGACTTATATGAATAAATCATTGGGTAATGACGTGAGTATTACCCCCTTTTACATAGGTAGTCGGTCGGATACACTGGTCATTACTGAGGACTGGATAAGTGCGTATAAGGCTGCTCTGGCAGGATACGAAGGAGTACCCCTGCTAGGATCTAACATGCAACCACACCAGTTTAGGGAGTCCGTCAGAGGACAGTACAAGAGATATGTAGTGGCACTGGATAACGACAAGCCAGCTATACGATCCACGCAACGTAAGCTATACACAAGGTTTAGTGCCTATGGTGACACTATGTTATTGCTGTTGGATAAAGATCTTAAAACATTTAACCTTGAAGAGATTAAGGAAAGGGTGGAAGTATGAAATTATTTCTTTTGTTTTTTGATTCGCATAGCCTTCCATATTTTCATATTTGTGAAAGTGTTGTTCATGGTTCTAATCGATACTTCAGAAACGATGAGACAAACAATTATTTGTCCATAGTACAATGTGATTTTAATAACGTACCATATGACTCATGTGCCATTACAGACAAGGCCCTATTCAACTTACTAATGAATAAGTATGGTACTCTAGAAGGTACGTATGCGGAGATTGAGCTATGAAAGTCTGGATAGGTTGGGCAGATAAAGTTCACATTGCTATTAGTCCAGTGGCATCATTCTTCAAGGGTGGATATAATTATTTTCCTGTGGGGTGTGGTAGTTTTGGTATCTCTGAAGAATCTCACCCTGTAGAATTTAATTACATTCTGTGTCATTGGGCTATTCCTAACCTCAATAATGCTCCAGCAAGAGAGATAGAACTATAATATGTCTTATAATACATTCTCACTAGATCTGATAATACATCTTAATAATCCAGAGTACGCTAAGTACCGTACTATGATTACTAAGAATGATATTATTCCTGAAGAGGTAACGGAATTACTCTCTTGTATAGAAGAATACTGTTCTTTTGCTGGTACTGATCGTGTTACTGACTGGCTTGAATTTAGCAATTGGTATAACGCAGTGCGCAATACCAAGCTGAACATATTGATAGCTGCTATGTCTAGCAGACTGGCCATGCATGTACCTAAAAGTACTGGTGACTCTATACTGCAAGCTTTCATTGATAAAAGCTACTGTGAAAAAATCAGCGTAGAGGCAGACAAGGTATATACGGGTCCAGCTATCAAGTACCATCCCGGTAAAGCGGACCGTCTACAGGCTCTTGTAGACGAGTACAGAGCTATGTCTGTCAAGACTAGTAGGGAGGTACAGCTACAGGAGAGTTCTAACGTCCTGGAGGCGCTGAAGAGCATTAAACGGTCTGGATTGTCATGGCCCCTGGCCAGCTTGAACAATATCATCGGTCCTATCAGTAAGGAGCTACTGATTGTAGGTAGTCGGCCCGATGGTGGTAAGACTACTTTCCTCGCTCATACTGCACAGCATATGGCACAGCAGCTTAAGGATAATAAGGTAGTACTTTGGTTTAACAATGAAGAGGACATTGTACGGATTAAGAATAGAGTAGTTCAAAGTACTCTAGGAGCCACTGAAGCTGATGTAGATGCAGATCCAGTGACAGCCAATAGTCACTATGAAAGCATTATTGATAACCGTATTGTCTTTGTAGAAGACAGTACTAGTATTAGTAAGATTGAGCGGACTATAGCTAAGTACAATCCTGGACTTATAGTAATTGATCAGCTATATAAAGTACGGGGTAACTTTGGACAGACAGAGATGGAAGCTGAGCGTTTCCGGCAGCTATGTGAATGGGCTAGGAATCTAGGTAAGCATGTAGCGCCAGTGATAGTGTCTAATCAGCTTGACTCTAGCGCTGAGGGTGAGAAGTGCCCTCCTATGAACTGTCTATATGGTAGTAAGACAGGGGCGCAGGGCGAAGCGGACTGTATTATCATGATCGGTAGAGAGTACCATAACCCTGATAAGCGTTATATCTATACTCCCAAGAACAAACTGACAGGAAGGGTACAGATGGCAGAGACTTTGCTAGATAAAGAAAGAGCTAGGTTTGAGGACCTGTGAGATATGAAGATATACTATGTAGTATTCTCTAAGAATGTAGCTATTTCTAATCACCCCTTAGAGAGAAAGTGTTCTCAGTGTGAATGGAGATTTTCTAACGCCCCCGGAATGTGTTACTATTCAATAGGTATCCTAAGAGATCCTGATGAATACCAGTACTTTCTGCGTCTCTCGGGTGGTAGAATCAATGAACAATTAGAGTTAGAATTATGAGCAATCATGCATTTGTAGACAAATGTAGAGAGTACCGTAAGAAGCTAGATTCTGGAGCAGTATCTATTATTGACGTAGAGACTACTCTGATTAGTAATGAAAAATATAAGACTGTATTTAATAACACACCTGAGTTTATCTGCGCGGGTATTTTAGGATTATCAAAACCTGAGACCTTTATAACTGAAAATTATAATATTTACGAAGGATATACTACAGCTACTCCTAGAATCCTTTCTGGACATAATATTTCGTATGACTTGTTAATAGCTTATAGTAAATCTTTGGGCTTTTCTAGTAAGCATTTATTTGTATGGGATACAATGCTGGCAGAGTATTTATTGTCAGATCAGGTAAACACTGGATTTAGTCTGGAACAGGCTTGTGAGTTCCGTGGTATCACTCTGCATAAGGAAGATGAAGTTAGCCAACTTATCAAGTCTGGAGTCTGTCCTAGTACCATAGATAAAGCTAAGTTACATGCCTATCTTGAACAAGACGTACTGATGACTAAAGAACTGTATCTGAAACAGAAAGCTGAGTATGACAAAAGATCTCCTGCATGGCAGAGTATGTTCATTAATCAGCAGTTTTTCCTGTTGAATACACTACGTGCTAGTTGCAACGGCATGAAGATCGATGAACCTTTTGTGACCAAGAATAAACTAGAGCTTAAGGACAAGATGACTCTTCTGGAGTGTGATCTTACTAGACTGATGTGGATCATCTCAGGACTGCATGTAGTTGGTGTGTGGAACCCCGGAAGCAACGCAGACATAGGTCTGATGCTATATGGTGGGATTAAGAAGTATGACGAACGAGTACAGATAGGAGTCTATAAGACAGGTCTTAAAGTAGGACAGCCAAGATATAAGGTAGAGAAGAAAGGATACCAGGTTCCTTTCCCTGTCATACGTACACACATGAGTACGTCAGTAGACGAAGAGGCACTAAAGACCTATCTTAAATATGCTTCTCCAGACGCACATAGGAAGGAATTCATAGAGAAACTACTTGAATACAAAGATGTCAGTAAGGACTATAATACCTATTACGAGGGATATATGAACTTTCAGAAAGATGGGTTTATCAACCCTAAGTACAATCATGGTTACACTCCGACAGGACGTTTAACTTGTTCTAAACCTAATTTGCAAAATATCAAGTCATGAAAATTTACTATTTCAAAGGAGATTCAGGAAGGATATATTGTTTCCCTACTAAGGATTGGCAGAGCTTGTTTGCTTCCTCTCTTAAGATTGATCACGACATACCAGAGACGAAGGATATATTTGAATATATGACTAAGTTTCTAAGTAAAAAACCTAGAGAGGGTTCCTTTGAACTATGAGTAATATTAAACAAGCATTTGTCAGTCGATACGGAGATCGAGGATTACTAGTAGAGATAGATTGCGTGCAGCTTGAGGTGTTTGCACTAGCTGAGATTACTCAAGATCCTGTGCTGATAGCTGAACTGAATAGTGGTGTGGATATTCATACCATGAACGCAGCTATGTGGCTGAAGAAACCTGAGAAGCTGGTTATTCCAGAAGAACGTAAGAAAGCTAAGACCATGACATTTCAGCTTACCTATGGTGCGGGTGCTAAACGTATGTCTGAGGACTTGGGCATTAGCCATGATGCGGCACAAGAATTCATAGATGCTTTCTTAGATAAGTACAATAAGATTGGTGAGTTTCATGAGTTCGTAAGAACAATTTCTAATTGTATGAGTAGTACAGTAGAGCCCTATAATAAACAGCATGTGTACAACCCTTTCGCTTTTGGTTTAACTGTCCCTACAGATCGCCACTACACTCTAACCTACAGACAATCAGAGTACGGACGTAAGGACTGGAAGCTGTCTCCGACAGAAATGAAGAATTACCCCGTACAGGGGTTTGCTACTGGTGATATGGTACCTTTGATTTTAAATGCTATACTTGATGAACTGGATAACCATCCTACAGAGGATTACTCAATCTGGTCAAAAGGTAAATGTCTCTTTATTAATACCATCCATGACAGTGGTATGTTCGATTGTCATGAAGATCATTTGGGCTATCTACTACTGGCAGTAGAGAATGTTTTCACTAATCTACCTCAGATATTCAAGGAACTATTTGACTATGATCTGAAACTCAACTATTCTTACTCTGCGAAGTTCGGACCTAATTGGAAAGAAGTAATAGAAATCAATCGTAAAGATTGTAAAGAAATCATCTCTTAAGAGGAATTATAAATATGTCTAATCTGCGTGTATCTGGTGTTGTTACTGCTAAGAACCCTAACGGTCGGAGCTTTAAGCTGGACAACGGTGAATGGTATGGATGCTTCACGCCCGCTATGCTCAAGGCTGAAGTAGGCGACTTTGTAAATTTTGCATATGTAGATAAGGAAAAAGATGGACGTACTTATCACAATGTCAGTGGTGTTGTTACTGCTAGTAATGGTGGTGCCCCTAGCACTACTCCCAATAATGGGAGTGTATCTACTGTTCAAGGTAATTCGGGCTATAAGGAACTGATGCTCCCGGTTCTTCTTACTCGTGAGCGTAACATTAATCGCCAGTCTAGTTTGGCTACAGCGGTTGCTTACTGCGAGTTCACTATGAACAAGGGGTCTGATATTGGCACGTATACTATAGACGAAGTAATCCAGATCGCTCGTGAGTTTGAAGCATATGTGTCTGGCGATGCTGACATTGAGGCAGCTAAGGCCGCACTCTCTCAAGAGAGTATCACTGGAGCCGAGTAATGGGATCTTGGATTAAAGATGGAAACTTTACTCATTATCATGAGTATTCATGGGATAGTGGTAAGGAAGCTCTAGAAGATATTGACATAGGGTATAAGGGTCTAGTTCTTGTTGATTCAGATTTCATTCTATACCCAACAGCTTTTAGCTCTATCTGTAAACAGGGGTATGAGGCTGCTCAGGAGGCAGCCATCTCAAAGCTGGAACACTACCTTAGTTCGGTTGAACTAGAAGATTGTCGAGTAATACAGTTCTTTACTGGTAAAGGATCTCCTAAGTACCGAGACCAGTTTTATAAGAATGTGCCATATAAGGCGAATCGTACTCGCCCCGGAGCACCTATCCCACAATATGTAGACGAGATTAAGATGGCTCTAGCATCTAAGAGTACTACTGTCTTCTGCGATCCTGCGGTTGGTGAGGCAGATGACTATATCTCTATATTTGCTAGAGCTAGTTGGATACATAGGTTTGCAGCAGCGCATGTTATAGGGTCAGATAAGGACTTATTGCAGATTCCATCTGTTAATCATCGAAAAGGAATGGGAGAACTTAGGAATACCCATGAATCTAATCTTTTTCTGTATCGTCAGATACTCATGGGAGATCAAGCTGACAACATACCTGGATTGAAAGGTTGTGGCCCTAAGCGAGCACAGACCATTATCCCTGACTCAGTAACAGAGGAGGAAGAGATGTTTTCTAGGGTATGTAAAGAGTACTTCCGTTGTCACGGAGGGACTGAAGATGAAGTAACTGACTATCTATTTGAAACAGCTAACCTACTCTATCTTCGTCGTGATTTTAATGACTATTGGAATCCCCCAGTCTGATGGCAACACCTAGAAAGAGTATCTTCGCCAAGAAGAGTTTTAAGAGAAAGGGACGATTTAGGTCTAACTTTGAACTACTGATTAGTAAACAACTTATAGAGGCAGGAGCGCAGTGGAAGTACGAGATAACCAAGTATGACTATTTTCTTCCCATTAATGGTGAAGTTATCTGTGAGAAGTGCGGGAGAACTAAAGCTATCACGCGAAAGCGTTATTTACCGGACTTCTTCCTTTCCAATGGAGTTGTCATCGAAGGAAAAGGACGACTTACTGTTCCAGATAGAAAGAAGCTTGAAGCAGTGCGAAAGTACAATCCAAGCCTTGATCTCCGAATACTCTTCATGTACGACAGGAAAACTAACAAGAGAGGGGACAGGTACAGTACATGGGCAGAAAGAATAGGGATTCCTTGGGCTGTAGCTAAGGTCCCTGACGAATGGATGAAGGAAGCTGACCAAGCTTTCCCTAGGTCTTGGGAAAAGTCATTTGGTGGTAAAGATGTAGTTCGAGCGCCTAAGAGGCGTAATAGGGTGAAAGTAGTATGAGTATCCGTAAGGCAGTAAACGAGAAATGTAAGGACTGTATCTATGATCCTCTTGCTGGCGGGACATGGTTAGTTCAAGTAGGAAACTGTATAGATACACCGTGCCCGCTACACCCCTACAGGCCCCTGCCTGCAAGTATGAAATCTAAAGGAGATTCCTTAGTAAAACGAGCTATTCCGGCAGGTTTGAAGGCATGGCAAGAGTCTAGAAAGAGTGAAACCTAGAGTCTGTAGCAGTTGCGGAGTATCTTACCCAGATCCTACTATCAGGTACTCTTGGGAACATGAAGGTACTATACTTTGCTCTAGATGCTACTATACTCTAGCTATTGAGATTAAAGGTAGTCCAAAGGGTAAGTCTTGGCCTACTATCGAAGAGATATTTGACTTGTACAAGGAGCAGAAATGAAATTCAGAAAGAAACCCGTCGTTATCGACGCTTGGCATGTGCGCGATTTGTTTCTTGCCGCTTGCGGGAATTGGAGTGGGCTGCCGGAGGCTGTACGCAACGCCTACGAAACGGGAGGCTGGGTATTCACTGACGAAGGCATTCACGTTCCGACGCTGGAAGGAACGATGATGGCGCGCTTGGATGACTGGCTGGTGCGCGGCGTTCAGGGCGAATTCTATCCGTGCAAGCCGGATATATTCGCGGCAACTTATGAGGTCGTGATCGAGCCCGCCAAGGAGCCCCAATGAACACCGACGAACTGGTCGATTTGATGTGGAAATGGAAGGGCGCGCTGGTGGTCGTGCCGCTGCCGGAGTGGAGGCCGATTGAAACTGCGCCGAAGGATGGCGTATTCGTCCTAATTACGGATGGTGATGTCGTGCAGATTGGCTATTACGAGGATCACTTAATGGCGTGGAGAAGTGATGCGGACCAATGTCGATTGTGGAGCGATCCCACCCACTGGCAACCCCTCCCCGCCCCACCAGAGAGGGCCGGCACGTGAAGCGGTACATCGTAGACGGCAACGTAACGGACACACGCCACGTCGTGGGATTCGCTAGTGAGCGGCTGTTCGTGGATTACACCGACCACGCAGCCCTCCTGTGCGCAGTGGCCGATGAGGTGAAAGGCCTTCACCACCACCCGCTGTGCAATGCGGTGTACTACAACGACGGTCAAAAATGCACATGCCCGCGCGGCAAGGTGCTGGCGATGCTGGAGGTTGAGTGATGGCAACTGACAAGGAATCCTTGACGGCTCGATTTCGGGCTATGAGGTTTAACGACAACAAGCACCTAGGGCTAGGCGATGTCCGATTGACGCTATGGGAACAGGAGCAAATAGAAAAAGAGTTCGCCGACCTCGAAGCGCGATGCGCGGAACTGAAATCTGCATTAAACGATGCAATCGAATCAATCGAGGATTGGGCCGGCTACGCATCTGAGTATTTTCGCCAGAAACACGGATTAGCGGAAGAATTGGCGAGACTTAAAGCCCTAGCCGAAGGAGGGGAGCATGGCTGAGATAGCAACGACGCTAGGCGAGAAGCCATCGACGAGGCGCGGGGTGAATAAGCTAGCTGCCCTAGTTCTATTGGTAGCAGCTAATTGTCAAGCTGCCAGCACCTACCAGACTTATCACAAGGATATGTCTGCTAGTACCACTATTCGATCTGAAGCTAGATACTTTGTACCTGTCTGTGCAGTACGAGTAAACAATATTACTGCTGGTACTACTGTCAAAGCTACCAGCACTGTCACTACTACTAATAATACAGGACTGGTAGTAGGAGTGACTTCAGAAGTACACTGGTGTAACCCTGCTACAGGTCTCTGTAGCCGTAGAATTACAGCTACAGACAGTAACCAGAGGGATGGAGGTAATGTCACTCCTCAAGAGCATCACAAGGTCTACAAGACCTATGCTCGATTGACTGCCAAGAAGTATCTTGGCTCAAGAGTTGCTACTTCATCCCTTGTAGTCTATTCTACTGGTAAGGCTATAGGCCAGCGATTAAATATTGATATGTGTGATCTTGACATAGAGGTACAAAGATAATGTTTAACTTTTTTGTCATCTTATTTATTGCATGGTGTGCCCTAATGGGTTTCTTGTACGTTGAAAGCTATCCTTGGATTTCAGGCTGGCATCTGGGTATTGGGTACATTACTATGTTAAATGTACTCTTTCGGGCAATCTATGCTCGGTAATAAAATACTAGTAATTGGCGATGCTCATGTCACTAATAACCAGAGCCTTAGACGTTTTGGCTGGCTTAATAGCCATATTAGTCCTGATACAACCCACATTGTTATCATGGGGGATTTTCTGACCCTTAATAGTCTGTCTGCTTGGGACAGGGATAAGCGACTTCTCATGGAAGGCAGACGATTATCTCTAGAGATAGATGCAGGTAATAAAGCGCTTGACATTCTTTTGAATGATGTTCCTAGTAATATTAAATTAATCTTTATAGAGGGTAACCATGAAAATCGACTTACTCGTTACTTGTACACTCACCCAGAACTCGTTGACGAAAGAACGACTATCCCAAGTCTTCTTAAACTTAAAGAGAGAGGGTTTCAATGGGTGCCTTATCGCGATTACACCAGTATCGGAGGAATCTACTTCACTCATATTCCCTTTGGAAAAGCAAGAGAAATCTCAGGTAAAGATATATGCTCGAAAGCAGAGCAGGTAACTGTCAATAGTTGTGTATTTGCTCATACACATGAGCTTCATACATCTTGTGTACATAAGGAGGGCCAGAAGCACCTTCAGCAGATCCTGAACGCTGGTTGTTTCTTTGAGGAAGATGAACCCTATGTCAAAGGACACATGACAAATTACTGGCGCGGAATAGTAGAGTTAGATAACTATTCCTATGGACGATTTGATATTAAAACAGTGTCAATGGGGCACCTAAAGAGGTCATATGGAAAGTAATAACAATATATTTAATAAGCTTAAAAATAGCTTGAGAGGTGAAAATAAAGAGATAGAGCAGCAACGAGAGGCTATGCTTAAGATCATTAAGCAGTGTGATGAATATATGAAGCGAAGCTCACTCGGAGCAGGTTCGGTAAATGTAGCTCCTCTGGGACCCCATCTTCCAATGGGAAGTGGTACTTCCACGGCAACTACTAGCACTAAGGACCAGCAGATTAAGGGAATTACTGAAGAACTGATTAGTAGAATGTCTAAGATGCTGAATAAGTACGATGTAGATGAATCTCTCTGTCAGTCTGAGTGTAACGTAGTAGAACTTACTTCTGGTGATGTAGAAGTAACTCTTGAAATATGTACAGCTATTAACTTTGCAACTGACGGTAACGTATTTGTATTATCAAAGGTATTTACTCCAAAGCGTAATAGTACCATCAATAGTCCTAGTTATTATGTGTCTAATCTAACCAGTCCTTTTGGAGCTATTAATGGCTCTTAAAAAGGATAGACCAGAAGATTATCCATCATCTTATTTCAGCCTAGAGGAGAGAGAAGGGATTAGACAAGAGGTACTTGACCGGTACGACATATACGATATACTCACTCTTCTCGATCTGGAACTAGAGATAATGTACGATAGACTGGAAGAAGATATACTGAATAATCTAGAAACACTGGAAATAGAGCATGACCACTTCTAGCGTACTTTTCAAGATTCCTGATAAAATTTTGAATAGGATTGCTAAATGCCTAATAGACAAAGGCATTTCAGAGCATAAAATAAGTTTAAGCAAGATAAAGGAGATATATCAGTACAATTTAGATTGTTACGAAATAACGATCTTTGTCAGAGACCAAGTATGCCAGACGCATGAATATACGTTTCTACTTAGTAGTAAGCTCTTAAATACATGAGCAAGACTAAAAACTCTGACCAGAGAGCACTAGAACAAGATTTACTAGTATTTGGTAAGTACAGACAGCGTAAAGAACGCAGCAAGAAACAGTACAAACGAACTAATAACACTAAGGAAATAAAGGAAGAGCTATCTTATTATGAAAGCAGTACCCAAATACCTACCAATTAGGCTTGTTGCAGCTAGTGTCCTGCTGACTATTGGTATCCCGTACACTTACCATCTAATTGTAGGTTAGACTATATGATTAAATCTCGTTTCCGTACTGAACTTGGTGAAAACATCTTTAGGAATAAGTATGCTCAAGGTGCGAACGATAGTTGGGATAATCTGGCGATACGTTTGGTGGATGACGTATGTGGTACTAGTGGTGGTACTCTTCACCCTAATCTGTCTCAGACTGAGCGGGATCAACTAACTCAGTACATTAAGGAAATGAAGTTCATCCCCGGTGGTCGATACTTGTACTATGCCGGTCGTAAGATCCACGCATGGAATAATTGTTTTTTACTTAAATGTGAGGCTGATACTCGTGAAGAATGGTCTAATATTCTATGGCGCGCGAGTTCTTGCCTTATGTTGGGCGGTGGTATCGGGATTGATTATAGCGTTCTACGCCCTTCAGGTCGCACCCTATCACGTACTGGTGGTGTATCTTCTGGCCCTATTCCTCTTATGCAGATGGTCAATGAAGTAGGTAGATATGTCATGCAGGGTGGTTCCAGACGTTCCGCTATCTATGCGTCTCTCAACCATGCTCATGAGGATATTTGGGACTTCCTGAAAGCTAAGAATTGGGACACTATCAATGTAGCTGGCACCAATCTTGCAACCATTAAGAAGGACAGTTTTAACTTCCCTGCTCCTTTGGACATGACTAATATTTCTGTCAACTATGACAATAAGAACCTGATTCATACTTCAGGTACTGGTTTGATTCAACAGTTTGACGCTACTAATAAAGTTTTCTTGGAAAACTGTAAACAAGCGATGATGACTGGTGAACCTGGATTTAGCTTTAATTTTGGAGAGCAAGAGAATGAAACGCTTAGGAATGCTTGTACTGAAGTTACTAGCGAAGATGATTCTGACGTTTGTAATCTTGGTTCTATCAATCTTGGAAATGTACGCGATGTGGATGAATTCAAAGAAGTGGTACGTCTGGCATCGAAGTTTCTTGTATGCGGGACTATCAGGGCCGATTTACCCTATGATAAAGTTAAGACAGTACGGGAGAAGAATCGTCGATTGGGCCTTGGACTTATGGGAATACACGAATGGCTCCTCAAGCGAGGATCAAACTACGAAGTAACTCCTGAACTACATCAATGGTTAGAGGTATATAAGAGTGAGTCAGAAAAAAGTGCAAATGAACATTGTGATAGATTGTACGTCTCTAGACCAATTGCTTACAGGGCTATCGCGCCAACAGGAACTATTGGAATTCTTGCTGGAACCACAACAGGTATCGAACCCTTGTTCGCTGTTGCGTACAAGCGACGCTATCTCACTGACGGAACAAAATGGAAGTACGAGTATGTCATTGACCATACGGCAGATACCCTGATTAAAGATCTTGGTGTCAATCCTGATAGTATCGAAACAGCCTATAGCATGGCAGGAGATTATGAAAAAAGAATTAAGTTCCAACACGAGATACAACATTACGTTGACATGTCGATCTCATCCACTATTAATCTGGCTGAGTGGGGGTCCAATACTAACAACGAAGACAAAGTTGAAACTTTTGCGAACACTCTTGCAAGATATGCTCCAGGACTCCGAGGATTTACCTGTTATCCAAGTGGTAGCAGAGGAGGTCAGCCTCTTACCGAAGTCGAATACGGAGAAGCCCTTAGACATAAAGGCGTTGTGTACGAAGAGTCAGACCCCTGCCTTGGAGGAGTCTGCGGTATCTAAAGAAGTCTGGAGAGATATACTTTAATTGAACATTCTCGCTGTAGCTCAGCGAATAGAGCGGTCCTCTTCTAAGGGACGGGTCGGAGGTTTGAATCCTTCCAGCGAGACCAAACCAAAAGGAAACATTATGTGGATTAGCAAAGCCGAGTATTCTAAATTAGAGACGAAAATCTATCTTCTTGAATCAGATAGAGACCATAGTCGAGAAAGAATACGTGACCTTCAGGATGACCTCAGAGAATATCAGAGAGAGCAGGGTAAAATCATTGGAGCACTCAAAATGCTTGGTATTGAACGAGTTGTACAGAAAGCAGATATAGTTTATCATAAAGTAACAAAGAGTAAGAAAGTATGAATTTAAACATCTACGCAGAACAGATACAGCAGTTTGCCAAGTATCAGGACGCTAATACTGGATCTCTGGTAGAACTAATGTACCTGACTCTTGGTTTGACAGGGGAGGCAGGAGAGATAGCCAATAAGGTTAAGAAGCTGTACAGAGACTGTGATGACGCTACTAAGCGTACTAGTATCCAAAAGGAGATAGGAGATGTATTCTGGTATCTGACTATGATCTGTAACGCTCTTAATGTACAGCCAGAGAGTGTACTTGATGATAACTATGCTAAACTAGCTGACAGAATGATTAGAGGAGTTATATCAGGCAGCGGGGACTCACGATGAGTAATATGACATTCACTAAGCAGAAGATCTATTACATCATATGGGATGACCATTGGAATCTAATGAACACTTGGCAGAACGAGGAGAATCTTGACGAGAATCCTATTGAAGTACATAGTATTGGATGGTGTATGAAAGATGGAGAAAAGATGCTTCATTTAGCATCTACAATAGATAGCAGTAACCACTCCTTTGGAGGACATATGGCTATCATGAAGAAGTCTATTAAGGAAGCTTGGGAACTTACTAACGTATGAACGATGAATGGGGAACACCGGATTGGGTATTTGAGTTAGCTCAAGATAATATAGAATCTCCTTTTGGGTTTGACGCTGCATGTAACAAAGAGAACTGCTTAGTACCGGAACAAGAAACTTTTGGAGATTTGTTGTTAGTATCCTGGTATGATGAACTTAGAAAATTTGAGAAAGAAGTAGAACTTATCTGTCATAATTCCGATCCTGTTGTATGGTGTAACCCTCCTTACAGTCGAGGTAAAATAGATGCCTTTATTGACAAGGCACTGTATGAAGCAAGGGAAAATAGTGTACGTAGTGTCTTTCTAGTGCGTCATGATCCTACTACTAAGTGGTTTAAGAAAGCATTTAAGAGCGGCTACTGTGATATTTATATGATTCCTAAACGTATCAAATTTAAAGGAGCAGATAACACTTATCCCTTTCCTAACTGTTTTATTCACTTTAAAGCTAAAGATAACAATGGGAGAGTAGCATATGTCTGATAAAATGGTTACTATAACATTACAGGAATATAACACTCTTTGTAAGAGGAGTGATTGGCTGGACTGCTTGGAGGAAGCCGGAGTAGATAATTGGCAAGGAATTGAAGAAGCTATCCGTATTAAGAATGAAACCGAAGGAGATGACGAATGATTAAGAAGACCAAGACTATGACTGTCCGTGAGAAGTTGCTGAAGGTACTGAAGCGTAACAGTAAGCCTCTGACTACTAAAGTATTGGCAGCTAAGGCTGGCGTGAACTACAATAGTGCTCGGAGAGAGCTTCGATTTCTAGATAGTGTTTTTATGGCGGATCGTCTAACTGGTCTGTCTTCTAACATTAATGAAGCACGTTGGGTGAGGACTAAATTGACCTAAAGAAAAGCCCGCATATAGCGGGCCTAAAGGTTCTAGTTATTATTCAGGGGCTTCAGCCCCTTCTTTTTATTTATTACTTGAGCAATCTTTACTGGTAAAAGTAGCTTTATCTCCTTTGTACTTCAAGCACCCCTCTACAGTACCTTTACTGACTACTCGTACTCCACCTACAGTACCACTAGCTTGCTGTAGGTAATTACCAGTACCACCGTACTCAGTAACTCTAAGTTCGTTATCAGGATCTGTGATTGTAGAACAACCTGTTAGAAGGACAATACTGATTAGTAGTAGTTTATTCATTTGCTGAGCGCTCCCGGAGTATTAAATAAATTAGGATAATTGAATCTAGCAGATTCTACGTTAGGAAGAGGAACATCTCCTTCTCTTTGTCCGGCCATCGAGGCTGCTGTTTTAGCGGCGAGCCACACAGCAGATTTCTTAGCTATATATTTAGCTGTAGGTGCAGCTACGTCCTGAGCAGGTCTATTCAAGAGAAAATGTCCAGCCATCTTCAAGCTGATAGGAAGTACAAAGGCTCTGTAGACCTTTTTAGTTGCCCCTTCAACGTTACCAGCAGAAATCTGTTCACCCGCCCTAAGAGGAACCTGAGCTACTGTCGAAGCAAGCTGAGCAGCTTGTAGACCAGACCCCATATCTACATTAACCCTCACTACATCAATATAAGAGTCAAGATTCTCAAGAAACTTAATTTCTTTCTTATCAAAGAGAGTATCAAGAGTTCCCTTATTCCTCATAAGGTTCAGTTCTTGCTTGAACTTGTCATATACAAATACATCACCGAACTTAGGAACGTTGGCAGTAGAGTTTTCGTAGATACGCTGTAGAACCCCTCTACGGAGCGCCATACCAGTCTTAGTGTTAAGTCCACCAGCTAAGTCTAGGACATACTTTAGATCTTCAGGGGAGCCCTTGCTGATAGCATCCCATGCAGTAGCTGAAGCATCTCTATCATATCCTGCAATCTTAGCTAGAAACCCACCCTCTAACTTCTCTCTATTAGCTGCATAGTTTAGAAGCTGTTCTTTCTCTCCCGGCTTTAGGAGGAAGGAAAGACCCTCTTTATCATTGGCAGTAGCCCATCTGTCAAGTTCCTTAGTAATAGAATCTTTCCAAGTAGAGGTTCTATCACCAGCAAACAATCTAGTAGTAAAGACCTTACGAAGTATATCCTGTCCTTCAGGTACAACATTAGCTATCAGCTTCATAGCTGAAGACTTCCCAGGCTGAACAATATTTTCTACAATTCTAGCGTAGTCTCCCGGTCCCATGTTCTGTATATTCTTAATAGGTCTAAGATCTGACAGTTCCATAAAGGAACGATACTCACTATTAGCTTTCTTGATCGCAGCAGTAGCTGCTTCAGCTTGTGCAACATCTCCATTAACATGGAATCCATTCTCAAGAGTATTGTTAAGTTCTTTATGAATCTGCTTAGCTACACCGGCTACACCCGGATCATCAGAATAAGACAATCTACGAAATCTAGTACGAAGAGACCGTAGCTGCTCAAAGGCAGTGAAGGTGTTACCGTCCTTAGAAGTGTACTTAGTAATAATAGGAGAGAGACTAGCTACAGCATCCATAGCTGTAGCTAGCTCTCCTTTAGGGTCTTCAGTAAGCTTAACAGCAGTAGTTTCTTTGAGGTTTATTGTCCTCAAGGGCTTTTTATCTAGCCCTATAATGGGGGAGGGTACTTCTGAAGTTACTTCTTTACCTTGACCTACAGTACCCTCTCCAAGCTCTCGTACTCTCTTCTGTACATTACTAATGTCCCAGTTAATGTCTACGCTTTCCTTCTCCGCATTCTTGTACAGGTTAGACAGGTAGCCATTAGGCCCATCTACGATAGCTTCCCAGTTGTCGAATGCTTCACCTAGTGCTTTACCAGCATCTTCAGGAGATACCTCTTTGTTCTTAAGAACAGAGATAGACTTACCTACATTATACCTAGCAGTGTCTATCAGCATACCAAGACTTTTCTGGTCTAACTCTCCAGAAGATCTATTAGCTACATCTACAAACTTCTTAGTAGCAGAATTAGCTGCCTCAAGAGCCTGAAGCCTAGTGGGCTCGTCAATAGTGACTGCCTGCTTGTAGATGCTGGATAGAATAGGATTAGTGGTAGCTTGACCTCTAGTAAGTTTGGGTACACCCTCAGCAGTGGCGAAGTCCTGAGCGGCCTTTACCCGACTAGTCATAGATCCTTCCTTTAGGAATTTACCTGAGACTGCACCTACTATGCCCCCTCTCCCCCACCAAGAGAAGCCTGCATTAAGGACAGCCATCGGGATTTGCTCAGGATGAGCATAACTATCCTTCTTGCCATAACCTCTAGCTTTCTCTATAGCTGTATCGCCCATATCTCCCAGTACACTACCTCCAGCAGATCCTAGAGCAGCACCAAAAGCACCACCGTAAGCTGCACCTACAGCTTCACCAACTACTGCACCAGCAGTCGCAAGACTGCCAGTAGCTGAGCCTATTTTACTAGGGAGCGTATCTAGCTTGCTCCATTGAGCATCTGCATTCTTTCTACCTAGAAGAATCTTGTCACCTGAAGTCCGCTGGATATACTGCAACTCACCATCAGGATAGTACTTCTTAAACTTCTTAGCTTTGTCTTCAGAGTCTTTAGAACGCTCTAGATCGAAAGATATAGCAGCATCCTTGATACCATAACCAAAGAGCATCTCACCACTGTACTTTCCTGCAAGTGCTGTATTGAGTTCTTCATGTTCATTAGCCCTAGAATCATAAAATTTCTGAGCTATAGCAGGAGAGTTACGATAAAGGTCTGCTCCGAAACCACTAAAATCTTTCTCTCTCTGAGGAGAATAATTAGTCTCGTTGGGGATACCATAGAAGTTAGCTATGTCACTAGCCTTATCAACTATTTCACCCGGAGGTACTTCCTGTACATTCCCAGTTTCAGAAGGGTATTCTTCAAATTCAGATGCAGATATTTCAGGCATTACTTCACCACTTCGTACTTAATACCACCAGTTTTAGGGTTCTTACCAAGAAAGGTTACTAAGGTTCCATTATAGATATAGTTGTTACCAGCAATAGCTGAATTATTCTTGATAGCTTCTACAAGGGGTTTAGTGTTCTTATCATTCATCTTTCTTGCTATCTGAAAGCTTCTTTTGAGCTTGTCAGACATTTCAGCATTAATAGCAAAAGGATGGGCTTGCTCCCAAGCTCTAATAGCATTAATAGCTTCTCCCGGCTTCTTAGGGTCAGCATTAATAACTGCATCTGTAGCTGCCTTAGCTCTTTCTTCTTCCCACTGTGCTCTCATATCAGTTACTTCATTAACAAAGTCCATACCGGGAGCAGTCATCATCATATTAGGGGCAGCATCTTTGTACAGCTTAGTTTCTGTAGCTGAAGTCCTATCATTACCACTGAGTGACCCAACAATACCACCAATAATAGCTGTAGAAGCTGCTCTAGTGGCTGCTAGGTCATCAGGATTACTTTTAAGATTAGTAAGAGTTTCTTGATCTACACCAAAGAAGCTACCAGCAGTAGCTAGAGATTGTCTGAAGTCAACAGCAAAACCGGGCTGAACGTTACCAGAGCGCAATTGAGTGCGGATCTGAGAAGCATACTGCCTAGTAGCTGTAGCTGCTCTACCAGAGGCGAGAATTGGAGTTACCTCACTTTTAACTAGGTCGTTCTGAAGATCTAAAGCGCCTTTATCAGCAGCCATATCAATGCTGATTCTCTGTCCTTCAGGAAGATGAGTGTATTTCTTCTCAAGAGCGTTGTACTCATCCTGATTAATCTTACCCTCAGCCAAATCCTGCTTAGCGATAGCTAAAGCACTATCCTTCTCAGTGCTTTTACCCTGATATCCTTCTACTGGATTCGTTTCTCCTGTTTGCTGGTCATAGAGTATATTTCCAGACATCTTAAATCTATTATTTCCCTTCACTGATGTTTCTTTATACCGCATCTCTCGTTCAGCAAGGTCATGATTCTGAGCAATGTTCATGACATTCTGAGCTTCATCTACTAGTCCATACTTCTGTAGAGTCTTGGCAGCTAGACCGTAGTAACCTTTAGGATTACTAGACAGATCTATACCATTAGTTTGCGCCTGCATCTCAGTCTCTTGCTGAGCCATCTGCATACGCTGAGCTTTCTCTTGCTGTGGATCTACTCCACCCATAGTCTTACCAAGAGCATTGCCAAAAGTACTACCTGCCATAGCAGCAGCAGCTACACCACCCCTACCAGCAGGTAGCTGTGCAAACTGCATAGCTTGCTCTTGCTGCTGTGCAGCTTGCGCCTGTGCTATTTCCTGAGGGCTGGGACCGAATAGAGACTGTCTGAGTTGTTCGTTAGCCATACTAGTTCCTTAAGCCGGAAGGTCTACAAAGTAACCATTGTTATTCATGGACGAAGTATAAGCCTGTCTCTGACCATAACCATTATTAATAGAAGTATTCACGTTACTAGTCAGATTACCCGCTGTAGTCCCCAAGCTGCCCCAGAAGGCAGCAGAAGCATCACCAGCGTTCTGAGCAGCTAGCCAAGGATATTGATTAGCTCCAACGTTAGCTGCACTTCTAGCAGAACCACCATTAAGACCCTGACTGATAAAATCGTTAGGACTATTGAGCAGGCTGTGGTAGGCAGCAGCAGATTTCATGTACTGGTTAAAGAGTCGATCTGATTCCTGTCCACCAGATTGAGTAGCTTGCAGACGTAGAGCCTGATCTTGCAGATTGTTAGCCATGTCTGCACTGAAGACATCATTAGCGCCTACAGTGCTACCCCATCTACCCAGATTATACGTATTACTCAATAGATCGTTGTTAGCTGCTGTAACACCCGGAGCGCGAAGATTAGACAGGGTAGTGTACTGACTCTGAGCGTACTTAGCAGGATCAAACTTATTAAAGGCAGATAGATCTTTACCCATCACGCTACCATAATCCTTTAGTAGTGCCTGACCTTGTTTACTCAGGTTTGCCGTAGCAGTGTTCCCTGAGAAAGAAGCAGACCCACCGGGAGTGTTGATATTGTATGGAGTAAACTGAGCATTAGCGAAAGCTCTATCTGCTGCCTGCTTTTGCGCATCAGCAGCAGACTGGGCACCATAATAGTTTAGTCCTCCTTTAACTAGATCTCCTAGTAGATTACCACCATTACCGTAGTTAAAATTACTAGTGAAATTAGTTAACGGACCCATGAAATCAGAGAATGCACCCATACTACCTCCAGCATTAGCTGCGCTACCACCTATATGTGGAAGAATTGAACCCGCCCCACTAGCCACTGTGCCACCCATACCACCTAGAGCAGCACCACTACGAACAGTAAAGGGATTAAGTTGATTAACTAGATTGTGCCCAAAGGCACCCGGATGGCTCAAAGCAGATCCCCATCCACCTGTAGAACTAGCGGCAGATCCGATACCAGCACCTAGAGTACCTGCACCATAACCTGACAGGGCACCCGTAAGGCCCCCCATAAGCCCATTCTCTACTCCACCCTTGATGCCACCGTAACCTACAGCTAGAGCAGGGCCTACACCGGGGATAGCCCCCAGACCCACTTCAATCAGAGGGTCCATAAGGTACTTAGTAAAGAAGTTTACAGGCTTGTGCTGCTGCGCTCTTCCTGTCTCTCTGAGACCATAGTCAAGGCTCTCAGCAGCATATTTCTGGAACTGAGGACTGGCATTAGTTGGTATCTTCCCTGTATTTAGGAAGTTCTGAAACTGAAGGGCTATGGGACTTTGAGATCTAGCTAGAGATTTATTGGTATTGTTTACCATTGCATCCCAGATAGATTTAGAACCACCAGCTTTGTCTGCTCTAGCTCCGTAGAGCTTAGTTAGTTTGGGATAGAGATTATTAGCATTAATACCATAACCCAGAACACCAGCACCCGGCTGGTCAAACTGGATATTCTTAGCATTAACTACTGGATTAACCATTACGACAGCCTAGCTCCACTAAAACTCATTTGTCCAAAAGTACCCACAGAATCTAAAGTAACATCAGACCCAAGGTTATGCCTAAAATACACGTCCATTGTTTGCCCGGCAGTTAGTCTACCAATCCAAGTAAGGTTGAGAATGACAGTGTTAGCTACACCTGTAGTCTCTCTTACTGCACTGAGTTCTGTTGTTCCATTACGAAGGAACCAAGCCTGACAGCTAAGACCATCTGAAATAATAGTAAGAGTTTGTACACAAGCAGTAAATATGTAAATCCCTGTGTCTGGAGCAGTAAATGTACTACTTGCGAAGTCAGCACCAAAGTCATAAGTTTCAGTAGCAAACAAAACTTTCGTATTAGTTCCTGTAGCTACGCTAGCTTGATCCCCTGATGGAGTAGCATGGAAGCCCACTACACCCGGAAGAGCTATAGCTGCCTTAAGGGCATCCGTAGAGGGATTATCTAGCTTGCTGGCTACAGCAGTTTGAATAGCTGTAAATTCAGCATCTACGTCAGCACCCAGAATAGTCTTCTCGGGGTCTCCAGAAGCTAGACCATCTTTGGTAGTAAAATTAGTGGCAGGAGTATAGTCTGACATGATTACCTCGCGGATCTACCTCTCTTGAGATAAATATCTATGCGTTGAAGAGCGAAAGCATTACTGCTGATTGAAGCTGAAACACCTATCTGTATTACCTGTCCACTGGACAGCATATAAGACTTATTCTTTTCTATGTTGAAGGTAGTCGAATAACCATACTCAGATAAACCCCACTCACTACCGGGAGTACCCCACTCAGAGGTAGCACTACCATTACCGGGGATAGTTATGTTGTTGGCAAAATAGATGGTATTGAAGTCATATCCATGAGTTACTGCGTAAGTACCACCAGCATAACCAACGGTATAAATCTGCATCTCTTTAGGTATCTTTAGGAAGTTACCTGACTCACCTTGATCCTGAGCACCAAGATCTATCCAAGGACTCTTCCAGCTAAAAGTGTAACTAGTAGCATTATCTAGGTACCCTGTGTACCAACCTATGACTCCATTATTAGAGTCTGTAGTGTCAGCAAATCCGCCATACATTACCTGATTACGACCATAGGCTAGACCATAAGTACTCCAGCCTGTCCATCTAGCTACTCTAGCCCTATCAATATCTATCTGTTCGTTACCTAGTAACCCTTGTGTCTTAAGACCTTTAAGGTCTATGATAAAGACTACATGCTGTGTAGAGTTAGGAATAGCAAGGACATAAAAGCCCTCTTTAACGTTGTAACAGCTTCTAATTGCTGTCTCATTTCCGAAGACATACGAAAGGATGGTATCTCTAGCCTGACTAGCCACTTCCTGTAAAGGAGTAAGAGATCCTGTACCCCTATCTACTGCTAGTGTACGATTGAGAGATCTAAGACCTGTCTCTGACAGGAAGATAAGATCATTACCCAAACTCTGCACACTATCTCTAGCTACACAACCTACACCTTCGACGCTATCGACAAGAGCAAGGCTAGACGAAGGACTAAGAGTACCACCATAGATAAGGATATTCTTACGACCAAAGACCACTAGCTTATCCTGATAAGTAGCTAGGGCAGTAATGAAGTCTCCATTTCTGGGCCAATAGTAACGAGTATCGAAGCTACCTGCTCCACCACTAGACCATTGCGTCTCGTTCAGTAGACCACTGTACTTAATGGTTAAGTTATCTGAGTCTGAAGCCCATAGTCTGCCCCAAGCAGACATGACACAGTTACCTGCTGGTACTGTACCCGTGGAAGCTACGATAGCTGCAAAGTTACCCGGAGTAGTACCAGTAACCGTACTGACAATAGGAGAATGACTTTTCTGCCAAGCTACAATCTTCTTGTTCGTACCATCGTCCCAGTTAAGGAACTGCCAGTTATTAGCAGTAGGTGTTAAAGCACCCTTCTTACTGGCTAGTGTGGTAGTGCCATAGAATATATCATTATTAGAGGCACTGATAACTACTGTGTTAGTACCATCTTCCCAACAATGGATCTGCTCAATGTTATGAGCACCCGGACTACCTGAGCTAGTTAGCTTAGTCCAGCCCTTACGGGCTGCTATTCTTCCTGCGTTGTCAAAGACCGCATTATCCAGTTCTACTGCCCAAGATACATCTAGAATATTACTACTATCAAGAGTATTAAGACCCTTACTACCAGGATTCTGTAAAGGTATAGAAAGGAGAGGAGCAGCAGGCATTAGTCAGCAACCCAATCAATTTGTGTATGTCCCAGACCTGCATCCATCGAAATATAGTCTCCTAGCGTCTTCTGGTACTGCATGTACATCTCATCAAGGACTGCACCGCCATCGTCACCCCGTTCACTGACAGCCCTCCAGATAGCTCCCATATAGACAGGAGCTACAGGACAGAGAATTACATCTTCACCCTGACCAGTGTAAACACTGCGTCTCTTGACATAGACGGTAACTGAATCAGCATCAGTAGGAGTAGGATAAAAGCGCAACTGTGGATCTCCATTAGCGTCTACTCCATAAATACCACAAGAGGAAGGAGAGCTAGTAGTTGTAGAACCAAATTGGTTATTGATATAACTACTAGTAACAGGATAATGAATGGGGTAGTTTTTAGTATCATTCCATACAGAATCTACAATAAAAGAATCCCCTAAGTCCTCTAAGCTGTACGTAGACGTACCTCCTACAAGAGTTAGGGGAACAGTAGTATTGAGAGCATTCCACTGCCAAGCAGATTCAACTTCCTCAACAGATTCCTTGACAAGATTCTGAATCAGTGTGACATATTCACTACCGCTTGGAAGAGACCCTACTTGCTGCTCTCTCATTCGAGCCAGCACTCGATTCACTGTTGCCAGATATGTTGCTGGTGTCGATGCCATTCTCTTCTACCTCTTCAAACTCTACTGAGTGAAATCTACATGCTTCTTGCACATAAACGAATTTCTCTTCATCAAGGATTCGTATAAGTTTGCTTTTCATAATATTACCAAGTGGGTCTGCCAATAAGGATACGAACTACTGCATTATTAAGGTCATCAATAGCATACTGACCTACGTCAGCAAGTACGTTTACAACGACAGTATCAGCGGCAGTCACAACTGCGGTGACAGTAGCCTGATCTGTACCATCCGACAGATCATTAGTCAGGCTCACACCAATACAAATATCACCAAGAAGTA